>Ga0163144_10002504_pt1 | contig 42324 bp, 34 predicted proteins | sample OliLak19BULKMAT1_FD_123175 | JGI IMG/M metagenome (GOLD analysis project Ga0163144, IMG submission 123175) | Freshwater microbial mat bacterial communities from Lake Vanda, McMurdo Dry Valleys, Antarctica - Oligotrophic Lake LV.19.BULKMAT1 | ecosystem: Environmental > Aquatic > Freshwater >...
AGGCGTTCCTCTCCGGCGCGCCAGACCAGCGGCTTGGCAATCCCGCCGTCCCCGAGCGCGGCGTAGAGGATGGCGAGTTCGCGGGCAGTGAGGCCGGCGCCGCCAAGTGCGAGCGCAAGACCCGCGCCATGGCCGGCAGCGCCCGCGAAGCGCGGCCGTGCGCCCGCCATGGCGAGCTGCGCGGAGAAACGCTCGGCGCCAATCCGGTCAAGCATCAACACGGCGGGAATGTTGAGGGAGTGCTGCAGCGCGTCCGCGATACGCACATCGCCGCGAAACATCCGGTCGAAGTTTTCGGGACGGTAGCCGGCGAACTGGCGCGGCAGGTCTTCGACGCGCGTGTCTGCCAAGGCAATGCCGTCATCGAAAGCGAGGCCGTAGATGAAGGGCTTCAGCGTCGAGCCCGGCGAGCGCGCGCGGTTGGTAAGGTCGATCCACCCGCCTGCGCGATCGCGCGAAGCCGAGCCCACGAGCGCCCGCACCGCGCGGGTGGGTACATGGACGACGATTGCAGAGACCTGCACGTCGGCGCCTTCAGCCTCGGCGCGGGTGAGCGCGATACGCTCCAGCTCGGCCTGCAAACCCGCCTCGAGGGTCGAGCGGACATCCTCGCGCGGCCCGCTGCTGAGCGCAGCATCGGCGCCGTGCCAGGCGCGGTCCGGGAAATCGAGCCGCTTCGGCGGTACCGGCAACGCCGCCACTTCTTCGGCTTCGCCTTCCGGAAAGACGCCGTAGCCTGTGAGCTTGGCGGCCACCCCGTCGCGCGCCTTCTTCGCCTGTTCGGGGCGCCGGTCTGGACGGCGCACTTCCGGCGATTGCGGCAGCGCGATCAGCAGCGCGATTTCGTCCGAAGACAGATGATCGGCCTCGTGGCCGAAATAACTCCAGCTGGCCGCGCGCACGCCCTCAAGGTTGCCGCCATAGGGGGTCAGGGTGAGGTAGAGCTCGAGGATCTCGTCCTTGGTGAAACGCCGCTCCAGCTGGTTGGCGCGCCAGATTTCGACGAGTTTCGAGCCGATAGTGCGCGGGCGCGGCTCCATCATGCGGGCGGTCTGCATCGTGATGGTCGAGCCGCCGGAAACGACACGTCCGGCAACGGCGCTGTCCGCGGCAGCGCGCGCCATGCCGGTCCAGTCCGTGCCGTGATGTTTCCAGAAACGCTTGTCTTCCACGCGCACCAGCGCCTCGACGAAAGCCGGGTCGATCTCCTTGAGTGTGACGGCAAACCGCCAGCGGCCATCCGGCGCAGAGAAGGCCCGCAGCGGCTTTCCATGCCGGTCGGTGACCAGCACGGAATTGATGTGCGCCCGGGTCAGCGGCGGCGGGAACGCCAGATCGAGTACCAGCACCGCCGCTAGGAATGCGGCGATGCCGGCCAGCAGCCGCTTCGGCCAGGGCAGCCCCTTCAGCCTGGCCCGGAACGCGGCCACGGTCACCAACCGGCCTCCCTTACTTGCCGCCGGCTGCGCCCTGCGCCGCCAGCACCGTCACCCGGCCCGGCGCAGAGCGTCCGAACACTTCCGGCCGGTACATGTCCTCGGCGACGACGCCTGGCATCGCGAACGATCCCGGCGTCACCGCGCGCACGACATAAGCGAGCGTGACCGGCTTGTCGAAGACGCTGATCGCCGCGACATAACGGTCATCCTGCGCCTGCGACGACTGGGCCTGCGCGATCTCCCCGAGGAAGTCGAACGCCCCTGCCCGTACCCGGTCTTCGCCGGTCGACCAGTCATACTCGACGACGCGGGCATCCGCCGGACGCAGCACGGTCTCGATCTCGAATCCCGCCGGCAGGAGGTCTGCCACGATCACCGGATTGAGCCGGCGCTCCTCGGTCGTGATCGTCAGGCCGACAACGAACTTGTCGCCTTGGCGCACTTCGCCGAGTTTCACCGCGCTGCCGCCCATCGTGTAGAACTGCTTCTGCGCGGTGAGCTTCGAGGAGACGGCCGGCGGCGGGGCCGACGGCGCGCCGGTGACAAGCACCGTGCGGAAGACCGGCCCTTTGGCATTCAACTTGAAGCTGACGCCGGATGTCGCCTGGGCTTCGGTCAGCATATACTGGCGCTGGTTGTCATTGCCATTGCCGAGACCTGCGACGCCGACCTGCAGGCTGTCTTCACCCTTTGTGAGGGCGTTGACGGCAAGCAGCATGTAGGACTTCTCCTGCGTCGTCAGGTCGGCGGCGTCCGGCACATCCTTGCCGAGGCGGGCCGCGAGACGCTCGACCACGGCCGGGAGTTCCGCTTCTCCCGCGAGGGCGAGAATACCGGCAAGGTCGCGCAGCGGCGTCTGGTAATAGTCGCCGTCATTGGTGTAGCCGAGTTTGGTCTCTGCCGACTTGAAAGCCGAGGCGGCCCGTGCCCGGTCACCGAGATAGGCAAGCCCCGCCCCGATATGGGCGCGCGCGAGCGGGCTGGCGATATTGTCCAGCTCCCGGTCATGCAGATAGCGCAGGCGGGAGATGTCCGCCTGCCCCGCCTTGGCCAGCACATAAAGCGCGAAGGCCGAGGACCGATACATCATCTGCTGCTGGGTATCGGTCGAATACTGGCCCTCATACACGTCCGTGTCGTAGCCATAGACCCGCCAGGCATCACCGGTGGCGACACTGCGCAGCGCGCCGTAAGCCCGTGTCAGCGCTTCGTCGGGCACCGAATAGCCGGCCTGCTTGGCACGGTAGACGAAGTCGGTTGTATAAGCGCCGAGCCAGGGCGTTGCGTAACCGTCCCCTTCACGCCAGAGACCGAACGCACCATCCGCACCCTGACGGTTAAGGATGGTGTTGAGAGAGACCTGCACCTTGTCCCTCGCATTATCTCGCGAGCCCTTGGCGCCCATGGCGACGAGCTGCTCGGAATAGAGCAGCGGCAGCGCGCGGCTGGAGATCTGCTCCGTGCAGCCATAGGGGTAGCGGTCCAGCGAAGCATACAGCGTCGCCGGATCGACCGGGATCGGCGAGAAGCCGACCGCGACATCGGCGGAGCCCGGCACATAGCCGGTCAGCAGGTCCCTGGTGACGCTGAAGGATTCGCCCGGACGCATAAGCTGCGAGGTCGAGCGCGATTCCGGGAGGTAGGGCGAACGGGTCTGGATCTCGTAATTGCGGGTGACGGAATACCTGTCCGGACCCGACACTTCGAGACGCAGCGGCGAGATGCCTTCGGCTTTCGCCGACACGCGCACCGGCAGGTCCACGCGCTGGTTCTTGGCGAGCGTACGGGTGAGCGCCGTGGCCGGAACGCTGACCTGCTGGCCGCCCGAGACTTTGGCAGTGAACTGGCCGGCGGCGAGTTCGACATTGTCGATGGAGGCGGTGATCACCGCTTCGTCGCCGGGCGCGAGGAAGCGCGGCATCACCAGGTCGGACGGCGCGCGGTCACGCACCTTCATTTTCCGTTCCGCCGAGCCAAGGCCGGTCTTCGACCAGGCGACCGCCATCAGGCGGAGTTCGCCGTTGAATTCCGGCAGGGCGAGTGGAATTTTTGCGCGCCCGCCTTTGACTTCAACGAGGCCGGAGAAGATGACAACAGATTTGGTCGGCACGACGGTCAGCCCCTCTCCGCCGAGCTGATCACCGCCGACGCGCACTTCGGCCGGAAGGCCCATATTCGGGTCCAGCAGGCGGCCATAATCGTCATGCAGCTCGACGCCGAGCGCCTTGCGGCCAAAGTAATGCGCGACAGGGTCCGGCGACTTGAACTTCGTCAGCTGCAGGATGCCTTCGTCCACGGCAGCGAGGGTCAGGTAGACCTGTTCCTTCGGTCCGCCTTCGATTCGTACGTCGACTGTCTGGTCCGTACGCGGACGGGCAACGTCCGGCGCATCAAGGGTGACCTTGAAGGTGCGCGACGCCATGTCCACCGGGACATGCGCAACACCGACGGCGCGGCGCGGCTTGGCATTCAGGACCGCGTCACGGCCGGAATAGACCGTGACCATGACATAGGCGCCTTCGCCCCACTCCGCCGTCACCGGTAGGGTGATCTTGGTCCCCTTGGCGACCACACCGACGTTCTGGACACTCAGGACGCGGTCAGTTGCCACCACAACCTGGGCCTGCCCGTCATAGGGCGGCACGATGGTCAGCTCGGCGCTCTGTCCGGCCTTGGGCGATTTCTCGGAGGCTACGACCTTCACGCGGTCCGGAGCTTCGGTGCCGTCCTCGCTCGTCCAGCCGCCCCAGCCGACGTAGAAGCTGGCGCTGGCGCCCGAGGCGGCGAAGGCGCCCTGGCCTTCGATCACCAGTTCATGGCTGCCCCATTCGAGGCCGGGGGCCTTGATCTCTCCGACACCGCCGGCGGGCGTGGTCAGCACGCCTTCATTGACCTTCGTAACCGTGCGCGAGCGGCGCCAGGTCCACTGTTCGCCGTCGCGGTACCAGTCATAGTGATAGTCGATGGCGAGCACTTTCCAGCTCAGACGCTGCGCGACGGCGGCGCCGGCGGCATTGACAGCCACGACCTGGAACTTGGCCTCGCCGCCTTCCTCGACACTCGATTCGAATGACGGCTTGACGCCGACATACAGCGCCTCGGGCCGGTAGGGTACGCGAACGCTTTCGGCGACAGCGCGGCCACCGGGCTCGAGCACGCTGACCACCGTGTTGAGGCGCAGCGGCAGGCCGGAATTCGACCCCGCCGTGCCGGGCGAGAGGCGCACGACCGCCTTGCCGGAGCCGTCCGTGGTCGTATCATCGAACTCGAGGATCTGCTCCTCGAAGGTCTGGTCATGGCGGCCATAGGTGAAGCCTTCGAACGCCTTGAAGGGCGACGGGTCGGCTTCGAGCCGGGCCTCGGCTTTCACCGTCAGGCCCGCGCCGGGCGCACCGTAAAGGAAGCGCGAGTCGATCTCTACGTCCCGCACGCCGCCCGCCCTGAGGGCGGTCTTCTCGTCCGTCTTCACATCGACGCCGATGCGCTGCGGCACGAAATCCTCGACCGCGAAGCGCGCTTCACCAGCTGAAGCCGTGAGACCGTCGATCTCGATGCTGGCGCGCCATTCGCCGCGCGAGGCGCCGCGGGGCAACGCGAAGGTCGACAGCACAGTGCCGGGTTTCGGATCGGTGAACCTGACTTTCGACGCGATCAATCCGTTCGGGCGATAGATCACGAGGTGGCCATTGCGGCCGGTGACTTGCCGACCGGCGCGGTCCCGCAGCATCGCGTTCAGCTCGACGCTTTCGCCGGGGCGGTAGATGCCGCGATCGGTGTAGACGTAGGCATCTACCGGACCGGGAGTGCGGCGCCCGCCGACTTCCTGTTCGGACAGGTCAACCGGCGCCCGGGCCAGGTCGAGCGCGGCCAGTTCACCGTTCGCCGCCGTTGCAAGCACGAGCCGGGGCGCCATGCTGCCCTCGCCGTTCATGAGCGGCGCATCAAAGTTGACCCGGCCCTCTTCGCTCGGCTTGGCTTCGGCGAGCACGGTATTGTTGGCGGCAAGCAGTTGCACGGTCGCATTGCGGACAATCTTGCCGTCCTTGAGCGAGCGCAGCGTCACATCCAGGCCGTTCTCGCCGCGATAGGCGGTGAGCGCGAGGTCGGTTAGCAGGATCCAGCGGCCCGACGAGGCGGCGGGGCCTTCGGCATCGTTCAGTTCGGCGGCGTCGGTGACGCTGACGAAATAGGCGCCGGGCTTCATCGGCCCGACGACATCCTGCAGCGGAAACACTGTGATCACCGGGGCGTTCGGACTGCCGGCCACGTCCACGGTGCCGGTGAAGAGTTCTTCACCGACATCATCGGGCGAATCCGGCCCCCAGAGCCAGGACCACTGACCCTGCCCGGTCGTGATGCCGGCATTGATGTTCTTGAACACCAGCGCGCGGTCGTTGATGCGGCTGACGGTGACGCGGACCTTGTCGACGTTGACGGTTTCGATCGGCAGGCCGTCGGCATTCTCGCGCGGCAGGATCACGCCGGTGCCCTTAAAGCCCACGAAGGGCGGGCGGTCGGCAAAGTCGATCGGAATGGTCTCGGCGCGCTTCAGTGTCCGGCCATCTGCGGCGGGGAGGCCGGCGAGGATGGTTGCCGTCCGGGTGGTGCCGAAGGAGAGGCCGCCGACGCAAAGTTCGCGGCCTTCGACTGTCAATGCAGCGCGAAAGGCCGGGCGGAACTCGACATAGGGAGAGTAGTCCGTTTTCGGATCAAGCGGCGCCGAGAAGACGAGACAGGCGAGCGGCTGTTCGGTGGCAGTGTCGATACGGTATCGGAAATAGGAGAACTCGGTCTCGGCCGCTTCGCGCGCACGCTGGCGCTCCTCTTCGCGTTTGCGGGCGGCAGCTTCATCGGCCGGCGAACGCTCAACCAGCACCCGGGCATCGCCGTCCTCGCCTGGACCTTTTGCCGTCTGTAAGCCTCCGCAGGCCGCCAGAGCGAGCATCATTGCAGAAGCAAACGCACCCAGGATGCCCCGACGGGCGCGGACCATGACTGACATCGATGAAACTCCTCCCGAGTATGTCACAGACCCTTACACACGAACCGGGCGGCGCCATAGCGGCGCGAGTCCGGCGGAAGCAAGATTTATCAAGGAGACGCGAGGGGTTGTGCATCCAGAATCGCGCGCAGGCCTTCGCGATAGGTCGGATAGGCTGGCCGCCAGCCAAGCGCCGCTTTCGCGCGCGCGTTCGTCACGCGCTTGCATTCTGCGTAGAAGCTCGCCGCCATCTCGCTCAGGCCCGCCTCGGCGAAGGCAACTTCGGGCGGTGCGGGCACACCGAGAAGCTCAGCTGCAAAGGCCGTCACGTCCTGCGGCGGGGCCGAGAGGTCGTCGCAGAGATGGAATACGCCGGACGCCTCGGGCCGCTGGACCAGTGAGGCGAGACCGCTGGCGATATCGTCGACATGCACGCGGGAAAACACCTGCCCGGGCTTCATGACCCGCTGGGCCGTGCCATCGCGCAGCCGGTCGAACGGCGAGCGGCCCGGTCCATAGATGCCGGGAAGCCGGACAAGGCGCGCCGCGCCGTCACTTGCGGCAAGCCACTGGGTCTCGGCGAGGACCCGGGCGGCAGCGCGCGGCGAGGACGGGGCGACCGGGCTCCACTCGAACGCCCATCCGCCCCGGAGGTCTCCATAAACCCCCGTAGTCGACAGATAGGTTATGGACCGGGCACGGCCGGCCCCGGCGCCCGCCGCAAGCGCCGCCGGGCAGCCCCGGCGGCCCGGGGGGAGAGTGATGAGCCAGTGCGCGCCGTCAGGAACCGCAACAGGCCCCTCCCCGCCCCAGACCTCCGCATCGATGCCGCATACCCTCAGACCGGCTGCTTTCGCTAGGGTTCGCACTGTCCCGGCCACCCGCCAGCCGGACGTTTGCAGCTTCCCGGCAAGCTGCAGGGCGCTATAGCCAAGTCCGAAAACAAAAAGCAGAGATTGCGTTGAAGTCATTTGCCAACCCAGAGCATCGTTGCCTAAAGCGCCCTGAATAGCCGGTCCGGAGCCCCCTGCCCATGTCCCTCATTGCCTTTGCTGCCGGCACGGTCCTGATGATGCAGTCAGCCGGGGCGCAACTCGCCAAGGCAGAGGATGCGCGGCTCGAGGCGTGCGCGGCGAAGATCGAGACCGATCCCGAGAATGCCTATGAGGACGGCCTTGCCTGGAGTTATGAAGGCAACCGGCCCGGCGCGCGCCAGTGCACGGCGCTCGCCCTGATCGCGCTCGGCAACTACGAGGGCGGCGCAGACCGGCTGGCAGCGCTGGCGACTGCCCCGGACGGCGGCAACATGGAACAACGGGCGATCTATCTCTCGCAGGCAGGACAGGCCTGGATCATGGCCGGCGAGCCCGAAGTGGCGGTTCTGTCTTTCTCAGACGCACTGGAAATGGCGCCGGGAACTGTGGAATTGCTGCTCGACCGGGCCAGCGCCTACATGCTGGTCGAGGAATGGGACAAGGCATTGTCCGATCTCGACTTTGCGCTCGCCAGTTCGCCCGGCTCCGGCCCGGCCCACCAGCTGCGTGCCGAGGTCTACCTCAACAGGAAGAGCTATGACCTCGCTCTGCGCGATGTTGAAGCAGCGATGGCGGCCGATCCAAAGAACATCGACACACTGCTCGTACGCGGGCGCGTGCGGGAGGCGCTCCGGGTCGCCGAGCAGGACGGCATCCCGCAATAACCTGCAGCGTCAAGCGCCGTAGCGCGTTTCCAGCATCGACCAGACAGCCCGCAGGCTGCAGGGCGCGCCGCCGTCCGGGCGCCCGTACTTCGATTTGCGCCACGCCCAGATGTCGAAGTGGGCCCAGCTCCTCGCGCTGACGAACTGCTTGAGGAACACTGCAGCCGTAATCGAGCCGCCAAAGCTGCCGCCCGAGTTCAGGAGATCGGCAACCGGGCTTTTCAGCTCCGCGAGATACGGATCCCAGAGCGGCATGCGCCAGACCGGATCACCGGTGCGGGCGGATGCGGCGAGGATGTCAGCTGCGAGTTGGTCGTCGTCGGTGTAGAGCGGCGCCAGATCCGCGCCGAGCGCCACACGGGCGGCGCCGGTGAGGGTTGCGAAATCCAGCAGGAGGTCCGGGTCACCTTCCGACGCGCGGGCGAGCGCGTCGCCCAGCACGAGGCGGCCTTCGGCGTCGGTGTTGTCGATCTCGACGGTCAGGCCCTTGCGGCTGGAAAGGATGTCCCCCGGCCTGAAGGAATTGCCGGCAATCGCATTCTCGGCGGCGGAGACATACAGCTTCAGGTGTACGGGAAGCCCTGCGCCCATGATGAGTTCTGCGAGCGCGATGGCATGAGCCGCGCCGCCCATGTCCTTCTTCATGATGCGCATCCCGTCACCGCCCTTGATGTTCAGGCCGCCGGAATCGAACGTGATGCCCTTGCCGACGAGGGCGACTTTGGGCTGGCCCGGCGTGCCCCATTCCAGTTCGAGGAAGCGGGGCGCCTCGGTCGCCGCGCGGCCAACGGCGTGAACCATCGGATAATTCTCAACAAGCAGCGCGTCGCCGACGATGGCGGTAAGTTTGGCGCCAAAGCGCTCGGCCAGGGCGGACATTTCCGCTTCCAGGCCGGCGGGCGTCATGTCGGCCGCCGGTGTGTTGACCATGTCCCGCAGATGGGCCGCCGCATCGGCCTCACGCGACAGGCGCTCACCTTCCTTGCCGCCGGCAATCCTCAGCCGGGGCGGATTGGTTTTCTCGGACTTGTAGCGCTCGAACCGGTACGCCCCGTCCGCCCAGGCAGCGGCAATGTGGGCGAAGGGCTGGCCGCCATCTTCCGCGATCTCGTAATCGCCTTCCGTCAGACGGCCCGACAGGGCTGCGACCGCGAGCGCGTCCTTGCCGCCGCCGAGGCCGAACAGGACGGAGTGTACCGCGCCGTTCTCGCCCGGGACCAGAACCGCCTGATCCGCGCCGCCCCTGAAGCCCTGCGCTGCCGCAATCGCCCTTGCGCCCGGGAACGGATCGTCTGCCAGCGCCGTGAAGCCCTGGGCGGTGTAGAGGTAAATGCGGGCGGCGTGTTTCGGCTTGGCGGTGAAGCTCTTGTGCATGGCGCTGTCCTGGAGGCTTTCAAGGTTAAGGCCGCGCGCGGCGGCGTTAACCGAACTTTGACCCCGGCGGTTCAATATGCGGGCTCATACTGCCGATACATACACGGAGCCCGATGATGTCCAGTGCCAAAACGTCTCTGGCTTTGCTTGCCTTTGCTCTTGCCGCGTCCACCACCTCATGCGCGTCCGCGCCGAAAGACAACCCAGCGCTGAGGGTGCAGGGAGCCCTGAAGCCCGCCTCCGCCGAAGAGCGCGCCGCTGCCAACCGCGCCGATCCGCTGACACGCGCCAACTTCTGGGCCAAGGAAAACCTGAAAGACGGTGAAGACCTGGCCGTCAGCCTCGAATTTGCCCGTTCCTTGAGGGAGATCGCCAGCCATGACCGCGCAATCGATGTGCTGTCGCGCGCGCTGATCGTGCACCCCGAAAGCACTGACGCCCTCATGCTGCTTGGCCGGATCCAGATGGCCAAGGGCGACGTGGCAACGGCCGGCCGGGTGTTCCACCGCGCCACCGAGGTTGCCCCCGGGCAGGCTGAGACCTGGGCCGCGCTCGGCACGACTTTTGACCGCGAAGGCCAGCACCGCCTCGCCCAGACGGCCTACCGGAAAGCGCTGGAACTGGAGCCCTATCGCACGACCACGCTGACCAATTACGGCCTGTCGCTTGTATTGACCGGTGACCTTACAGGGGCCGAAGCAAAATTGCGCCAGGCTGCTGCGAACGCCGATGCCGGCACCCGGGTCAGCGAGAACCTGGCCCTGGTGCTGGGCCTGCAAGGCAAGTTCGAGGACATGAGAATTGTGAGCGGCGCCGCAGCGCCGGATCAGGTCGTCGACCAGAACGTCGCCCTGCTGCAGGGGCTGATCCAGCCTGCCCGCAGCTGGGAAGCGCTCACCGAGAAACCCGCGCCGGTCCGCGTCGCCGACGCCGTGTCCAGGGCGGAAACGCCGCTCGCCGCGCCGGTGACGAATGTTGAAGACCTGGCCGAAGGCGAGACGCCGAAGCGCGCCTTGCGCCCGCGCAACTAGGTGTCGAACCGAATTCCCTGGGCCAGCGGCAGTTCGCTGGAATAATTGATCGTGTTCGTGGCCCGGCGCATGTAGCCCTTCCAGGCGTCGGAGCCGGACTCGCGTCCGCCGCCAGTTTCCTTCTCGCCGCCGAACGCTCCGCCGATTTCCGCGCCGGACGTGCCTATGTTCACATTGGCAATCCCGCAATCGGAACCGGACGCGGCCAGGAAACGCTCCGCCTCGCGCAGGTCTGTCGTGAAAATCGAAGAGGAAAGCCCGGCAGAGACGGCGTTGTTGAGTGCGATGGCCTCGCCAAGCCCGGTATAGCGCATCACGTAAAGGATCGGCGCGAAGGTCTCGCGCAGGACCGGGCCCGCATGCGACGGCATGATGACGAGCGCAGGCCGCCGGTAGGTGCCGCCGCCCGCATCGACGGGCTCGCCGCCGAACACCTCGCCGCCTGCCGCTGACGCTTCGGCGAGCGCCGCCGTCATCGCCTCCCCAGCCGCCGCATCGATCAGCGGGCCGACCAGCACGCCAGCTGACATCGGGTTGCCGACCTTTGCCGACACCCAGGCAGCGCGCAGGCGCGCAATCAGCGCATCCGCGATGGAGTCCTGCACGAACAGGCGCCGCATCGTGGTGCAGCGCTGGCCGGCCGTGCCGAGCGCCGAGAATGCGATGGCGCGCACCGCCAGATCAAGATCCGCCGACGGACAGACGATGGCGGCATTGTTGCCGCCGAGTTCCAGGATCGCCTTGCCGAAGCGCGCCGCAACGACAGGCGCCACCGCGCGGCCCATCCGTGTCGAACCGGTGGCCGAGACGACGGCGACACGCGGATCGGCGGCAAGGGCTGCGCCGGTCTCCGGTCCGCCGGTCAGGCAAGCCGCGAGACCTTCCGGCGCGTCGCCGAACCGGCGCACCGCGCGCGCGAAGACCGCCATCACTGACAGCGCCGTCAACGGCGTCTTCTCCGAGGGCTTCCAGATGACCGGGTTGCCGCAGATGAGCGCCAGCGCCGCATTCCAGGCCCAGACGGCAACCGGGAAATTGAACGCCGTGATGACAGCCGTGACGCCTGCCGGGTGCCAGGTTTCCATCATCCGGTGGCCGGGACGTTCGGACGCAATCGTCAGGCCATGCAGCTGGCGCGAGAGGCCGGCGGCGAAATCGCAGATGTCGATCATCTCCTGCAGTTCGCCTTTCGCTTCCGCCGGTATCTTGCCGGCCTCCAGCGTCACGAGGGCCGCGAGATCATCTTTCGCATTGCGCAGCTCCTCGCCGAGCAGGCGGACGAGTTCGCCGCGTCTCGGCGCCGGTACATTGCGCCAGACGGCGAACGCCGACACAGCGCCCGAAAGCGCCGCTTCAATCGCTTCCGGCGGGTCGGCGGGCAAATGGGTGAGGACTTCGCCGGTGAGCGGCGTGCGGCATGCAATCCCGCCGCCGGTGCGGGTCTGGAGACCGAACCGGGCAAGCGTGGCCGTGGCGAGGGGCATGAGACTCATTCGCCGGGTCTAGCGGCCCGGGGCGTGCGGGGAAAGCCCCGCCGCTCCGGCTTAGGCCTGCTGGCGGGGGGGCTGGACTTCGCTGACGACCTGAGGCGCGGCGTCATTCTTGCCCTGCATCTTCTCGTACTTGATGTAGGCGGGACCCAGCACCACGAGGAAGAGCACCGGAAGGAAGAACAGGATCATCGGGACGGTGAGCTGGGCCGGCAGCGCGGCCGCCTTCTTCTCGGCTTCCGACATTCGCATCTCGCGGTTTTCCCGCGCCATCAGGCGCAGGGCGTCGCCGAGCGGCGTTCCGTAACGTTCTGCCTGACCGAGCGCCATGCAGACGGCTTTGACACCTTCATGGCCGGTGCGTATCGCAAGGTTTTCATAGGCCTGGCGGCGGTCCGGAAGGTAGGACAGCTCCGCCACCGTGATGCCGAACTCTTCGGCGAGCTCTGGCGACGCCGTGCCGATTTCCTGGCTGACCTTGTTGAAGCCCATCTCGATCGACATGCCTGCCTCGACGCAAATCAGCAGCATGTCGAGGGAGTCCGGGAAAGCGCGCATCAGCGATTTCTGGCGTTTCTGCGCCATGTTCGAGATGTAGATGTTGGGCGCGTAGAAGCCGGCCGCAGCGCCAAACGCCAGCGAGCCATACTTCATGACCGTGTTGAGGCCGTGATCGTTCACGTAAAAAATGTAAAGGAAGGCGCCGAGAGCGCCGACGAAGGGCAGGATCATACGTGCAAAGTAGAAAGCCGAGATCGGCCCCGGGCCCCGCAGTCCGGCCTGGTTCATCAGCTTGATGACGTTGGGGTCTTCGAGCGCCTCGGCGAGGTTCAGCTTGGACGAGATGTTGCCGACCACCGAATCGTCCTTGCGGCGCAGGCCCTTCTTCTCAAGCGCCGCGCGGCTCTGCTTGCGCAGGCGTTCGCGCTGGCTGGCAACCGCCTTGAGACGGGTCTCGAGCTTGTTGCCTTGAAGGTAGGGCAGCAGGATGGTCAGCAGCGTACCGAATACGGCCGCCGCGACCAGGTAGGCCGCCAGAGTTTCAGGCCTCGTTAGAGACAGGATTAAATCGTACATCTCTGCCCGCCCCTACATGTCGAAGTTGATCATGTTGCGCATCACCGTAACGCCGAGGCCCATCATTACCGCCGCCACCACAAGGATCACGTGTCCGGTTTCGGTCAGGAAGAGTTCCATGATGTAGTCCGGCGTCGTCATGAACACCATGGTTCCCACGGCGAACGGCAGGGAACCGATGATCATGCCGGAAGCTTTCGCTTCAGAAGACAGCGCGTTGACCTTCTCGCGCATCATCTTGCGTGAACGGATAACCGTTGAAAGGTTGCCGAGAGCTTCCGAAAGGTTGCCACCGGCTTTCGACTGGATCATCAGCACGATCGCGAAGAAGTTCACTTCCTGCAGCGGCATCCGCTTGTAAAGTTGGCCGAGTGCCCGGTCGAGACCCGAACCCATCGAGAGGTTGTCCGCGAAGGTGAGGAATTCCTTGCGCAGCGGCTCGGGGCTTTCCTTGGCGATGATGCGGATACATTCGTTCAGCGGCAGGCCGGTCTTCACACCGCGCACGATGATATCCAGTGCGTCCGCGAACTGGTTGATCATCTTCTTGTGGCGGCCCTTGATCATCGTGCTCAGCACGAAGTTGGGCAGGCCCAGGGTGCCGGCGAAGAAGGCCGCGCCGCAGAGAACGGGACGGCTCTTGAAGCTGATCCCGCTGATCACAAGCCCGTCCGCCCCGGACATCCAGACCGCTGCGGCGCAGACGACGCCGGAGATAACCGAGATGATCCAGAACATAGGGACCGGAAGCTCGAGACCCGCCTGCGTCAGCTTGGAGCCGATATCCTGCGCGGCGGACTTCTTGCGACGCTCCTTGTCCTGCTTACGCAGGCTGTCGAGCATTTCCTGGGTTTTAGCGCGGCGCTTGGCGGTGTCGTCGGTCGCCTTGCTGGCCGCCTTCGACATCTGCGGCGCACGCCCTGCCCCGATCTCGCGCGCGCGCTTCTTCGCCGCGTCACCCTGGCCGGCCGTGAAGGTGAAGCCAATGCCAACGATGGCCGCAAAGGCCAGGACCGCAACGAGGAGGATGACCAACGTGCTGCTCATCAGGCGCTGTTCAGCGAGTCGAGCGCATCAGCCAGTTCGCGCTCCATGTTGTAATATGCGGCGCGCTCCCAGAAGCGGGGACGCCCGATGCCCATGCCGCGATGGCGGCCGATGATGTTGCCGTTATCATCTTCGCCTTCGATCTCGTACTTGAGGATGTCCTGCAGGACGATCGTATCACCCTCGAGGCCAAGCACTTCGGTGATGCCCATGATGCGGCGCGAACCATCGCGCAACCGCGACGCCTGCACGACGACATCGATCGAGCCGACAATCATTTCACGGATGGTCTTCGCAGGCAGCGCAAATCCGCCCATCGTGATCATGGATTCGACGCGGCTGAGGGCTTCGCGTGCGGAGTTGGCGTGGAGCGTACCCATCGAGCCGTCGTGGCCCGTGTTCATGGCCTGCAGAAGGTCGAACGCTTCCGGTCCGCGCACCTCGCCCACGATGATCCGCTCAGGACGCATACGCAGACAGTTCTTGACGAGATCGCGCATCGTGATTTCGCCCGCGCCTTCAATGTTCGGCGGACGCGTCTCGAGGCGCACGACGTGCGGCTGCTGCAGCTGGAGTTCGGCGGAGTCTTCGCAGGTGATGACGCGCTCGCCCGGTTCGATGAAGCCGGTGAGACAGTTGAGCAGCGTCGTCTTGCCTGAGCCGGTACCGCCGGAAATCAGGACGTTGCAGCGGCTGTGCCCGATGATCCGGAGGACTTCTGCGCCGGCTTCGCTGATCGAGCCGAACTTCACGAGATCGTGCAGCTTCAGCTTGTCCTTCTTGAACTTACGAATGGTGAGCGTGGGACCATCAATCGCAAGCGGCGGCGCGATAACGTTGACGCGCGAACCATCCAGCAGGCGCGCGTCGCAGATCGGCGAGCTTTCATCCACACGGCGGCCAACCTGGCTCACGATGCGCTGGCAGATGTTCATCAATTGCGCATTGTCGCGGAAGCGAATATTGGTGCGCTCGATCTTTCCGTTGACCTCGATATAGGTCGTGTCGGCGCCGTTGACCATGATGTCGGCGATGTCGTCCCGGGCCAGCAGCGGCTCGAGCGGGCCGTAGCCCAGCACATCGTTACAGATGTCGTCCAGCAGGTACTCCTGCTCGGAGAGCGACATCACGACGTTCTTGATACTGATGATTTCGACAACAATGTCGCGGATTTCCTCGCGCGCGCTCTCGGTGTCCATCTGGGCCAGCTGGGAGAGGTCGATCGTGTCGATCAGCGCATTGAAGATCGTGGTCTTTGTCGAGTAATACTGCTCGGAATGCTGGTTTACCTTGCGGATCGCCTCCGGCTTGATCTCCGGCGTCTTAAGCTTGACGGCCGCGGCCGGCGCCGCGCCCGGCATCGCCCCCGCCGGTTTGGCCTGCGCCGAAGCGGAGGCCGGCGGCGCAGGTTTCGGCGCCGCCGGCTTCGGTGCGGATGCAGCCCCAGGCGCCGCGCTCGGGAGCGTGGCTTCTGATGCGCCAGAGCGTTTTCCGAAGGCCATATTCCTACCCGTTCAGTCGAACCCGGCTTACTTGCCCAGAAGTTTCTTGATGAAAGATTTCTCTTCAACCTTGATGGCCCGGCCCGTCAGCAGGCTGGCGAGCTGGTCGATCGCGATCGAGGATTTTGCAGCTGGAGAGGTCTCCGAAATCATCTGGCCATTGTTGGCCGCCATGCCGAACACTTCCGGTTCGAAGGGTACGATGATGTCCGGTTCGACGCCGATGGCCGCCGCAAAATCCTTCATCGGAATCTCGGGCCGCTTCGGCACGCCGCACATGTTGAGCACGAGGCGCGGCGCGTGGTCGTTGACGCGGTGGCCCTTCAGCTGGTCGATCATGTTCTTGCCATTGCGCAGCGACGCGAGGTCTGGCTGGCAGACGATGATCACTTCATCCGAGGCGATCAGCGTGTTGCGGACCCAGTGGCTCCAGGCATGCGGCATGTCGAGCACCATATAGGGCACGTTGCGCCGAACGCTCTCTATAACCATCGCATAGGACTCATCGGGAATGTCAATGATCTGGTTGATATTGGCCGGCGCCGTGAAAAGGGAGAGGCGTTCGGTCGCGCGGGCAAGCAGGCGTTCGATAACCGCATTGTCGGCGCGCTCCGGGGCCAGCAAAGCGTCTGCGATGGTCTGCGGCGTGTCCTGGTTGAAGTCGAGCGCGGTGGTGCCGAAGGACAGGTCGAGGTCGACCAGCGTGGTGTTGACAAGGGTATTCTCCGCCAGTGCCCAGGCGAGGTTGTGGGCAATCGTCGATGCCCCTACCCCGCCCTTTGCGCCGACCACGGAAATCTGCTTGCCGAGGAAGGGCGCCTCGGGATCGGCAAACAGCGCCGAGATCGACCGTATGATGTTCAGCGGCTGGAACGGCGGAACCAGATACTCGGACACGCCGCGTGCCACGAGCTGGCGGTAAAGCGTGATGTCGTTGACAGCGCCGATTACCAGCACCTTGACATGGTCGTCGCAATGCTCCGCCAGCATATCAATCTCGTGCAGCACCTGGCTCGCCTGGGCCGAGGATTCGACCATCAGGAGATTCGGGGTCGGATTGGCGCGCAGGTCGGCAACGGCGGCATGGATCCCGCCCGGGATGCATTGCACGGTTGCCCGGCCCATGCGGCGGTCTGCGGCGCACAATTTCATCAGGGCGCGGGTTTCCTCGCGCTCATAGAAAAGTTTGATCGAGATCGCCGGCAGCATCGGGTCGCCGCCGGACTGATCGAGGGGCGCGAACGAGAACTGGGCCGGTGCGACGGGTTTCGACGCGAAATCCGAAACGGGTTGAACAGGCTGCGCCTGCATCTCCCCAAACGGATCGTCCGTCTCGAGATCATTCACTCCGACCAGAGCCTCGTAATTGAACACGTCTTCGAACTCGGTGCCGAAGTCTTCCTCAAAAAGTGCCGTTTCCTTACCCATGGTACGCATACTCCTTTTGCCGGACGAGCCGGCCTTAGTTCACAGCGTCTGAAACAGCGCCGGATTCCTGGTCCGCGCGCGTGGCGGCCGTCGTCTGGCCGAGACGGAACTTCTCGAGGATGACTTCCCGCCGCAGGATGTCGGACTGGCCGAGCGGGCGATTGCCCAGAAGATCGGCAGGATCCGCGATCATGGCCGCAAGGTTGCTGCGGATCGAACAGCCGAGTGACGGCAGCGTATTGTTGGAGGACACGTCGGCAAAATCGAGTGTCGCCAGCGACTGGCATTGCGGTGCAACGGCGTCATAGACCTGGAATGCAAGGATCATCGGCTGCGCGTATGCCTCGCCCGCGCCGTGGGCAGCGCCGGAGATCTCGTCATACTGGATACCCTTTTCCCAGGCGATCGTGCGGGCTTCGGCAATGGCCGTCACCGCCAGCTGCGGATTGGCGCTCGCGGCGGGTAGCGAGAGGACAAGCGGTCCGTGCCCGCTCTGGGCAAAGGCGCCGATGAAGCTGCGAATGCGCGTACGGTCCTCGCTGGACAGTTCACTCGCTTCCGGATGGATCGCGACTTCGAGGAACTCGGTCCGCTTGGTGACGCCGATTTCGTGACGGGTGAGTGCGGTACCCTCAAGATAGTCCGGCGTAATGGCCGCCGGGGCGCTGCTGGCGCAGGCACCAAGGCTCAGGAGGCCGGCGCCGAGGGCCAGCAGCTTCAAGTTCGGTTTCGAGATGATGGTCATGGCTCTGTCCCCTATTCTTCCATGAAGCCCACAGGGGCCCGGTAATCTTCTGCTTTGACCGGCGCGCGGTCTCGGCCGTAGGTTTCGTTCAGCTTGCCGAAGAAGATGGTCTTCGCGTCGGACGCATTGGCAAAGCCATCGGCCGGTGTGCGCAGTTCCGACTTGGCCGCAGGATTGACGAGATACGGCGTGACGATGATGACGAGTTCGCTTTCCTCGGACAGGAAATCGCGGGACTGGAACAGGGCGCCGAGTACCGGCAGCTTTTTCAGGCCCGGAACCTGGTCGAGGTTCTGGCGATCTTTGACCGAGATGAGACCCGCCATCATCATCGAGCCGCCAGAGGGCAACTCGATGGTTGATTCGGCGCGCCGCACCGTAAGACCGGGAAGCGTCACCCCCTCGATCTGGATGACGTTTCCTTCATCGTCGATCGTCGTCTGGCTTTCGCCCTGGAACGCGCCCTGGGATGTCAGTTCCGAAACTTCGGTCGAGATCTTGAGCGAGATGCGGCCTTCGGAAAGCACGACCGGCGTGAAGCCGAGTCCGACCCCGTACGGCTTGAACTCAACGGTGATTCGGCCCTGGTTATCCTGGCCGACGGGAACCGGGAACTCGCCGCCCGCGAGGAACTTGGCGCTTTCGCCGGACATCGCCACCATGGTTGGCTCTGCCAGTGTCTTGACGACCCCGATGCGCTCCAGCGCATTGAACGCCGCACCGATGCGGGCTTGAAGGTCATCGCCAACATAGTTCGTGTACGTTGCCGTACCGCCGATGCCGCCGAGTGGACGGCCCTGGATCGGGAAGCCGAAATCGCTGCTGAAATTGCCTGAACCGCTGAACGGCAGCCCGGGCGCCAGCGCGGTGGTCCCGGTATTGACGGGCGGCGAACCGAGGAAGAGCTGCTTTTCGACGAGATTGGCGAGGTCGCCCCAGTTCGGCACGCCGGACAGGTTGATCCCCAGCTGCTTCACGATATTGCGCTGCATCTCGACGATGCGCACTTCCAGCAGCACCTGATCGGGCGCCATGACGCTCAGCATGTTGACGATCTGGGGAGCGTCATTTCCGCTCGGGAAGTAGGCGGCGACAAGCTGGCGGACGCGGTCGGACTGGGACATGTCGTCCACCGAGCCGGTCAGCACGATGCTGCCATTCATGCTTTCAAGTTCGACGCGTGCGTCAGGGACGTGCCGCCTGATCGTGTCTTCCAAACCAGCCATATCGGTTTCGACATGCAGCGAAAGGTCGAGTAACGTGCGGCCCGCGCGGTCGAAGATCAGCGCGCTGGTCTGGCCAAACTTCACACCGCGGAAGATGATGCGCTGCGATGTCTGGACCACGGCGTCCGCGATCTCGGGATTTGCGATCACGACATCGGATGCGGGCGCCTCGAGTTCGATGATCACCGACTTGTTGACGCCGACCGTGATGCTGCGCGAATTGGTGCTGTCACCCGCGGAGGTGATCACGGTGCCGGCGGCGGGCTGGGCCGGTACCGGCAAGGCCGGACCGAGGACGAGTACTGCAGAGACTGCGACGATCTTGAGTGTACGCATGTTCAGTTGCCTCCCACGCCGGCAGGAGAAGGCTGGCCATTCCGGATGATCATGATCTGCGACCCGGAGGAGCCGTCATTGCCTTCAAGAAGTTCGATTCGAGGGCTGCGGTCCGTACCGCTGGCCATCTGGTCAAGAGGACGCAGCGAGAGGGAAACCTCTCCGCGCCGCATCGACATCGCGAGCAGCTCAGCCTCTTTAGGGGACACTTCAAGCGTGGCGGTGCTGCCAAGGCGCGCCGTCTCGCCTTCCGCGTTCATGGCGAAGTTCTGGTCGATTGCCAGGACCCGGACGTTCTTGACGATCGTGGTGGCGATCGTCCGCTCGGGAATGCCGCGCGTATCGTCGGCGCTCTGTTCGTAGGTCAGGATCAGGTCCACCCGGTCATTCGGCAGGATGAAGCCGCCGGAAGCAGATTCCGCCGAGATCTCGACCGACACGGCACGCATTTCAGGATCCATCATGGCTGCGAGAAGGCCCTGATCGCCCTTGATCGCCACTTTCTGCGGGAGCAGAGGCTCGCCCTTGTAGAGCGCGGCCTTGACCACCGCGCCGGTCAGCGTCTCGATCGAGGCGGGCACAGTGGTCTGGACGTAATAGCCCTCGACCAGGTTGGCTTTCGGCCAGGGCGACCATTTCAGTTCTTCCGCCTTGATCGTCTCTCCGATGGCGAAGTCGCGAAGGACGGTCAGCACCTCGACTTCCGAAACCTCGCGTTCTTCGATCCGCAGCTTGTCCTGCAAGACCGTCTCGGTGACGATCTGCGGCTTGCTGAGCTGCAGGACCAGGAAGGCAGCGCCTCCCGCGGCGGCCAGCGCCAGAAGAAGGATGATGATACGCATCGGCGACATCAGGCGCCACTCCTCTTATTCGAAGGCTTCGGATCCATGCACGACGCAGCAGACCCTTTAATTCGATGCGAAATTCGCACGCGGCGCCTAAAGGAGTGTTAACCGGCAAAGCCAAGGGATTCATAAAGGCCGGCGAGCAGCGGCGACGCTGCCCCGGCAATGATCGCCCCGCCGGCAATGGCGACGCCGTATGGAACTCCGGCCTTGGGCTCGAAGGGCGCCCGCATGAAGCCGGGAACAATGGATGCCGGAACGCTCCGCTTGCCGATCAACAGGACTATGGCGCAGGCGCCTCCGACGATTGCCATCCAGTAGGCAAAGGGAAAGGCTGCCGCCGGGCCCATCCACAGCACCACGGCGGGAATCATCTTGGCGTCCCCTCCCCCGAAAATCCGGAAGGCGAACAGTCCGAGGGCGATCAGGAAGGCCAGCGCGCCCGCAAGCAGGTGACCGCCGAGGATCTCCAGGGGAATCCCTGAACCAAGCGCCGCAGGCACAAACAGGCCGGCAATCGTGAGGTTCAGCCAGTTCGGAATCGTCAGGCGATTGACATCATGCAGGGCGGCAAAGATGCACAAGGCCAGGAAAAGGCCCGAGAGAATGATGAGAATCATGGCGGCAACTCCGGTTCGGCAAGCCCCGGCAAGCTGCCCGAAAATCCTGAACGAAGCCTTTCGGGACCTGCGATCGTCCGGACCCGGAATCGAAAGAGCCGCCGGGGGATACCCCGGCGGCTCCATAGTCACTTAGACCAATCGGGTGCGATTAGGCGCCTTCGATTGCATCCGCAACTTCGTTGAAGGCGGCGCCAGACTGCTCACCGAGAGCGGTCACACCGCCGATGATGGCGACAGCGATCAGAGCGGCGATAAGGCCGTACTCGATGGCGGTTGCGCCCGACTCGTCTTTCAGGAAACGTGCAAACATTGGAAACTCCCATCATTCGTTTTTGACAAGTTCCGGCATGAACTTTTCTTCCCGGAACAAAATGAGGTCTACACGTGCAGAGTTCAGATCTGATTGAAGAAATCAGAAAAGTCGTGAAGCCGCATCAGGCTTTCGTTTACCGTGGCTGAAGCAGGCGTGAAAATGCGCGGCAGGGCCGGACGCGAAGGGCGCGCGCATATATAAAGACAGTTCCGGGCACTGCCCACCCTGCCGGGTGAGGGAATCCTGCACGCTTCATGATTCAGGCCGCAGGAAAGTTCCCGATTAGGATTCAGTAAACCAAACTCTGGAATATTGCGGTAATCCTGTATGCCGGAGTATCCGTATGATGACGATCTGCCTGAAAGCTGCCGCCATCGGCGCTGCCGCCCTTGCCCTTGCCTCTGCAGCCTCGGCCGAGCAGCTTTTCGTCGAAGCCAGCAAGACAGTCGCGCTGCCGATCAACGGCGCCGCCTCCAGCATCATCATCGGCAACAAGAACATTGCGGATGTCTCGGTTCACAATGAAAACCTGCTGTTCGTGACCGGCAAGAGCTATGGAACCACCAACCTGCTTGTATTCGACAAGTCCGGCCGCCAGCTCTACAGCTCGGACGTCCTGGTCACCACGAATTCAACCTCGCTTGTGACGATCAACCGGGCCGGCCAGACTTTTACTTATGACTGCGCCCCCAACTGCAAGGCGATCCTCAGCATCGGTGACCAGTCCGATCATTTCGCCGCCCTGATCGACCAGCAGCTGCAGGCACAGGCGCTGACCGAAGGCGAATAAGCTCCAGCGCCGCGTCCGGCGGTTCGGTTCGGTTCGGTTCGGTCAAATTTCAACGAACCCCGAAACCTTCCGCAAACCGGCGCGTGATAGACCGGGCTACTCTGAATCGACAGAGGATCGGATCAATGGCCTGCGCCCAGCAATTCAGCCTTGTAGCGCGCCTTGAGGCACGCTGGGACCGCTTCGCCAGGGACCGGCGCGGCGCAGCAGCTGTCGAGTTCGCCATGATTGCGGCGCCGTTCTTCTTCCTGGTTTTCGGTCTTCTCGAAGTCTGCCTGATCTTCATCATGACGACCGTCATGGAGAATGCGATCTCTGAAGCCGCCCGCCCCTTGCGCACGGGCGAAGCGCAGGGCGCCGGAATGACCGAGAACCAGTTCCGCCAGGCGGTCTGTGCGGAATTCTTCGAAATTCTTGATTGCGACGCGCGCCTCTCGATCGATGTCCGGACAGTCGATGACTTTGCCTCGACCCCGACGGGCGCTGTTCTGGATAACGCGGGCAACCTCGAGAATGCTGACTTCATGTTCGAGCCAGGCGGCCCCAACGACATCGTTGCTGTCCGCGTCTTCTACGAGTGGGACCTGATCACCCCGGTCCTGTCCCAGCCGCTGGTCAGCATGGCTGGCAACAAGCATCTGCTGCAATCTAACGCCGTGTTCCGCAACGAGCCGTTCGGGAGCTGATGCCATGAACCTCCGTGTCTCGCTCTCTGCACTTACCCGCCGCACACGCTGGCGCGGGATCCAGGGCATCTGCTATAACGAAAAGGGCATTTCGGCCGTCGAGTTTGCGCTGATCGCGCCGCTGATGGTGCTGATCTATTTCGGATGTATCGAACTCAGCCTGATGATGCGCGCCGACCGGCGCGTTACCACGACGGCCTCGAGCCTCGGAGACCTCACGGCCCGCCTTGTGACGGTCAGCGACGCCGACATGCAGGAACTTTTCAGTGCGGCTTCCGTGACCATGCAGCCCTACCCTGCCAATACAGCCCGCATGCGGATCACTTCGGTGGTCGACAACGGGGATGGCCAGACCCGGGTCGACTGGTCGGACGGTCACAACGTCACGCCCTATACCGAGGACGCGCTGATCACGGTTCCGGCAGGCCTCGTGCCGAGCCCGGGCTCGGTCATCGTGGCTGAAGTCGAGTTCGAATACGAAAGCACGCTCGGCGTCGTCCTTGACGCGTCACAGACCCTGAAGGACGTGTTCTACCTGCGCCCTCGCCGGGTCACGATGATCGAACGCTCGCGCGACAACGACCCGGACACCGGCTTCGGCCCGGACAGCTGACATCTGCGCCTAACGGCTTTCGTCGGCGTGCTTCGGTGCCTGGACTTTCCAGAGCACGATCAGTCCGATCAGGAACATGAAACCGATGCCGCCCATGCCGATGCGCTGGTTGCCGGTCAGCCAGGTCAGCAGGCTGACGACGCCCGGCCCCATCCAGACCGTCACCGTTCCGGCAATCGCGTAAAGTCCGAAGAACTCTCCGATCCGCTCGCGCGGGGCGATATGCACCAGCATGTAGCGGCTTGAAGAGATCGACGCGACGACCACGATCGCTGTCGGGATCACGAACACGAAATACACAATATCGGACAGCGTGTCGAAGAAGGGGCTGTCCCAGACCGGCGTGCCACTCGCGACAAGCCCGAAAAGAAGTGAATCCGGCGTGATCGAAAGCTGGGCAAGAAGCAGAACGACGAGAATCGAGAGTTCCCATATCAGTGCCAGCTTCGGGCCAAGCCAGCGGTCGAGGGCGCCGCCGACGAAGCCGCCAATGGCGCCGAAAAGCACGCCGGTGATCCCGAAGAACAGGATCTCGACCGGTGACCAGCCCAGGAATGTGGCCGCAAAAACCGCGCCCAGCGTCAGCAGCGCCGCCATTGCATCGGCATAGATCGTCCGGGCGATCAGGAAGCGCATCGTCTGCGGGTGCTCCTTGAATAATCCGGTCAGGTAGCTCTTGAAAACCTGGATGCGCTCGGCAAGGGAGTGGCGTTTCTCGCCGTCCACGGGTTCGCCGAGAAAGACGTCTGCTGCTGCACGTTTCCAGCTCATACCGCCGGGCGCGCCGTCCGGCATGAACAGGAAGAACGGAATGACCAGAAGGATCATCCAGACCGCAACGAAGGGGCCCGCAAACCTCTGCGGTGCGTCTGCCTCCCGGTCGAGCGCGATGAGTTGTTCGTCTGCCGCAAAAGGCAGGCCGGTGCCCGGCAGCATGAGACCGAACAGGAAGAAGAACAGGATGCCGACACTGAGCAGGTTGCCCGTCGAAAGGCCCAGGCCGGAAATGTAGGGCAAGGCGCTGGGGCGGCCCGCCATCGGCAGCATCGCGTTGTGCAGCACTTCCGAATAGCCGTAGCAGCAGTAAGCGATCGTCAGCACCACCATCGTCGGCCACATCGTCAACGGGCCTTCCGGCCGCGCCCACCAAAGAATGAAGGAACAGAAAGCCAGGAGGCCGATGAAGAAGACAAGCGGCGGTTTGCGGCGGCCGGCCTTGTCCGCAATCACGCCCAGGAACGGCGCCGTCAGCGCGGTCACGATGCCTGCGATTGTAATCGTCAGGCCGGAGAGGCTGAGCGCATCTGCCCCGCCGCCCGCGAGCACAGACGCGAAGTATGGCGCGAAAACATAGATGACGATCAGGTTATAGTAAGGGTTGCGGGCGCCTTCGAAGATGGCCCAAGCCAGCCCCTTGATACCGAAGGGGCCGCCATCAACTGACGCCTGCGCCGAACCTGCAGGCGCGTCGGGAACTGCTTGCGCCATGCGAAATCCTCCCGGCGCATGTACCTGCGCTTACGCGGCCGAGACTATCTGTTCGGGGAGAAAGGGAAAGCGGATTTGCTCATGACCGCGCGTCAGCCCCTTCGCGGCAACGCCTTCCCCCAGACGCCGGGCTGCGCTACCCCGGCTTTGTGTAGCGTCGTTTCCACGCCGGTCCGGGGAGGGTTGCGGCATGAAGCTTCCAGCCGGGTGGTTCATCCTGTGCGCAGCCATGGCCACGGCCTGCGCTTCCGCGCCGGGCATCGACCGCCCCGTGCCGCTCGATCCGGGTTACGCCGCCCGCGAGGCAGCCGCCGGCAAGCCGGCCGACCGGTGCGGACCGGAATTCATTTCCGACCGCCTGCCCGGACCCGTTGTTTCGCTGATGGGGCCCCCGCTCGACGGGCCCTTCCGGCCTGTCTGCGCGCGCCACGACGCCTGCTATGAATTGCGCGAACAGACGCAGGCCTGGTGCGACGCACGGATGCGGACGGAAATGATCGGCATCTGCGATGCGGGCAGGACGCAAGCGTCCGCCGCGGCCGCGCTCTGCCGCTTACGCGCAGGGGTATATGCAGGCCTCGTGGACAATTCTTTCGGCGCCTACTCCTATCACGGCGAACCCGGCGGGCGGATCGCAGCCGTGGAATTTGCGGAGGCGTCGCCGGGCAACGTGGAAATCTGCGTAACCGCCGGGAACCAGACCCCGCTGTTGCAGGAATATGTCGTCGAGCTGCGTGCCGCCAACGGCAAGCGGATCGACAGCGAGCCGGGCTTCGGCGAACGAAATGTCCGGGCGGGCGGGTCTGCATTCATTTGCGTTGGAACAGGTGGCTCGCCGTTCTGGAATCTCTCACGCATCAAGGGTCCGGTCGAGATTGTTCTGCTCGCGGATGATCCGGATTCCCTGGCCCTGAGGCATGACCGGATCGCCGTCGACCGGCGCACCTTGGACCGCGCGGCGCTGGGGGCCCGCTAAAGCTTGCCTGCAAGCTCGCCGGCATGTTTCGTGATGTCGCCTGCCCCGAGGCATACGACCATGGCGCCGGGGCCAGCCAGCGGGCGCACCGCATCTGCAAGATCTGCGAGGCCGGTCAAGGCGGCAGCGCTCTTGTGCCCGTGGCGGTGTATGGAATTGACCAGAGCCTCGCTGGTAATGCCCGGTATCGGCGTCTCGCCCGCTTCATAGACGGGCGCGACCAGCACATGGTCGGCGGCGTTGAAACAGGTGGAGAACTCCTCGAACAGGTCCTTCAGCCGCGAATACCGGTGCGGCTGGCACACAGCGATCAGCGTGCCCTTGCCCTGCATCGCGCGGCCCGCCTTCAGCACCGCCGCAATCTCGACCGGGTGGTGGCCATAATCATCGATGATCTTCACTGGCGCCTCGCCCGGCACGGGCACCCAGTCCCCGACCGGCGTGAAGCGACGCTTCACGCCGCCGAACTTCGCGAGCGCACTTCGCATCTGCGCGTCCGTCGCGCCCAGCTCCAGCGCCACCGCAATCGCGGCAAGCGAGTTCTGCACATTGTGCTCGCCCGCCATCGGCAGCGAGAAGTCCTCGATCAGGCGCACCTCCGCGCCGGGGGCGCGCCGGATCTCGACATCGAAATGCGCGCCGCTCAGGTCGGTGCGCATGTTGGTGGCCCGTACATCGGCCTGAAGGTTGAAGCCATAGGTGATGCGGCGCCGGTCCGTCACTCGGGCCGCGAGCGCCTGAACTTCCGGGTGATCCGTACACAGAACCGCAAAGCCATAGAAGGGCAGGTTCTCGACAAAGGTGTCGAAAGCCTCGCGCAGCCGGTCCATGGTGCCGTAATAGTCCATGTGCTCAGGGTCGATATTGGTGACGACGGCGCAGGTGGGATGCAGCTTGGCGAAGGTGCCGTCGCTCTCGTCGCTTTCAACGACGATCCAGTCGCTCTCGCCCGCCTTGTAGTTCGACCCGTAGGCGTGGATGATGCCGCCATTGATGACGGTCGGGTCGATGCCCGCGCCGTCCAGCAAGCAGGCGACGAGCGAGGTCGTGGTCGTCTTGCCATGCGTGCCCGCGACGCAGACCGTGTATTTCAGCCGCGTGATCTCGGCGAGCATGTTGGCCCGGCGCACGACCGGAATGCCCCCCGCGCGGGCCGCGCGCACTTCGGGATTGTCACGCTTGATCGCCGACGAGATGATCACGGTCCCCGCGCCCGCCACGTTCTCCGGCTGGTGGCCGATGAACACTTTCACGCCGCGCGCGCGCAGCCGCTCGATATTGGCGCTGTCGGCCACGTCCGAGCCCTGCACCTGGTAGCCCATGGTGAGCATCACATCCGCAATGCCGGACATGCCGATGCCGCCGATGCCGACAATATGTGCAGGGCCGGTGTTGAAAGGCGTGGGAGAGGTCATTGAGGGAATCGAAGCTCCTAGATGGACCGGCGCGACAGTGACAGGAGCAGTCCCGCAATCGACACAGCCAGCATGGCTCCGAGCAGCAGCGTTAATGGGCCGCCACTCAGCATTGCGCCGCTGTAGGGACTTTGCGTGTCGGTGTTCAAGGCTTCGGTATGCGAAAAGAATGACATCCAGAACACGCCGACCGCGACACCCCATGCGGCGGAAAGCAGGCGCGAGGACCCCTGGCTGAGTGTCCGGACGGCGCCCCAGCTGAGCACCCCCGCGACAATGAAGCCGACAGTCCAGAACGGCCAGGGCTGCCCTGACGCCATGAACACGACGAACTCGCAGACGACGAGGACGGCGGCGAAGGCGAGCGCCAGCAAGGCCGAATTGCGCGTCATAACTCGGCAATCCTCTCCGCCATATCCGCGAGTTCCTTCGCAGCATGCGGCTTTGCGGCCGATTTAGCCGCCGCCGCGCGGGCCTTGAGATCTTGTGGATCAGACAGCCGCGCCGCAATCAGCGCGCCGAGGAGTTTCGGATTGACGTTGGCTTCCAGCAGCATGTCCGCTGCGCCCACATCCGTCAGCGCCTCGGCATTGGCCGCCTGATGGTCGTCCATTGCGATGGCGAGGGGAATCAGGATCGATGGCCGCCCGACCGCAGCGAGTTCGCTGACCGTTCCGGCGCCGGAGCGCGCGATCACCAGGTGCGCCTCGGCCAGCCGGTCCGGCATGTTCGAGAAGAATGGCGCCAGCTCGCAGTCGATCCTGGCGACGCGGTAAAGCGAGCGGACGCTTTCGACCTGCTCTTCCCTCACCTGCTGCACGACCCTGATCCGCGCCATCAGGGGCGGGGGCAGCTGCTGGGCAATCGCCAGCGGCATCAGTTCGCCGATGATCCGCGAGCCCTGGCTGCCGCCGGTGATGAAGATGTTCAGCTCGCCGTCCATCGGCGGATAGGGCCTCGCAGCAGCCTCGAGGATCGGCGCGCGCACCGGATTGCCCACCGCGAGATGCGCGCATCCGGGTGGCAGGAAATCGAGACGCGAGAACCCGCTGGCCACCAGTTTGGCATGTCTGGCGAACTGCCGGTTCACCCGGCCGAGAACCGCATTCTGTTCATGGATGATGATCGGCACGCCCTGGCGCCGGGCAGCCGCCAGGGCCGGGAAGGCGGGATAGCCGCCGAAGCCGGCCACCAGGGCGGGGCGGTGCTGTTTCAGGAGACGCGAGGCTTTCGCGATTCCGGCATTGATCTTCAGCGCCGCGCCGGGAACCGTCCAAGGCTTGCGGAAGTTCGGGGAGGCCGCCTCGATCTCTTCCTTCCAGTCGGCGGGAAAATCGGCGGCATAGCGCAGGCCGCGCGAATCCGAGATCAGCGCTGTCTGCCAGCCGCGCGCCCGCAGCTCATCGGCGAAGGCGCGCGCCGGAAACATGTGGCCACCCGTCCCGCCTGCAGCAATGACAACCAGCTTCTCTCGGGGGGATTTAGCCATACGGCCCGCGGCTCCTCGTGCCTTCTCCGCGTACGAGAGCAAGCGCGAGGCCGAGCGTCAATCCCATGCCGACCATCGCACTGCCACCATAGGAGATGAAGGGCAGGGTCAGGCCGGTCGGCGGGACAATCGCGAGGTTGACGCCGATGTTGACCGCCGCCTGGATCGCGAACAGTGCAAACAGGCCTGCAGCCGCCGTCCGCGCAAAGCCGTCCTCTATCCGGGCAGCAGCCCGGAAACCGCGGATCGAGATCAGGCCGTAGATGGCCATCACGGCGACGATTGCGACAAGTCCGAACTCCTCAGCAATCACGGCGAAGATGAAATCGGTATGAGCTTCGGGGATCTGCGCCTTCACCAGCCCCTCGCCCGGTCCGGTCCCGAACAGGCCGCCCCGGCTGATCGCGGCGCCGGCCATGTCGATCTGGAACGTGTCGGCATTGCTGGAGGGGTTGATGATCATGTCGACCCGCCGCTTGACGTTCGGCAGCACATTGTAAAGCAGCACAGCCAGCGCGGCGCCGCCCGCCGCAAAGCCGATGATCCAACGCTTGGACAGGCCGCTGACAAAGAAGGTTACCAGGAACGCCGCCGAAATCAGCACGGCGCCACCGACATCCGGCTGCAAAAGGAAAAGGCCGAGGGTCACAGCGAAGAAGATGAACGAGACAATCGCCCATGGCACTGCCGAATAGCGCTCGCGCTGCGACAGCAGCCAGGCGCAGAGGACGATCAGGCCGGGCTTGACCATTTCGCTCGGCTGCACCGAGAACGCGCTGAACCGGAACCAGCTTTGCGCGCCGTTCACTTCATGCCCGAAGCCGAGAATGGCGGCCATCAGCAGCAATGACCCGGCAAAGACCAGCACGCTGAAGCGGCGCGCCCATTTGCGTTCCAGCATACTGACAGCCACCAACAGGCCGATCCCGATGCAGGCGTGTAGACCCTGCCGGTAGAGATAATGATAGGGGTCTTCGGATCCGATCTTGGCGGCGGCTGTCGGGCCGACGGCCAGCGACATCAACAGGCCGATGCCCGCAAGCATCACGATTCCGGCCACCAGCCCCCAGTCCAGGGTGCGGCGCCACTCGGTGAACCAGTAGCTGTCGGACCGGGGCAGCAGCGGTGCAGCGGCGGCATGTGTCACGCGGACTCCCTCAGCGGGGCGGACATCATGGCCTTCACGAGGCTGCGGAAGACATCGCCGCGATGCTCATAATCCTTGAACTGATCGAAGCTCGCACACGCAGGTGAAAGAAGCACTACCGGCGAGATGTCGCCGGCCGCCTTGGCATCGCGGAACGCCTGATCGACGGCGCGGTCCAGCGTGCCGCACGCCTGAACGGGAACCTTGCCTTTCAGGGTCGCCCCGAACGCTTCCTCGGCCTGACCGAACAGGTAGGCCTTCGATACATTCGGAAACAGCGGCGCCAGCGGCATGATGCCTTCGGCTTTCGGCACGCCGCCGGCAATCCAGTAAATGTTCTTGAATGCGCGCAGCGCCTGTCCGGCGGCCTGGGCATTGGTCGCCTTGGAATCGTTGACGAAGCGCACACCGTCGAGGGCGCCGATGTTCTCCATCCGGTGCGCAAGGCCGGGAAAGGACTTGAGCCCTGCCATGATCGTGCCCGGGTCCAGCCCCAGCGCACGGCAGGCGGCGTAAGCCGCCGCGGAGTTCTGGAAATTGTGACGGCCCTGCAGCGCCGGGCAGTCTTCCAGCTTGCCGATGAACTCGGCCTTGCCGTTCAGGTTGTCGTACAGGCGGCCTTCCACCGCGCTGACGCCTTTGCCCAGCGTGTAGGTCGAGGAAATCTGGGTGACGCGCTGCGGCCCGCTGGCGGCAAGGCCGATCGCTATGGACTGGGTATAAATGTCATCGAACCCGATCACCGCGAGATCCTGCGGCGTCTGGTTCTGGAAGATGCGCATCTTGGCGGCCTGGTAGCCGTCCATGCCGCCATGCCGGTCGAGATGGTCGGGCGAGAGGTTCAGCATCACCGCGACATTGCAGTGCAGGCTCTTCACCAGGTCGAGCTGGTAGGAGGAAAGCTCCAGCACATAGATCGCGTTCGAGTGGAGCGCAGCAAGGTCCAGAACGCCGGTGCCGATATTGCCGCCGACCCGCACGTCACGGCCGGCTTCCTTGAGAATGTGGCCGATCAGCGTGGTGGTGGTCGACTTGCCATTGGTGCCGGTGATGCCGACGACTTTCGGACGGCCGCGCTCGGGCAATGCCTGCACGGCCCGGGCGAACAGCTCCATGTCTCCGATCACCGGAACGCCGGTCATCTCTGCCATGCGCACGAGGCGGTGCGGCTGCGGGAACCTGTAGGGAATACCCGGCGAGAGGACCAGCGCAGCGAAAGTCTGCCAGTCCCGCTTATTGATGTCGGACAGGGCGATGCCTGCCGCTTCGGCCTTGGCGCGTGTCTCCTCGTTATCGTCCCACGCATGGACGCGCGCGCCGCCGGCCTTCAGGGCCAGCGCCGCACTGAGACCTGTGCGGCCAAGGCCGTACACAGCAACGTCTCGTCCAGCGTATTCGGTAATCCGGATCATCGCGTGCGCTTCACCTCAGCTTCAGGGTGGCAAGGCCCGCGAGGGCGAAGAGGACGGACAGGATCCAGAACCGGACGACGACGCGCGTCTCCGGCCAGTTCTTCTTCTGGAAGTGGTGGTGCAGCGGCGCCATCAGGAAGATGCGTTTGCCCTCCCCGGTCAGGCGTTTGGTGATCTTGAACCAGCCGATCTGGGTCAGCACCGAGACCGCCTCGATCACGAACAGGCCGCCGATCACGACGAGCGCGAACTCGTGCTTGGTAGCGACCGCGACCACGCCCAGCATGCCGCCCAGCCCGAGCGAGCCGGTATCGCCCATGAAGACCTTGGCGGGGTAGGCGTTGTACCAGAGGAAACCCATGCCCGCGCCGATCATCGCGCCGAGCACGACCGCCAGCTCACCGGCGCCCGGCGCAAACTGGATGCCGAGGTACTGCGCGAACACGAAGTTGCCGGTGAGATAGGCGATCATCGCATAGGCGGCGGCCGCAAAGGTCATCGGCACGATCGCGAGGCCGTCGAGCCCGTCCGTGAAATTCACGGCATTGGCTGCGCCGACGATCACGATCATGCCAAACAGGATGAAGAAGCCTCCGAGCGGAAGGAAATAGTTGTTGACGAACGGCACCGCGACACCGCCCGAGAAATCCGGGTCCGCAGGCTCAACCGAGGTCTGCGGGGCCAGTGTCGCAATCCAATCGGCGAGCGGATCGAGCGGCCCCCATTGCGCATGTCCGGCCGGCGTGTGCGCGCCGTGCAGGCCCATGATGAGGGCGCAGGCGAGGGCGGCTATCGCGAACCCGGCGATCAGGCGCGCGCCGGCCGAAACGCCGTCGGTCGATTGTTTGGTGACCTTCGCATAGTCATCCAGGAAACCGAGGAAGGCATAGGAGAAGGTGACGAACAACGTGACCCAGACATAGGGATTGGAGAGGTTGCCCCAGAGCGCGACGCCGACGATCAGGCCCAGCCAGATCAGCAGGCCGCCCATGGTCGGCGTGCCCTTCTTTGACATCTGCGCTTCCAGCGACAGGTCACGGATCGGCTGGCCCTTGCCCTGGCGCGCGCGAAGCGTGTTGATCATCCAGTCGCCCAGAAGCACGGTGATCAGGAATGCCGTCACTACCGCCGCACCGGTGCGGAACGTGATGTAGTTCAGCAGGTTGAATGCACCGCTTGGCGCGGCGAGCCATTCGTACAGCATCAGCTTGTCCCCGCAGGCCTTTCTGGCCCGCCATCGATCTTGCCCAGAACGGCCTCCGCGCTCCATTGGCGCAAGCGGTCCGCTAACCTGCCCATCCCGGAGGCATTCGACCCTTTGATCAAGAGGATATCGCCGTCCTTCAGGGCTTTTTGCACTTGATTCCACAAGTCATCCGCTGACGGAGCAGACGCCTGCGGCAGGCCCGGCGGAAGCGCCTCGGCGAGACGCTGCATTTCAGGCCCTGCCAGGAAAACCCCCTCGATGCCGGCCTCGAGGACCGGACCTGCAAGGGCGGCGTGTTCCTCGGCCGAGGTTGATCCGATTTCGCGCATGTCGCCGAGCGCGGCGAGGCGGCGCCCGCCCGTCCGCTGCGCAATGGACTTGAGCGCGGCAAGCATGCTGGCGGGGTTTGCGTTATAGGCATCGTCGATCAGCGTGAAGGAACCGCCACCCGGGAGGCCCAGCGTCTCGGCCGTGCCGCGTCCCGGAGGCGGGGCATATCCGCAAAGCGCTTCGGCGCACTCGGCAACCGAGCGGCCGGTCTGGCTGGCCGCGAGCAGGGCGGCAGCGGCGTTCACGGCCCAGTGCTCGCCCACTGCATTGATCGTCATGGACGCGCTGCGCCCGACCACATCGACCGTTATCCGGCTGGTGCGGCCATCTGTTTCGTAGCCCGTTATCCGGGCGGTCGCGTCGGCTGACCGGCCGAAGGTCTCGACATTGCCCGTCGGGCAAAGTTCGCGGGCCCGCGCTGCAAGGAAGTCCAGGAACTTGTCTTCCGCCGGCAGGATGATCGTGCCGCCCGCCTCAAGCCCCGCGAAGATGGCAGACTTTTCGAGCGCGATCGCCTCGACTGAACCGAGGCCTTCGAGGTGCGCCGCGCCGATGCACGTGATGAGACCGATCTGCGGGCGCACCAAATGGCTGCGCGGCGCGATCTCGCCCGGCGTGTTCATGCCGATCTCGAACACGGCGCGCTGCGTCGTCTCCGGCATCCGCGCCAGCGTCAGCGGCACGCCCCAGTGATTGTTGAAACTCTTGGCGTTCGAATGCGCCGGGCCGAACGCGCCGTAGATGCGCGCCAGCATTTCCTTGACGGAGGTCTTGCCGGCCGAACCCGTCACCGCCGTGCGGATGGCACCGCACCGGATGCGGGCCGCGATTCCCAGCGCCGTCAGCGCTTCCAGCACATCGTCTACCTGGACGGCAGGCCCGCCGCCGGTCACCGGCTTGGAGACCAGCGCGCCCGCCGCGCCGGCCTTGAAGGCAGCGGCGACAAAATCATGCCCGTCGCGCTGGTCGGTCAGCGCCACGAAAAGATCACCCGACTGCAAGGAACGGGTATCGATCGACACCCCGCCGGTCACCGTGAACGGCGCCGTTGCGGCCCCGCCGGTCGCAAGTTCAATATCCTCGGACGTCCAGAGTGGAATGCTCAAGCCCGCGCCTCCGTCAGCGCCGCCAGCGCTTCGTCCTGGTCGGAGAATGGCAGCACGTCCTTGCCGACGATCTGCCCGGTCTCGTGCCCCTTGCCTGCGATCACCAGCGTATCACCCTTCCCCAGCTCACGGATCACCGTCCGGATCGCCTCGCCCCGGTCACCGATCTCGCGCGCGCCCTTGGCGCCGCCAAGTACCGCGGCGCGGATCTTAGCCGGATCCTCCGAGCGCGGATTGTCATCCGTCACGATCACATCATCGGCCTGGCGCGCGGCGATCTCGCCCATCAGCAAGCGTTTTTTCGCGTCCCGGTCACCGCCGCAGCCGAGTATAACCTTCAGGCGGCCGGCCGTATGCGGACGCACGGCGCGCAGCAGCACATCCAGCCCGTCCGGCGTGTGGGCATAATCGACAAACACGGCGGCGCCGGTCTCTGTCTTGCCGACGAACTCGAGCCGGCCCTTGACCGGCTTGAGGTTCGCAAGGCCGTCTGCCACGGCCGCAAATTCCATCCCGAGCGACAGACAGATCGCGGCGGCGGCGAGGGCGTTCAGCGCCTGGAACTCGCCTATCAGCGGCAGCTCGACCGGCTTCTGCTCGACATCGCGCCAATAGAGGAACAGCGACTGGCCCGCCTGTTTCGGCATCAGTTCGTCAATCCAGAGATCCTCGCCGCGCCAGCCGAACGAGACCACCTTCAAGCCAGCCGCCCGCGCCGCTGCTTCGAAATCATCCCGCTGCGGACTATCGGCATTGACGATCGCCGGAATGCTTTTCGGCGCCAGCGCGGTGAACAGGCGCAGCTTCGACTTGAGGTACTCCTCCATCGAGCCATGGTAGTCGAGATGATCCTGCGTGAAGTTCAGGAAGCCGACCGCCGAGAGCTCCACGCCGTCCAGGCGGTGCTGCTCCAGCCCGTGGCTTGAGGCCTCCATCGCACAGTGCGTGACGCCCTGCCCGGCCAGCGCGGAAAGCGTCTGATGGATCGTCACCGGGTCCGGCGTCGTATGGCCGACCTCGATCCTGCCGTTCGGGCCGATCGCGCCGAGGGTGCCTATCGAGGCCGCCTTCAGGCCAGCCCGGCTCCAGATCTGGCGTACAAAATCAACCGTCGAGGATTTGCCGTTGGTGCCAGTGATGGCGGCAACCGTCCCGGGCTGCGCTGCGTGAAAGCGTTTCGACGCCAGGGCCAGTGCGCGGCGCGGCTCATCGGCCACGACATGCGGGATGCTGCCGGCCTCGGCGCTGCCATCGGAGAGGATCGCTGCTGCGCCCTTCCGGATTGCCATCGCGGCGAACTGGCTGCCATCCTGAACGCTGCCCTTCAGGGCGGCGAACAGGAAGCCGGGCTCAACCTTCCGGCTGTCGGCCGTCATTCCGAGGATCTCGGTCTCGCCGTTCTCGGCAAGCGGGAAGAGGTCCTTCAATTTCACAGGGCACTCCTTTCTGGGGTCCTTGCGGTGAAACCTGGCCGGGCGGGGCGGACATCCTCGAAACGCGGGGTGACACCCAGCAGGGGCGCCACGCGTTCGATGATCCGGCCCGCCACGGGAGCCGCACTTGCAGACGCTGTTGCACCTCGGCCGACTTTGGCCTTCGGATTATCCAGCGTCACGATCAGGGCATATTGCGGGCCGTCCTCGGGAAAGACGGCCGCAAAGCTCGCGATATTGGCATTCTTGTCATAGCCGCCGGCAATCGGCTTCTCGCCGGTTCCGGTCTTGCCCGCGACCCGGTAGCCCGCAACTTCTGCGCCCGCGCCGGATCCGCGGATCACCGATTCGCGCATCATGCGGGTCACGATCTCGGCGGTGATTGCCGACATCAACCGCTTCGGCTCGGTCTTGCGGCGCGGATCCACCACGATCGTCGGCGACACCATCTCGCCGCCGTTCCCAAGCGCCGAGAAGGCGGCAAGGAAAGCCAGCGGCGACACCGAGATGCCGTGGCCATAGGAAATCGTCGCCGCCGTCACCTCGTCGAGACGCGCAGGCACGAGCGGGGCCTCGCTGCCCGGCAGTTCGATCGCGGCGCGCTCCATCAGGCCGGCGAGCTTCAGGAAGTCGCCCTGCCGGCGCACGCCCAGCTCCCTCGCCACATGTACCGTGCCGATGTTGGAGCTTTCGACGATGATTTCGGTGAGGTTCGCCGCCGCCGCAAACGTGTGCGTGTCCTTTACCTCGAAACTGCCGACCAGCACCGGCGCGCTGATGCCGAACTGGTCATTAGGGCGCACCGCGCCGGCTTCCAGCGCCGCCGCCAGCGTCAGCGGCTTGAACACCGAACCGAGTTCGTAAACGGCGCCGATGCCGCGGTTGAGCCGCGAAGGGTCGGCCGCTGGAATGCCTGCCGCACGGTTGGGGTCGAACGCAGGCCAGCTCGCCATGGCCAGCACTTCGCCGGACCGCGTCTCCATCAGGATCGCTGCGCCGCCTTCCATGTCGTATTCGGCTGCGGCAGCCGCCAGTTCCCGCTCGAGCGCCGTCTGCGCTTCGATGTCGAGCGTCAGGCGCACCGGCGCGCCGCCTGCCACAAGCGCCGCGTCGAACGAACGCTCGATGCCCGCAATCCCCTTGCCGTCGACATTCATCTGGCCGAGCACATGGCCTGCGAGTTCGCCAAGCGGATAAGCCCGCCGCGTTTCAGTCCGGAAGCCGAGGCCCTCGAGCCGCAGGTCCATGACAGCCTCACGCTGGCGAGGCGTCAGGCCGCGCTTGACCCAGACGAATTGTTTCGACGGATCGGAAATACGTTCCTTGAGGTTGCTGCTGGCCAGTTCGGGAAACATCTTCACGAGGCCGGCATGCACTTCGTTCACATCCCAGATCAGACTCGGATTGACCCATAGGGACGACGTCTCGACCGAGGTCGCAAGCAAGTCTCCATTGCGGTCCAGGATGTCGGCGCGCAGGACTTTCGGCGCCGCCTGCGTTGTCACGATTCTCTTGCCAGCATCCGGCGCACCCGACAGCGCCAGGTATCCGCTCCGCCCGGCCATGACGACGAACAATCCGCAGAGCACCAGGCCCGCGAGCCGCGTCCGGTCGCGCGAAGCTTCGCTCATGGGGTGGCCTGCGCCGCTTCCGGCGCAACCTCTTCCGCCGGCGGATCAACTGCCAGCATCAAGCCGTCGGTGGGCGGACCGACGACGTCGTCGAGATCGTCCTCGTACGCCATCTGGTCGGCCTTCGGCGGCGCCATGCCGAGTTCCTTGCGGGCGTATTCCTCGATCCAGTCACGCCGGCTCATGTGCGCCAGCTCGGTTTCGAGCAACGCCTTTTCCTTTTGCGCCTGTTCGATCTGGGCCTCGACCGCCATCAGTTCGGCGGCCGTATCGCGCGCGCCATACTTGGCCCGGTAAAGGCTGAAAACGAGAAGGGCGGCGACAAGCAGCCCGAAGAAAAATGCACGCCGGCTCATGTGGAGGCCTCCAGCTCAGTAATCGGCGGCAGGTCCATTCCATCATCCGCCGGACTGACAAAGGCGGCGGCCTCGGTCCGCTCCGCCGCCCGCAGTCGTGCAGAACGTGCGCGTGGATTGGTTTCCACTTCCTTTTCAGATGGTTGCAGCGCCTTGTTTGTAATCGGCTCGAAGCTCGGGGCACGGGGCTTGGCGAGCAGCGGCGCATGCCGCGATCCGGCCGGAACTCCGCCCGTGCGCTCGCGCAGCCATTGCTTGACCAGGCGGTCTTCCAGTGAGTGGAACGTGACGACCACCAGGCGCCCGCCGGGCTTCAGGACGGCCTCTGCCGCACGCAAGCCCCGCGCCAGCTCGCCCAGCTCGTCGTTCACATAGATGCGGATCGCCTGGAAGGTATGGGTCGCCGGATGGGTCCGCGCCCCGCGCCGGCCGCCCACGGCCACCTCCACCAGCGCCGCCAGATCCGCTGTTGTTTCAAAGGGTTGTGACACCCGCCGCTCGGCGATCGACCGGGCAATCCGGCGCGCGTTGCGCTCTTCGCCCAACCGGAAGATGATGTTGGCAAGGTCGCGTTCAGCCATCCGGTTGACGACATCCGCCGCCGAGGGGCCCGACGCGCCCATCCGCATGTCCAGCGGCCCATCCTTCATGAACGAGAACCCGCGTTCCGCCTCGTCGATCTGGAAGCTCGAGACGCCAATGTCGAGCACCACGCCCTCGACCTGCGGATGCCGAGCCTGCGCCAGCAGCATATCCATGTCGCCGAACCGGCCAAGCAGAGGCACCAGCTGCGGAAATTCCGCCGCCAATGCCTCTGCCCGCACGATCGCATCGAGATCGCGGTCGATGGCGATCACGGAAGCGTTGGCTGCCTTGAGAATCGCGCGCGAATAGCCGCCGCCGCCGAAAGTGCCGTCCGCAATCACGTCGCCGTCCGCCGGCGCCAGCGCCTGCAGCACCTCGGCCAGCATGACGGGGAGATGGCCGGGCGGGGCCGGCGACCGGGTTCCGGTGCGGGCAACCATCATCCGGCCTCCGCGCGCGAGGACGCCGCGCGGCGGCGGCGCACTTCGCGGTAGGCCTCATGGAAGGCGTCCAGGGTCGCCGGCTGCTGTGCAATGCCGTTCTGCCGGGCGCGGTGCGCTTCAAACCGGGCAGGGTCCCAGATCTTGAAACTCTCGATCGCACCCGTGAACCGGAGACGCGCTGAAATGCCGGCCGCTTCGCAGAACTCGTCCGGCAACTTGATACGGCCGGTCTCGTCGATCTTGAGGTCGGCCGAACCGGCAATCACGGAGGTCACGAAAGCTTCCCGGACCGGCGATTGCAGCGGCAGTTCTGCCAGTGTCTCGGCATAAAGCACCATCAACGCCTCGCCGCCGCCTTCCAGCGCGCCGGAGCCGTCAGGCGCTATCCAGATGAAAACACGGGAGTTTCCGCCCAGCGCGGCGCGGTAAGGTGCCGGGATCGAAACCCGCCCTTTCGCGTCAATAGCGCCCTCATAGGTGGAATAAAACACCCGCCCGTCCTGTTCTGGATTTGCCTCAACCCCGTCATGGGTAAACCATGTCTTAACGTGGACTACCATGGGCGGGTATGGGCCTCAATGGGCGCGCCAGGCGAATCGGAATTTCCACATAGGACCAATAAGGGAACAAAAAGCGCCCATGGTCGGAACCCGGTGAATCCCCCGCATGGAATCGCGTGGAAAGCGCGATTTTTCCTTTGTTCTTTCCGGGTGTTGGGCTTGTGTGTTGCGATGCCGCATCGGTCCGCGCAGAAGCGTTGCATCTACCGGAACGGGCACAGAACCTAACCAGACTGCAATATGGCCTGCCCGAATTCCGGGCCCGGTTGCTACTAGGGAGGCATCCTTGCGTTCACCGGCGAACGGGAGGGCGACCGGGGGCCTGAGCCGGACAGAAGAACCATCCGGCTCCGGGACGTCGGCGCGTTCGAAACGGGGGGGAGCATCGAAGCAGCCCCGGAACCGGAGAGCATCGTGTTATATCGGACACATGGATACCGCTGCCCGGCCGATAAGGAAAATTGATTGTTCCACCGTTTAGCATAGATATATCCTATGATTCTTCCAACCCTCCGCCAGCTCCAGTTTCTTGTCGCTCTAGGCGAAACCGGCTCGTTCTCCCGCGCTGCCGAGGCCTGCCATGTGACCCAGCCGACTCTGTCGGCGGGCATCAAGGAGCTCGAGGACCTGTTTGGAGTCTCCCTGGCCGAGCGCAAGGCGCGCGGCGCCACATTGACCCCTGCAGGTAAAATCGCCGCCGCCCGCGCCTCGGCCCTGCTCGCGGATGCCCACGCCCTCGTCCAGGCGGTCACCACCGCCGGAGAGGTCTTCTCCGGCGCATTCAACCTGGGCGCCATCCCGACCATCGCGCCCTTCGTCCTGCCCCAGACCGTCAGCCTGCTGACCAAGAAATATCCAGACCTCAAGCTCTACCTGAGCGAAGACCGCACCAGCCGCCTTGTCGACCAGCTCAAGGCCCGCACCCTTGACGCCGCCTTCATTGCCCTTCCCTATAACGCGCCCGGCATCGAGACGACGACCCTGTTCGATGACGAGTTCCTGCTGGCGGCCCCCGCAGGCCATCCTCTCGCTCGCAAGAACGGTCTGTCCCCGGAGGACCTGAAGGATACAGACCTCCTCCTCCTCGAAGACGGCCACTGCCTGCGCGAGCACGCTCTGTCCGTCTGCCGCCTGAAAGCCGGGGCGGGGCGCGAACAGGTCGCTGCCACGTCGCTTGGCACGCTCGTCAACATGGTCGCCGGCGGCCTTGGCGTCTCGCTGATCCCGCGCCTTGCCGCCGACAATGGCCTCGCGCTCGGACCCGACGTTGCCGTCCGCGCCTTCGTCACGCCGATCATCGGCCGCCAGGTCGGTATCGCCTGGAAGGCCGGCAGCCCCCGCGCCGCCGAAGCCCGCCAGCTCGGCGAACTGGTGCGCGAGCAGCTCAAGCCGCGGGCCACGCTTCACGTCTGACGCGGCGCTGCAGCCACACACGGGATTTATCTCCGCCGGGGGCTTCCCGGCCGGCGCGCGTCCGGCGTAAGAGGCAAGAACGCAGAACGCCCCGGGGATACCGCTACCGATGAAACTGAGCGCCTCCTGGCGAGCGACCCTGGCGGCGAGTTGCGTGCATCTCGTGATGGGCGCGAACCTTCCCTATCTGCCGGTCTGGATGGAGAAGGTCGCCGGCATGTCCGGCGCCGAGATCGCGGGCGCGGCCACCATCGCGATGATCATCCGCGTCGTCGCCGGGCCGCTGACCGCCGGAATTGCCCAGGACAGGGGCCTGCGGTCCACCCTCGCCGTGTCTATGGCGATCAGCTTTGCCGGCTATGCGCTTCTGTTCCCCGCGTCGCCGCGCGCCGCCGATTTCCTGCTCTGCATCCTCATCTACAGCGCGCTCAACGTCGCCGGGCCCCTGTTCGAGGCAATCCTCGTCTATGGCACGCGCGGCGGCAGCCCGGATTACGGGCAGGGCCGCGCCATCGTCTCGCTCGCTTTCGTGATTGCAAATCTCTCCGGCGGGGCCATCCTCGGCGCCTACGGGCCGAACTGGGTGCTCGTCTACCTTGTCGCCACCGCCGCGCTCGCCACCATCGCGCCGCTGTTCACGCAGCACGGCGCCCGCCAGGCGATCCCAAAACGCACCGTCACCTCGACCTTCCGCGAAGGCTTTGCCTTGTTGCGCATCGAAGGCGTCTTCGTCTTCATCCTCGCCGCCGCGCTGATCCAGGCGACCCACGGCGCCTATTATTCCTTCGCGTCCAACATCTGGATCGCGCAGGGCATCGCCGGCGGCCATATCGGAGCGCTCTGGGCGACCGGCGTCGGCGCCGAAATCCTGCTGCTGCTGTTTTCCGCCCGCCTCCTCGGCGGCATGACGCCCCAGACCCTGCTCGGGATCGGCGGCATCGGTTCGCTGCTGCGCTGGACGATGGCGGGCTTCGTGCTTCCCGTCGAAGCCGTCTACGCGCAGCAGATCCTGCACGCGCTGACCTTCGCCGTCACCCATATCGCCACGATGCGCTTCCTGCAGGCCGCCCTCCCGGACGACAAGCTGCCGCTCTCTTATGCCGTCAACGGCGCGCTGGTCTTCGGCCCCCTCCTGGCGGCCACCAGCATCGTCGCCGGTCTCGCCTATGATGCGTTCGCGCCGGGCGGCATCGAGGCCCAGTCCCGCCTCTACTGGATCATGCTGCCGGTCGCCGCCGCCGGCCTCTTGCTGACGCATATGGCCAAACCGCTCCCGGCCCGCGCATCGGGCACGCCTTCGGTCTAGAGCACCGTACGCTCACTTTGCAACATAGTTCATGGCCTTGAAGAAGTTCCAGCATTCTTCAGGGGTGAAGAGGGAGCAGATGTCGCCGACGGCTTTGACGATGTCGTCAAAGTTTCAGGCAGCTGCCGCTCGCAAGTGCGCTTTCAGTTTTGAGAAGGCCGTCTCGATCGGGTTGAGGTCGGGAGAGTATTTCGGAAGGAAGAGGAAACAGGCGCAGCGTTTTGCGAGGGCGTCAGCAGCGCGCTGGCTATGATGGACGCTGAGATTGTCCAGTATCACGACATCGCCAGGTGAGAGTGACGGGGCGAGAACGTGCTCGATGTAGGTATCGAAGGCGGCACGGTTCATGGCGCCCTCTATGATCCAGGGAGCGGTGAGCTCGCCGCAGCGCAGGCCCGCGATGAACGTCTGTGTACTCCATTTCCCGAACGGCGCAGTCGCCTTCAGGCGTGTGCCGCACAGCGATCGGCCGCGAAGGCGACACATGTTGGTCTTGACCGATGTTTCATCGATGAACACCAGGCGGCCAGGTTCGGCCTGCATGACGGGCTGGCGGTAATGTTTCCAGTCGGCCCGCGCCGCTTTCACATCGGCGCGTTCTTGTTCCGATGCCAGCAGGGTTTTTTTTATATGTGAAGCCGAGTGCGCACAGCACCCGCACGCTGTTGACGGAGCAACCTCGAACTGGCGGGCCACAGCCCGCATCGACTTGCCGCTCGCAACACCGCGCATCATCCGCTTGCGAAGATCAGCAGAAATCAAGTTTGCCATGGCAGCTACCT
>Ga0163144_10002506_pt1 | contig 42301 bp, 33 predicted proteins | sample OliLak19BULKMAT1_FD_123175 | JGI IMG/M metagenome (GOLD analysis project Ga0163144, IMG submission 123175) | Freshwater microbial mat bacterial communities from Lake Vanda, McMurdo Dry Valleys, Antarctica - Oligotrophic Lake LV.19.BULKMAT1 | ecosystem: Environmental > Aquatic > Freshwater >...
AAACAAAGGACTACACAAGCGTGCTCCGCATCGCTGATTCCTGACAGGTGAGTGGCGGAGTACCGCCATTCACCTGCCAGGAATTCTGTCAAGAGAAGAAAAGGGGCGTGGCGGCCAAGTGCGGCGTGGTTGAGACCAAGTGTGAGTCAGGAGGCCAAGTGTGAGTCAGGAGGCCAAGTGTGAGTCAGGAGGCCAAGTGTGAGTCAGGAGACCAAGTGTGTGTCAGGAGACCAAGTGTGGAGTCGGGAAACCAAATGCGGCATCGCGCGACTTGAACACCACGTCAGCGATGCAAGCGCGGTCAGTCGTTTGTAGCGCTCTCCCAACTCCGCTCCACTTTCGCAGTCAGTGCTGCGTGCCGCCCGCTCCACTCTGCCAACCTGCGCCGAACGGCGGACTGTCGAAGCGCGTCCTGAACTCGCGCACGAACCGCACCTCATGTGCAATTCCGCGTGCCTCAACACGACCGCAGAAGCTCCCGTGACCGCGCGCGAACGCATCCATGTGCGGCGTGTCCATCGTCAGCAAACTCAAGTTCTCACTGAACGTGTCGAAGACTTCGCGACCCATCGGCAGATTCACAGTCGGGCACGCTGAACCCGCGACAGCCTGTTCGACCAACGCTTCATCCTGCGCCCTCACATGACGCAAGAACTCAGGCAAGCGCCCGACCTGGGCTCTTCCCTGCAGCATGAAGCGCACGGCGACTCCCGCTCCATTCGCCATGATCGGTCGCCACTCGGGCGGAAAGTCGCGCATCACGAGGTCGAGATCGAGCGTCCAATCCGGCTTCCTGAACGGATCCGCTTTGAACAAGGCCTCGAACGTGAGGTTTTGGCCGAGGCCGCGCACGACGAGCGCTTGCACTTCCTTCGGCCACGTTTGAATGCGCCAGATCATCTCGTCGCGCGGCACCGCATTGCGACTCGTCACGAGGTTGCGTGACATGTGCGCGAAGTTGTAACCGTCGTAATGCAATCCGCTGCCGACGTTCGAAAAGCTCCAGTCGACGAGCGCCAGGCTGGTCGCTCCCGACGCGAGCGCCGACCCACCGAGCACGACGGAACCGACGCGTAACGCTCCACGCCCGTGCCACCAGCGCGCCGTCCACACGGCGATCAGGACGAGTGCGAAAAGTAACGTCGGCAAGTAGTAGCGATAGCCACCAGCGAGCATCGGATGCTGGTAGCCACGCAAACGGAAATCGGCGATGCCGAACGCGACGGCCGCGAGCGGCAGATAGAGGACGAACGGCACCAGCTTCACGCGTTCGAACGCCGCGTCGGCATCCGACCGCGTCGTTCCGCCGCTGAACGTCCCGCCGATCAGTCTGCTGATACCCGTCAGCGTGGACGGCAGGCTGACCACGTACGCGAGCGCGAACACGGCGATGAACACGATGCTCCACGTCGCGCCGTCGATGCCGAACTGCGTTTCGAACATCCCCGATTCGACGAGACCTTGGCCGAGGAAATCGCCGGTGCGTTCGATCGTGGTTTGCTCCGTCTTGCGTCCGCCCTCTTCCGCGAACTTCGCCGACAAGAATCCCAATCCGCGTCCACTCGTCGCCGCGTTGATCGCGATCAAGGGCATCAGGCCGAGCACGAAGCCGGAGAGTGCGATCGGCGCATCCATCAACGTGCGCTTGAGTCCGCGCAATCCGACGTGCATCCCGGCGCAGATGCCGACCGGGATCAAAGCACCCAGGAAGACGAACAGCGCGAAACCGGCTGAATACCAGGCCAGAAAGAGCGACCAGCGCGTGCGCGCGACACCATGGTGTCGGTAGAAGGCCCACAAGAAGATCGTCGTGAAGAGCAGGTTCTCGAAGTGGTTGCCCGAGCACACGACCGAGTAACGCACGATCGTCGACGGCGCGAACACGAACAAGAGGGCACCGATATTCGCCGCGAGCCGTGAAAAGTGGCGGTCGAGCAACATCCACAAGAAGACCAGCGTCACGACGCCCAAGAGCGCCGGCAGAAGTTTGAGGACGAAGTACGAGGATCCGAACAGCCAGTACATCGGAATGGCCGCGTGCCCCATCACGAGCTGGCCGGCCGCGTTGTCGTAGTAGAAGCGCATCGGGTAATGCACCCCGCGCAACTTCGCCTCGGCCATCGTGCCCATCGGGAACAGCTCGAACATCGGCATCACGACTTCCTCGAAGTTCGTGAGCAAGATGAGCGCGCGAAACGCGACGTACAGCACGAGCGCCGTGCACAGTCCGTACGAAATGCGACGCGCTTTCAAAGACGTCCCGTCCAAGCCATCACGCGCAGACGCAGCACAGCGACATAGCCCTGCAACAAGAGTCGCAGCGTCAACGTCGATTCGCCGTGCAAGCGGTTTTGGAATTCGATCGGCACTTCGGCGATGCCGATCTGCGCTCGCGCCGTCTTGAACAAGAGTTCCTGCACGATCGCAGGACCCGGCGAGAACGTCTCCTCGACGCGGATCTTCTCGAGTGTCGATCGCTTCCACGCACGGAAACCGGAATTGCAATCGTGCACGGCTACGCCGAGGAACAGCCGGATGTAGCCGTTGGCGAGCTTCGTGATCCAGCGCCGTGCGAAGCCGCGGTCGGCATCACGACCGCCCTTCGCAGCACGCGAACCGAGCACGAGTCCGACCACCGGATTCGATCCGTTCAGCACACGGATCATGTGCGGGATGTAGCGCGGTTGGTGGCTGAAATCAGCGTCCATCTCGATCACGACGTTCGCACCCATCGCCAGCGCTTTCACGAAACCGTCACGCCCGGAACGGCCGCGTCCGCGATCGGAAGTGCGATCGATCAAGTGCAGGCGCGGCTCGCTCCGTGCCGCTTCACCCACGATCTTCCACGTGCCGTCGGGCGAGTGGTCGTCGATCACGATCACTTCGTATCCCGGCCCGAGCGCCAGAATTTCGGCGACCAGCGGCAGGATGTTTTCCGACTCGTTGTAGGTCGGCAACGTGACCACGACGGCGGGCCGCGCGCGTTGGGTCGTTTCGGGAGGCATGGGGGAGCGCGGTGACGAGCGCCGCGACGCGTGATCCGGAACTTCTTTCCGAAGGTCGTCGGGCGGAAAAAGGATACCGGTGACTTCGACGAGCGGCAACGCGCTCGAAGCTCAATCGAGCGAGTGCACCGCGCCGATAGGGAACACGTTCCGAAGTCCTCGTGCTCGAAGCAGCCCCCGTTGCGACCGATCACGCGCCGAGCGAGTCCTCACTCATGCCCCAAGAGCCTACGCAAGAAACGACGAAATTCGCCGGACCGGCAGGTCTGGGTCGTCGCGTTCCGATCGGCGAAATCCTCGTCGCGGAAGGTCTGATCAAGCCGAGCGAGCTCGACGCGGCACTCGTCTACCGCCAAGAAAAAGGCGTGAAGCTCGGTCAAGCGCTCGTCGCACTGCACCTCGTCAAGCAGTCGGACATCGCGCGTGCTCTGCGCAATCAAGGCAAGGTCCACTGCGTCCACCTGACTCCCGGCATCGTCGATCCCGAGATCGCCGGATTGCTCGGGGAAGATCGCTCGCGCAAGGCGCAAGCGATCGCAGTGAACAGGATCGCCGGCGTCATCACCGTCGCGATGGAAGATCCGAGCGAACTTTATAACGTCGACGCGATCGGCGTGCACCTCGGCGCGCCCGTGTTCGCCGTGCACTGCGAACCGGATCACATCGAGCATTGCCTCAACATCGTCTTCAAGCGCGTCGAGGAAAACACCGGACCGAGCGTCGACGACATCCTGTTGCGCGGCGACCTCAGCGGTTCTGCGGTCAATCTCGAAGTCGCCAGCGAAGAAGAAGAAGCGGGTAGCGCTGCCGAGCTCGACGGTCCCGTCATCAACATGGTGCGCGCCGTGATCGAGGAAGCGTTCAGCATGGGTGCGTCGGACATCCATCTCGAGCCGCGCGCGAACATCTTCGCCGTGCGGTTCCGCGTCGACGGCATCCTGCAAGACCGCGTCAAGCTGCCGAAGGCCTGGGCCCGTCCGGTGATCGCGCGCTTGAAGATCCTCGCGAATCTCGACATCGCCGAGCGTCGTCTGCCGCAGGACGGTCGCGCACAAGCCGAGATCCGCAGCTACCGCGTCGACTTACGCGTCGCTACGACGCCGTGTCTGCACGGCGAAGGCGCCGTCATCCGTATCCTCGACGGCGGTCGCAAACTGCTCGACTTGAAGAGCCTCGCGCTCGACGAACGTCAGCTCGAAGACTTGACGCGCATGGTCGAAGGCGGTGAGGGAATCGTCCTCGCGACCGGTCCGACGGGTTCGGGCAAGACGACTTCGCTGTACGCGCTCCTGCAGCACCTGAATTCACCCGAGACGAAGATCATCACCGTCGAGGACCCGGTCGAGAACCAACTCGATGGCGCAGTGCAAATCAACATGAACGCGAAGATCGGTCTCAACTTCGCGCGCGGGCTGCGCTCGATCTTGCGCCAAGACCCCGACGTCGTGCTCGTCGGCGAAATTCGCGACGAAGAAACGGCTCAGATCGCCGTTCAGGCCGCGATGACGGGTCACATCGTGCTTTCGACTTTGCACACGAACGGTGCTGCCGAGTCGGTGACGCGTCTGCGCGACATGAAAATCGAACCGTACATCTTGGCCGACACGTTGCGCGGGCTCTCGGCCCAACGTCTCGTGCGCAAGATCTGCCCCAACTGCAGGTTCAGCGTCGATCCGAAGGAGGGCATGCTCGAACGCCTCGGCTTGAAGCGCGGCGACGGCGAGTTCTACGCCGGCAAGGGCTGCGACAACTGCGGCGGTCAGGGATACAAGGGCCGCCTCGCGATCTACGAAGTCATGCGCATCGATCCGACGCTCGCGTCGATCGTACGTCGTGACGCCGGAGTCGAAGCCCTGCGCAACGCCGCCATCGCGGGCGGCATGGCGACTCTGCGCGCCGACGGTCTGCGCAAGGCGCTCGCTGGACAGACCACGCTCGACGAAGTTTACGCAGCCACCGTGCGCGACTCCTGAGGCTCGCCCCACATGCAAACCATTTTTCTCGTACACGACAGCCAGGAATCGCCGGCGACGCGCAAGGCCAACCTCGAGATGGCCGGCTTCGAAGTAGCGCTGATGAGAAGCGGCGAGGAAGCGTTGAAGGCGCTCTCGGCGAAGAAGCCGGCGCTGATCCTGATGGACGTTCTGCTCGACGGAAAGAACGGTTTCGAGGTGTGCCGAGCCGTGCGCGAGCGCTTCGGCCCGGGAGAGGTGCCGATCATCTTGTGTTCGAGCATCTACCGGTCGCGCATCTACCGCGACGAAGCGAATGCGGCCGGTGCGCAGCGCTACTTGCTCCAACCGATGAAGATCGAGGACCTGGTCTCGAACGTGTCGGACTTGGCCGTCGGAAGCGCTAAGCCCAAGTAATCGAGAGCGGTGTCGATTGACACCGCTGCGCAGATGGTCGAACCTGCGCGCCCCTTCTTGGAGCGCACATGATCCGACTCGACACCCGCCGAACGATTCACGCCTGCACGGCTCTCGCCGCGCTTTTCGTCTTCACGTCGCTCGCGCGCGTGGAGGACAAGCCGTCCACAAAGCCTCCCGCGAAGGTTCTGCGTCTGCGTCCGGCGCTGAAGTACTCGATGATCGCGGGCGAGCTCAGCGTCGAGGAGAAGTTCGCGCTCGCGAAAGCACTCGGCTTCGAAGGCATCGAAGTCGACAGCCCGAGCAGCCTCGACAAGAAAGAGGTCGTCGCCGCAGCGAAGAAGACGGGGCTCGTCGTGCACGGCGTGATCGATTCCGTCCACTGGCTGAAACGCTTCTCCGATCCGAGTGTCAGCGTGCGTGAAGAAGCCGGTCGCGCGTTGAAAGGCGCGATCGACGACGCTCATCTGTTCGGCGCGACCACGGTTCTCGTCGTGCCGGGCGCCGTGCGCGACGAGAAGACGGAGAACTTCGAACAAGCCTGGTCGCGCAGCCACGACGAGATCGCGCGGCTCGTGCCTTACGCGAAAGAGAAGGGCGTGAAGATCGCGATCGAGGTCGTGTGGAACGACTTCCTCACGACGCCCGAGCAACTCGTCAAGTACATCGACGAGTTCAAGGACCCGACCGTCGGCGCGTACTTCGATTGCTCGAACATGATCAAGTACGGTCGGCCTAGTGCCGAGTGGATCAAGCTGCTCGGTCCGCGGCTCCTGAAGTTCGACTTCAAGGGATACAGCAAAGAGAAAGGCTGGGTCGCGATCGGCGACGGCGACGAGGATTGGCCGGCAGTGCGCGCGGCGCTCGCCGAGATCGGCTACGACGGCTGGGCGACGGCAGAAGTCGACAGCAGCGACAAAGAACAACTCGCCGACGTGAAGAAGCGCATGGACCGCGTGCTTTTCGACTGACGCGCGATGGCGCTCGAACTCGTCGGCATCACGAAGCACTTCGGCGCGCAAGTCGCGCTGGACGCCGTTTCGTTGAAGGTCGAGGACGGTGATTGCTACGGATTCATCGGCCACAACGGCTCCGGCAAGACGACGGCGATGCGCATCGCTCTCGGCCTGCAGCGTGCCGACAGCGGACGCGTGCTCATCGACGGATTCGACGCGTCGAAGTTTCCCCGCGAGGCACGCGCGCGACTGGGCGCCCTCATCGAAACACCTGGTTTTCAAGGCGCTTGGAGCGCACAGCGCAATCTCGCGGAGCTGGCGCGCCTGCAAGGGTTCGCGCGACAGGAAGCTGAGCGGGAAGCGTCGCGCTGGATCGAACGCGTGGGGCTCACGCACGCCGGGCTAAAGAGCGTGCAGAACTTCAGTCACGGCATGCGGCAGCGCCTCGGCATCGCATCGGCCTTGCTCGGTTCGCCGCGCTATGTGCTGCTGGACGAGCCGACGAACGGACTCGACCCCGAGGGCATCGCGGAAATGCGCGAGCTCATCACGAGTCTGCGACGGGAATCGAAACTGACTTTCCTCGTGTCGAGCCACCAGTTGCACGAGCTCGGGGCGATCTGCAATCGCGTCGGCATCCTGCGCGGCGGTCGGCTGCTCGTACAGGAAGAGACCACGAAACTCATCGGCGCGAATGGTACGCGGTGGCGACTCGAGACTTCGAACGTCGAGAAGGCGCGGGCGGCCGCTCGCGAGTTGGGTCTCGAGACTCTCGAAGGCGAACCTCGCGTGCTGTCGCTCGATCTGTCGGGCAAGCGCAGCGCCGACGTGACGCGCGCACTCGTCGAGCGCGGCGTGGAGGTCGTGTCGTTCGCACCGAGCTCCGTCGGGCTCGAGGACATCTACATGCGCTTCGCGCGCACGGACAGCGGCTCGAAACGCGCACCTTCCCCAGTCACCTCCGCGGCGCCGGCGGTTCCGAGCGCACCACAACAGCGACTGGCACCTCCGTCACCGATCGCGCGTATGACGGCGTTCGATCTGCGGCGGTTCCTGCGCTCGACGAGCCTCGTTCTCTTGTTGCTCGCACCGATCGCCCTGGCCGTGATCGCGTGCGTGCGCCGTGGAATGCTGAATCGTGCCGAGGAAGGAGCCGTCGAAGGAGCAGAACTCTTCAGCGCGACCGGCGCGAACGCGTTCGAAGCACTGGGTATCGCACTACAAGCCGGACTTCCGGCGCTGGTGTTCATCGTGCTCGGCCTCGGCAGCCAAAGCCTCGCCGCCGAATATGCGCGCGGAACTTTGCGCAATGTACTGCTTCGACCTCTGCGCCGAATCGAGTGCGCACTAGGCAAGTGGGCCGCGCTCGTGATCACCACGCTCCTGGCTTACATCGCGCTCGCGGCCACGTCGTTCGCAGTCGCCGGTTGGATGTTCGATTTCGGCGACGTGGCCGAGATCCTGCCGAACGGTCAACGTTTCACGCTCACGCCCGCGTCGGACCTGTGGCCGCTCACATGGTCGGCGTTGCTGTCGCCGCTCGCGCCGCTCTTCGCGTACACGTCGATCGGATTCCTCGCCGGTGCGATCGCGCGCACCGGAGCCGGAGCACTCGCACTGGGCCTCGGGCTGGGCGTCGCACTCGATCTCGCGCGGGCTTTGATGCGTGAATTCGCAGGCGGAGGATTTCTACCCTCCGATCACATCAGCTCACCGCTGTCGGACACGTCGTTCCTGCGCTTTTTCGTGGACTCTTCTCAGGGCGTGAGCAACGCGACGTTTGCGTACGCGAGCACGTCCTTGTGGGTGCCTGTCGCATGGGCTGTCGTGTGTTTCGTCGTTGCATCGAGCATCTTGAACCGGAGGGCGATCCCTTGAAAACGTGTCTACTCGCTCTGATTGTCGTCCTCGTGAGCGGTTGTTCGTTGATCAAGAAACGCACGCTGGCCGATGCGCCGCCGCCGCTCCTCGACATGGAGGAGCCGTTGGAATTGCGCGAGGAACCCGCCGACGAAACAGCGCGTGTAGTGCTGTCGGCCGGATCGTTCACCGGAATCTACGTGACGAGCGGGGCCACCTCGCTCGACGCTTTGGCCGAGGGCGGCGAAGGCGTTCTGGTCGCGCGCGTCGTCGAGAATTCACCGGCCGATCTTGCGGGCGTCGTGGAAGGCGATCTCATCGTCGAGGCGAAAAACGGCCCGAAAACCCTCGTTCCGAAGTGGCCGAGCGAATGGCGCGCACTCGAAATCGAGGCGACGAGCGGCACGATCATCGACATCGTGGTCGATCGCGCGGGCAGCGAGCGAACCTTCTCGCTCACGACTGTGCCGCGCGTCCGCGCGCCGGAGCGCGCAGCCGTCGAACGCTTTCGTGAAGAAGAGAAAGTGGGGCTCGTCGTGCGCTCGGCCACCGAAGTCGAAGCGCGCAGCGCGGATCTCGGGCCCGGAGGCGGTGCCGTGATCGTCGGCTTGTCGCGTGCGAGTCCGTGGCGTGACGCCGGCTTGAAGTTCGAGACACTGATCGCGCGTGTCGACGGTGTTCCTGTGGCGCATCCGCAAGTGTTGATCGACGCCGTCCGCGCGCGAAAGAGCGGAGAAACGCTCGCACTCGAAGTCGTGACCGATGGCACCACGCGCACCGTGGTCGCACCGATCGGTCGACGCGCGACCGAGATACGCGAGGTCTCGATCCCGCTCCTCTACGAATACGAGTCCGATCGCGGGCGGTCCGAGACCTCGATTCTCTTCGGCGTCTTCAAGCACGAGAGCACGTCGGCTGCTTGGCACACGCGCCTCTTCTGGATCCTGAATTTCTCGGGCGGTGAGGCCGATCGACTGGTGGAGGAGGGTTCGTGATCGCCGCCATCCTCTGCATGGCCGCGACGCAAAGTCTCGCGAACGTGAGTTCCATCGTGATGCCGGAGGGGGGGCGCGTCATGGATGCCTCGACCATCGATGTCGACGGTGACGGTTCCTCTGACATGCTGATCGCGTCGGTGAACGGCACCACGCGCACGATATCGATCCACTTGCGGCGCGCGACCGGCGCAGCGTTCACTTCGACGGCGGATGCGTCGTTGGATCTGCAACAGGACGTCGTGTGCTTCGCTGCGGGAGACGTTCACGCCGATTTGGGCCGGGAAATCGTGCTCTTCAACGCAAACGGCGCCTTCGTGTGGCGCTGGCGCGAGTCCGAGGAATCACGGCGCGTCGCGAAGCTGGCTGCGTGCGAGTTGCTATGGCAATGGCCCGATCGCCTCACAGCGTTCGCATGGCAGTCGGCGATCACCGACGTGGACGGAGACGGCCTCGATGACCTGACCGTTCCCGAGCCGAACCGTCTGCGTGTTCTCTTCCAACGGCGCGGCGAGGACGGCAAGTGCAGCTTCGACGTGCAGCAAGTGCTCGTGCCGGGTGACTCGGACTCCGGCGGCCGCGCACTCGACTTCGATCGAGCTGCCGAAGTTCGGCAAGCGGGTACGAAGCGTCGCACACGCATGGCAGTGACGAGCGGCGGAGTCCAGATCGACGGGGACCGCGACGGTGTCGGACCGTATCTGTGGATTCAAGAAAACGTGCCCGCGCCACAGATCGTCGACTTCGACGGCGACGGGGATCGAGACGTGTTGTTCCTCGAGAACGACGCGCTCGTCGTCTTCACGCAATCCTCGGCGGGTGTGTTCGCGAACGAGCCGTTGCGCTTGAAGAGTCCGGTGCCGGTCACGCGCGCGCGCGAACTCGACGTGTCGTACTTGGCCAAGAGCCTGGATCTCGACGGCGACCAGCGCGTCGACTGCGTGTTCTCGGCGGGGGACAAGCGTTCGAAGGACGTACGTACGCAAGTGCTCGTGTTCTTGTCGAAATTCGTCAAAACGGGCGAAGCCGCTCTCTTCGGGAACGAGGGCACGCCCAGCCAACTCTTGCTGCTCGACGGCTTCGCGCGACCGATCGGATTCGAGGACGTCGACGGCGACGGCAAGCCGGATTTCGTGGCCGGTGCCGTCAAGCCCGACTTGATCGACGGCCTGCGCGCAGCAGCTTCCGAGCGCATCGACGCCGAGTTGTACGTCTACAAGAACACCGGAGTCGGGTTTTCGAAACGTCCTGATCTCGTGCACAAGATTTCGATCCAAGCTGGCGGGCTCGATCTCGTCGCGCGTTTTCTCGGTGACGTCACCGGCGACGGCGTGGCAGATTTCTTCGAGCGCGCGGACAAATCGCTTCTGAAAGTTCACATGGTGCGACGCACGAGGGATGGGCTCACCGTCGTCGAGAAGCCGATTTTCGAGTGGCCGCTCGAGGCGGACGCGCGCTTGCTCTTGCCGCGTCGACTCGGAGCCGGTTCGTGGGACGTCTTCGCGATCGAGAAGGAGGCCGTGCGATGCGCCAGCTTCCGTTGATCTTCGTAGCGACACTGATCGCACAGTCCGGAGCAGCCGAACTCGTCGTGCGCTCGTCGACTCCCGAGATCGAGCATTGCGCCGATTGGAAATTGGCACCGCTCGACGGCGCTCCGGGCGTCGAACTATTCGTGGTCACGCGCGAAGGAGTGCTCGAGACGTTCTCGTTCGCGAAGCGCGATGCGGGGCCGACGCGTGCGAAGACTGGCCGGATCGCAGACGCCGCGCACTGCGCGCTGGCGCTCGAAGTGTTGCAAACGGACTCCAAAACAGGCCTTTTCGTGGCTTCACCACGCGGCGTCGAACGCCTCGAGCCCGACGCCACCGGATCCTTCGAAGGCGCCGCCGTGCTGCTCGCGCCGCGCGCCAAGATGACGGTTCGCACCGGTCGGCCGACGTTCGCACCGCTCGCCGTCGACGTGAACGGCGACGGTCGCACCGACGTGATCGTGCCCAAGGGGAACGCGCTCGAAGTGTGGGTGCAGAACGTAGCGACCGGCGCGGGATCCGACGTTGAGTTCGCGAAAGTGGCGACGGTGCAAGTGCGCGTCTCGTCGAGTGAATCGACGGATGCCGGCGATCTCTCCGATGATCTGGAGAGTTCACTCCAGATCCCGAGCTTGCATCTGGCGGACGTGAACGGCGACGGTCGCGACGACTTGCTCGTCGAGGACGGACAGAAGCGTGCGTTCCATCTCGTGCGGGTGGACGGATCCATTCCCGCCGTGCCCGACGTGTCGGTCGATCTCGCCATATTCAAGGACACGACCGCGCGCGGTGAGTTGACGCTCGGGCGCACGCTCGCCGGTTCCGACAAGGCTGTGTACGAAAGTCGCGATCTCGACGCCGACGGCATCCCCGACGCGGTGATCGCACAGGGGCGCAAAGTGTGGGTGTTCCACGGGTCGAAGGCCGGTCCGCAATTCACCGAGCCGTCGAACGTGCTCAAGGCGGCCGACGACGTCACGGCTGCGATGGTGTTGAAGCTCGACGACGACGAGCGGCCGGACTTGTTGCTCGTCCGCGTGGTCGTGCCGAGTCTGGGCACGATCTTGCGCGGCCTCGTTTCCTCGTGGGAAATCGAGATGAACGCCGTCGGTTATCAGAACTCGGGCGAGCGTAAATTCGACACGACTCCGAAGTGGAAGAGCAGGATCACGTTCACAGTGCCATCGATCCTCTCGATCGCGAAGGATCCCGAGAAACTGCTCACGCGCTTCGAAGGCGTCGGCAAGAAGTTCCGTTTGCCGGCCGAGGGCGATTTCGACGGAGACGGTGCGGCGGACGTCGCGCTGGTATCCGAGGATGCGACGACGCTTGACGTGTGGCGCGGCAGCGGCGCAGCGAGTGCCGTCGACGACGACGCGAATGACCAGACGCTGCGGCGCGTGCTCTTCGAGGACGAGAATCGCGCGTGGGACCTGGATCGCTTGGTGGCCTGGCTGTCGTCGTTCGGCGAGCAACGTGTCGCGTTGGTCACGGGCGGCCGCGAGCCGAATGCGCGCCACGCGCTGCGATCGAAGACGGAATGGCGTCTGGCGAGCCTGGCACCAGGCGACGTGGACGGTGACGGCAAGTCGGAGATCGTGCTCTCGTACGAAGCGCTCGACGGCAGCGGGCGGGCGGTGTTCGACGTAGTGGCTTGGAAGTGAGCGGACAGTCACAGGCTCGATGCGTGCGGTCCTGTCCAACTTGAATCGGCGGACATCGCCCAGTCTCAGGTTGGTCTGGAGAGGATTGCGGCGGCGATCCAAGACCTCGGGTTTCACACGTCACTGCGGCCGGCGTGCGACGTAGGCTCGCTGCCCCTCGACTCTGGAGACTCGACGATGAACGCATCCCTGCTGTTGGCTCTCACGCTCATTCCTCTCGTCAATACGCCCACGAGCGATGCACCGCCCGAACTCGGCAAGGTGCGCTTCGGACGCGACGTCGATGCGGCCCTCATCGCAGCCGCAGCTCAGAAAAAGCCTGTGTTCCTGCTCTTCCAAGAGATCCCGGGCTGCGCGACGTGCAAGAATTTCGGCGCCGGTCCGCTGACGGAGCCGCTGCTCGTCGAAGCGATCGAGACCCTGTTCGTGCCCGTCGTCGTACACAACAACAAGGGTGGCGACGACGCCAAGGCGCTCGAGCGTTTCCGCGAGCCGGCCTGGAACAATCCGGTCGTGCGCTGGCTCGACGCGAGCGGTCGCGACTTGATCCCGCGCGAGGACGGCGTGTGGAACTCCGGTGCGATCGCGACACGCATGACGAAGGCGCTCCAGAAGAGCGGGACGAGTGCTCCCGATTGGTTGCAATCAGCTGCGCTCGAGCTGGACACGAGCGCGCACCAACGCGTCGTGCTCGGCATGCACTGCTTCTGGGAAGGACAGGCCGCGCTGGGCGCACTCCCCGGCGTCGTGGACGCGCGACCCGGTTTCGTCGACGGGTTCGAAGTCGTCGACGTGCGCTTCGCACCGAGCGTGATCTCGACGGCGGAGTTGATCGCGCGCGCCGACAAGGTCGGGTGCGCGACGCACGTGTGGGCGAGCACTGCGGCCGAGCTGGAAGTTGCGCGCTCGATCGTGGGAAATCGTGCACGCTCACTCGAAGGATCAGTACGTGCCGCTGCCGAGACCGACGATCTGCGGCGCTTGAAAGCATCGAGGACGCTGAGCCGTTTGAAGCTGACGCGCATGCAATCGGTGCGCGTCAATGCACAACTGTCTCTGGAGGGGGCAGATCCGCGGTCCGCGCTCTCGCCGCTCCAGATCGCTGCGCTGCGGGCGATGGAAGTGGAACAGCCTCGCTGACTGGAGACGTCTAGTCCTGAGTTGTCCGTTCTCCGATCGAATCGAGGGTACGGTGCCAGGTACAACCACGACGGTTCGCGCTGGCCGCTGATCGTGTGTGTACCGAGCCAGAGCAATTTTTCCCCGATGCGCTGCTACCAACGTGCGCGATGCACGTTGGTAGCAGCGCATCGGGGAAAAATTGCTCTGGCTCGGTACACACACGATCAGCGGCCAGCGCGAACCGTCGTGGTTGTACCTGGCACCGTACCCCACACGATCAGCGGCCAGCGCGAACCGTCGTGGTTGTACCTGGCACCGTACCCTCGATTCGATCGGAGAACGGACAACTCAGCGCACTAGGGCCCGAGCGCATGCTCCAAGAACGCCAGCACGTCGGCCCATTCCTCGATCTGCATCGACGTCGGCTTGCCGGCTCCGTGGCCGCCGCGTGTTTCGATGCGGATCAAGACGGGCGGCGCATCCAGTGCTCGGCTCTGCGCGTGTTGCAACGCGGCGGCGAACTTGAAGCTGTGCGCAGGCACGACGCGATCGTCGTGATCACCGGTGATGACGAGCGTCGCTGGATAGCGCACTCCGACTTCCAAGTTGTGCAGCGGCGAAAACGCCTGCAAGTACGGGAAATCCTCGGCTGCGTCGGCGCGCCCGTAGTCGCTCGCCCAGGCCCAGCCGATCGTGAAGCGGTGGTAGCGCAACATGTCGAGCACGCCGACTCCGGGCACTGCGGCACCGAACAGATCCGGCCGCTGGATCATGCACGCACCGACGAGCAATCCGCCGTTGCTGCGTCCGTGGATCGCGAGCTTGGCGGGCGACGTCCAACGTTTGGCGATCAAGAATTCTGCCGCAGCGATGAAGTCGTCGAACACGTTCTGCTTCCGCGCTCGAGTGCCCGCGTCGTGCCACTCGCGACCGTACTCGGAACCGCCGCGCAAATTCGCCGTCACGTAACAGCCGCCGCGCTCCATCCACACGAGCATCGCCGGTGAGAACGCCGGTTTGATCGCGATGTTGAAGCCGCCGTAGCCGTACAAGAGCGTGGGCGTCGCGGGGGAGAGCACCACGTCGCGCTTTTTCGTCACGAAGAGCGGAATGCGCGTGCCGTCCTTCGACGTGCAGAACACTTGTTCGGTGACATAGTCCGCGGGATCGAAGCGGACGGTCGGCGCGCGCCACACCGTGCTCAGCTTGCGCTCGACGTCGTAGCGCCACACGCATGTCGGTGTGTTGAACGAAGTGAAGCTGAAAAACGCCTCGTTGTCGTCGAGGCTGCCCTTGAATTCGAGGATCGATCCGATCGCAGGGAGCTTCACCTCGTCGTACGGTTTCCCGTCGAGGTCTTTCAAGCGTACGACGTTCGCCGCATCCTGCATGTACACGAGTACGAGCTTCCCGCCGGCGAGCGCGGCCGTCTCGAGCGTCGCCGAATCCTCGGGCACGATCTCGAGCGCTTCGTTCGGGCGCGACACACCCAGGTCGAACGCGACGATGCGATTCTTGGGCGCGTTCTTGTCGGTGCGCAACCACAAGCGCTTGCCGCGTTTGCCCAAGACCTCGTAGTCGGCGTCGAAATCATCGAAAACAGGCTCGAAAACCAGCGCTTTCGAGTGCAAATCGGCGACGAAGATGCGCGCCTTCTGCTCGGTGCCGGCCGACTGCGTCAGGATGAGCGCCTCGCCGTCGTCGGTCGTCTGCGCACTGAATCCCCAATCGGGTTGGTCGGGCCGCGCGTGCGCGACCACGTCGCTCGCGACGTCCGTGCCGAGCGCGTGGAACATCAAACGCTGATTCTTGAGCGCGACGTTGCCGGTCGTGTCGTGATCGGGATAGGTCGAGTAGTAGAAGCCCTTCGAATCCGGTGACCATGCGATCCCGGAGAACTTCACCCACGGCACGACGTCCGACAGATCTCGCAGCGTTTCGATGTGGCGCACTCGGATCACGTTCCAATCCGATCCCGCCTCCGACACCTGGTAGGCGACGAGCTTGCCGTCGGGCGACACGCGCATCTCGCCGAGCGCCGCAGTGCCGTCGGTGCTCATGGTGTTCGGGTCGAGCAGAACCGTGGCCGCACCGTCGAGCGTGCGCGACGTGTACATCACAGCTTGATTTTGCAGTCCATCGTTCTTGCCGAAGAAATAGCGCCCCTTCTTTTTCTGCGGCACACCGTGGCGCGCGTAGTTCCACGTTTCACTCAAACGCGTTTCGATCACACGGCGCGACGGAACCGCATCGAGGATGCTCCGCGTGAGCGCATTCTCGGCTTCGATCCAAACGCGCGTCTCCGCCGCGTCGGGATCCTCGAGCGCGCGGTACGGATCCGCGATCTTCACGCCGTGATAGTCGTCGACGACGTCACCGATGGCGGGCGCGGGATAGGTGATCGAGCCGTGACGATCACGCGTGGGCATCGTCGGCTCCGCAGTGGAACACGCGCTCGAGAGAGCGAAGAGCAAGCACGCGGGAGAGATGTGTTTCATCGAAATGCATCGGGAATCAAGGGACTTGGATCACGAGTTCGGCAGTACCGACGGTCAGGTCGCGCACTGGAAACGGTTCGATCACGCGCGCGTTCAACCCCGACCGCGGCACGCCCGGCGACGCGTTCAACGGAGACACCCACACGGTCATCTGTGCTCCGAGTTCCATCGGAAACCCGAATCGTCCGTGGTCGTCGCTCGCAAAAGAGGTCGGAAACCCGAGCGCACCGCTCGTTTCGATGCGCACGAACCACGGTCGACCGTCGGGCTCGCGTGGGTCGACGACGCGCCCCTTCACCACCACGACGTCGTTCAAGCGGATCACGCGCGCTGCGGTGCCGGCCGAGCTCTGCAGCAACTCCGCGAACGACTCCGGCGACAAACGCCGACGAGCGCGCAGCGGCGAAGCATCCGCGAACCCGTCGCGCAGTTCCAAGACGAGTCGATAGCGCGCGCCGTGGAGTTCCGTGAACGCGAACTCGCCGTCGTCGTCCGTGAAAGTCGAGCGAATCGGCGCCGCTGTTTCTTCCTCGGGATAGACGTCGACTGCGACACGAGCCGCCGGTCGTCCGTCGTGTAAGCGCACGCTGACTACGAAGTCTCCGCCCACTTCGCCGTTCTCGACGACGGCCTTGCGCAGCGGCGCGACCGAGCGAATCACGACGTCGGAACGCGCCACGCCGCCCCCGATTCCGACGACTTCGCGCTTCATCGTGTTCTGCGCCAGTCCGGTGAAAACCGCGCCGCTCGCGAACAGCCCGTCGAAGTGAAAGTAGCCCTCGGCGTCGGTCTTCTGCGCGCCGAACGGAATGTCGAGCGGCTGTTCGTCGCGCATGTCGAGCGCTGCGTCTTCGCTCCTCACCGGCGTCAGCGAGCACGAGATCTCGGCGCGCACGATCGGCGCGCCGTCGATGTCCACGAATCGTCCGCGCAGGCTCGCTCGGGGTTGGATGACGATCCCCCCCAAGTTCGTGTCCGGGGAACCGAACTCCGCTTCGCCGAGTGAGCGCACACACATCGCCGTCCCCGGACTCCAAGCCACGAGCACGTGCTTCACGTCGACGCGCAGACCATAGATGTGGAACGAGCCGTCGACTGCGCTCACGCTGCGTACGCGATCCGGCATGTGCGTGAACGGATCGTGCACGACGACGATGGGTACGCCTGAGATGCCTTTGCCGGAAGCGTCGACGAAGCGGCCCGAGACTGCGCGTCCAGGAGGCAGTGCGATCGAGAGTTCCGCATCCGGGCTCGACACATTCGAAAGAGGAAGTTGCTCCAGCGCGAACCCGTCTGCTTGCGCGAACAACGCAGATTCACCGAGCGGAACGAAGGCCGTGAACTCGAACCGGCCTTCCTCGTCCGCGATCGTGAAGCGATCGAAGGACACATGCGTGGCGACTCGTGCTCCGGGCACGGGATTGCCCGCTCGATCTGACACGCGTCCCTTGTACGTTCGCCGCGGATCCGGCGCGCGCACCCGCAGACGGCTTTTTTCGCCGGCGAGGACGCGCCATGGACGCGCAGGTGACAAGCCGCTCGTGCCCGGCTCGTACGCGATCTCGATCGGGCCTGGCGGCAAGTTGGCCAGAGTCGCGCGTCCCTCCGTGTTCGTCGTCGCCGTCGCGATGCGGTGTGTCACACTCGCGAACTGACGCAACTGCGACGTCTCGGTCCACTGCGCGGCAACTTCGACGCCGGGGAGTGGGCGACCACTGGCGGCTTCGACGAGTTCGATCTCGATCTCGGCGGGCGGAGCCACGTGCACGGTGACGATCTCGCGCGGCTGACACGTCGGTACGTAGCCGATGCGACCGTCGCTCGTGCGCACGCGTAATTCGAAGGGACGCTCGCTCGTCAGCGAGAGCGAGAACCGGCCCTCGGCGTCGGTCGTCGCCGCCAGAGTCGGACCCGTCGGATCGTCGGCGAAAAGGCCCTGATATCCAGGTCGCGGTGTCGCGATCGCGACGACTTCGGCGCCTGCGACGGGCTTCGCATCGGCGGCGCGCACGAAGCCTTGGATCGTGCGTTCGGGAGCGCCGATTACGAAGGTCGGCTGGTAACTGTCGCCGGCGTGAAGCGGTGTGCTCGCGACGCACGCGAGGACGAACGAAAGGACGTGAAAACGCATGGAACGCGGAGTGTAGCGCTCGAACGGCGCTGGCTCGGGACTCGTGCGAAGAATAGTCTCCGATCCCGATGGAGAAACGAGTGCCGTTCCTGGAGCGCCTCGTCTTGCACCGTGCCGAGACGCGCGCTTGGGCGCTGTACGATTTCGCCAACTCGGCGATGTTCACCGTCGTCATCACGGCGATCTTCCCGATCTACTTCAGGCAAGTCGCAGCCGAGGGGATGGACGACGATCTGAAGCGGCGACTCTTCGCGGGTGCGACGACGGCGAGCTTGGCATTCGTCGCGTTGCTCGGGCCGATCTTGGGCGCGATCAGCGACACGGCGCGCATCAAGAAGAAGCTCTTCGGGGCATTCTTGGGTCTAGGCGTGCTCGCGAACGCAGGCATGTTCTTCATCGGGCCGGGTGACGGTGTGCTCGCGTGCGTCTTGTTCGCGCTCGTCAACCTCGGAGCTGCGGGATCGTTCGTGTTCTACGACGCGCTGATCGTCTCGGTCGCCGCACCCTCCGAGCGCGATCGATTGTCGACGGCCGCGTACGCGATCGGTTACCTGGGTGGAGGTGTGTGTCTCGCGATTTGTCTCGCGTTGATCGAGAAGCCCGAGTGGTTCGGATTGGGCACGGCGCTCGGCGCGTCTCTCGCTGAAAAGAGCCTGCCTGCGCGCGTGGGCTTCTTGTTCGTCGCGCTGTGGTGGGCCGGATTTTCGATCCCGTTCTTCTTGCGCGTGAAAGAAGTCGAGATCGTGCGCGCAGCGGGTGCACACGAACGCTCACGACCGATCCGTTCCGCGATCGCGCGCCTCCGGTCGACAGGGCGAGAGCTGCGCTCCTTGCGTCACGCATTCGTGTTTCTGCTGGCCTTCTTCGCCTACAACGAAGGCATCGGCACCGTCATCCGCATGGCGACGACGATCGGTGACGAGCGCGGGATCGAGACGGGCGTGCTCATCCAGTGCGTGTTGCTCGTGCAATTCGTCGGCGTGCCCGCTTCGCTCGCGTTCGGCAAATTGGCCGGACGATTCGGCGCCAAGCGCGCGATTCTCGCCGCGGTCGTGGTGTACGTGGGCATCGCCGTCCTGGCGTATCGCTTGACGACGCCGGGAGAATTCTTGGTGCTCGCCATTCTCGTCGGGCTCGTTCAAGGCGGTGCGCAGGCTTTGTCCCGCTCGCTCTTCGCGTCTCTGATTCCGCCGCACAAAGCGGGCGAGTTCTTCGGCTTCTTCGCGACGCTCGAAAAGTTCGCCGGGCTCGCCGGTCCGGCGGTGTTCGCGTTCGCGCCGAGCTCCGGATTCGCGATCGTCGTGCTGATCGGATTCTTTGCGCTCGGTGCAGTGCTGCTCGCGTTCGTCGACGTCGACGCAGGTCACGCGGCTGCGCTGAGGATGGAACAGCGCGCGCTGGACAGTCGTTGAATTCTGCTGCTGAGCACTGCTGCTGAACTCCGCGTCGAATCGACGTGACCCTGAGGCTGGCTCACCCGGTCGTCGCTTCGATCAGCCGCGCTTCGTGCCGCAGTTCGGACAGAAGTTGCCGGCTTCGCCGAGACCAGTGCCGCAGTTCGAGCAGAACTTGGCCCGCGCCGCACCGCTCGCGCCACCGCCACTCGGTGCGTTGGGTGAACTCGGCGCAGTCGCGTCGCCGCCGCCTACTCCGCCGGTACCGCCGCGATTCTGATTCTGCTGGTTTTGCTGATTCATCATCATCTGCGCCATGCCGAGTCCGACACCGAGTCCGGCGCCGCCGAGCAAGCCGCCGCCTGTACCGTCGCCGCCACCGCCGCCCTTGGCCATGCCTTCACCCGCGCCGAGCATCGCTTTGCCCGCCGCGAATTCGCGGTAGTTGCCGACGCCGCCGACCGTGCGCAAGTAGGCCGCGTCGGTGTAGAGCTTTTTCAAGTTCTTGGCGTCGTCTTCGTTGATCGCGATCTCGAAATTGCCGAGGCGCACGATCACGAGGCCGTAGCTCGCGACGTGCGTCGTCAAGCCGGCGACGACGTCGGTCTCGAGCTCTTCGGTGTACGCACCCGACGTGACGTCCAAGAGCGGCCACTTGTTCTTGACGAGCATCTGCGCGATGCGATCGCGCAGCACTTTGAGCACTTGCTCTTTCAGCCACTGACGCACGTCGAAGTTTTCGGCGACGCCGGTGCCGACGAGGTTCAAAATCAACTGCTCCGGGCTCGTCACTTTGAACGAGAATTCGCCGTGCACCATCGTCTCGACCGGCACGCCCGACTTCGGGTCTTCGACGTTGCCGACCGGGCCGCCGAACTTGGCGCCGGTGAACTCGCGCATCGACACGAAGAACACTTCGGTGATGAACAAGCGTCCGCCCGTGAAGCTGTCCAACAAGTTGGAGAGGAAGGGGATGTTCGTGCTGTCGAGCGTGTGCCGTCCCGGCCCGAGCGTGCCGACGACTTTGCCGTCGCGGAAGAACACGGCCTGTTCGTCGCTGTTGACTGTGAGCTGACTGAACTTCGGAATCGTCGGATCTTTGTGCTTCCAGACCACGAACGACTTGGCGTCGTCGGGACGCGCGATGACGAGTTCGCCGGTGCTGCGCTTGAACCAATCTCCGATGCCCATGTTGCTCTCTGCTTTTCGTCTGAAACGCCAGGCCTTGCGGCCGAAGGGGGACTTCCGAACTACCGCCAAGATACGAGTTCATTCACTCGTGGCACGCGGAATCCAGCGCCCCGCAGTGAAGATTCGCGCCCGTACGATGTAGTAGGCTCCCGGTCCCCCCGTGAACGAAGCGCCTCGAGACTCGCAGACACCGACTCCGCCTCCGCTGCCTGAAAGACCGGGCACGCAGCGCCATTTTTCGTGCAAGAACTGCGGTGCGGAGATGACTTGGGAGCCGGCGGAAGACGTGCTCGTCTGCGCGCACTGCGCTGCGCGTCTCGCTGTGCCGCGCGCCTCGGCCGAGATCGTGGAGCGGCCACTCGAAGACGCTGGTTCGGCCGCACGCGGCTTCGGCGTCGAGACGAGGACGGCGACGTGCAAGAAGTGCGGCGCGAAAGTCAGCTACGAGGGTCGCGACACCGCGCTCGAATGCGCCTTCTGCGGAGCGCCGGCCGTGCTCGAGGAATCGAGTTACAGAAACGCGCTGCGTCCGGAGTCGGTGATCCCGCTCGGCATCGGCGCCAAGAAAGTCGAAGACGGTTTTCGGAAGTGGATCGGTTCGCGCTGGTTCCGGCCGAATGCACTCAAAACCACGAAGCATTTCGACGCGAAGGGCGTGTACGTGCCGTGCTGGACGTACGACGCGCTCGCCGATTCGGAGTGGTCGGCCGACGCCGGCTACTACTACACCGTGATGGAACTGCGTCCCGTCATGGTCAACGGCAAGATGCAGATGCGGATGGTGCCTGTTCAAAAAGTGCGCTGGGAGCCGGCGTGGGGGAGACGTCACGACGCGTACGACGACGTGCTCGTCCACGCGTCGCGTGGGATCTCGCCGGAACTCACGCGCGAGCTCGGCACGTTCGATTTGAAAGCGCTCGTTCCGTATCGACCCGAGTACTTGGCCGGTTGGCGCGCCGAGGAATACGCGGTGGATCTGGAAGGCGGTTGGAAGAATGCGCTCGCGAGCGTCGTGAATTCGCAAGAAGCGCGCTGCTCGAACGACGTGCCCGGGGATACGCAACGCAATCTGCGCGTGCACAACGTCGTGTCGAACGTGCGCTGGAAATTGTGCCTGTTGCCGGTGTGGACGTTGACGTACCGCTTCAACCACAAACCCTACGCCGTCTTGATCCATGGCCAGAGCGGCCACATCGTCGGCGAAGCTCCGTACTCGTTCTGGAAAATCTTCCTGTTCGTGCTCGCCATCCTCGCCGCCGTGGGTGTCGTCGTGCTGCTCGCCGCAGTCGCCTGAACGGCTCTGATTCCTGCTCCATTTCGAGAGCGCGTGCAGCCGATCCATGGCGCGAGTAGGCAGCGGATTCAGCGCCCGGCAAGGTGCTGCAGCCAACCATTCGGGGAGAGGGTTTCGGCATGGGGTCGGGGCAGCGTCGTCGGCGCCGTGTGTGCGCCGTAGTCATCTATGCAGCGGCATGGTTTGCATCGGCGCAGGCCGGCGACCCGCCGTTCGTGTTCGTTCCGCGGCAGACTCCGCACGACGGACTGGTGTACTGGGTGACGCTGTCGGCCAGCGGTATGCGCGACGATGAAATCGGCTGGTTGGCCCTTTGACAGGTCGGCGCGAACCGACGTAGATTCACGCATCGAATCGCGCGCTCGATGCGTCGAGTGCGCGAACGAAAATCAGAAGTGGTTCGTGTCCGTGCCTGCGGTCTCCCTGTCCCTCCCAGTTCTCCTCGTCGGGTGTGCGCGTGTCGGTCTTCGCCGCGCGCAGATCCACGCAGCACGGTCCGTCGGTTTCCAAGGTCGAGGGGTGAGGGCGCAGTTGGTTTGATGGGTCGAGTGCAGTCGGGCGATCACGTGTCCGTTCATTTCACGGCACGCTTCGCCGATGGTTCCGAGTTCGCCACGTCCCGCGACGGCGTGCCTTTGGAATTCACCGCCGGTGGATCCGAGGTCATCGCGGGTGTGAGTCGCTCCGTCGTCGGAATGGAATCGGGGGAGACGCGCGTCTTCACCATCCGTCCCGAGGACGCTTTCGGTGCGCGCGACGCACAGCTCGAACGGCGCGTTTCCTCCGGGGAATTGCCGAACGGCGTGCGCGTGGGCGATCGCTTCGACGCGACCGCCGAAGGACGCGAGATCACCGTGTGGGTGCGCGAAATCCAAGGAGCGGAGGCTGTGCTCGACGCGAATCATCCGCTCGCCGGACACACGCTCATCTTCGAGATCGAACTCGTGTCGTTTCATTCGTGACTCGAGGATCAGGCAACGATGGTCAACAAGATGTACGTGGGGAACCTGCCCTACTCGTTCACGCCCACCGATCTCGAAAAGTTGTTCGCGCCGTTCGGCACGGTGCGCGCGATGGAAGTGATCATGGATCGCACGACCGGACGCTCGCGCGGCTTCGGTTTCGTCGAGATGGATTCACCGCAATCGATGGCCGAGGCGATCCAAAGCCTCCATGAGAAGGACATCGACGGTCGCAGTCTGACCGTGAACGAAGCGCGCGAGCGCACCGTGCGCGGACCCGGTGGAAGCGGTGGCGGCTTCAGCGGTGGTGGCGGCGGTCGCAGTCACGGTGGCGGTGGCGGGTACGGCGGCGGACGCGGTTCGGATCGCGACAGCGGACGCGGTGGACGGCGCGGGGGCGGCCGTGGTGGCGACGATGACTAGTCGCCGCTCGTCAACGCACAAGAGCCCGCTTGCTGCGAGCGGATCCGAGTCGCGACCGTGAACGAGCTATTGCGGATGGTCGCGATCACGGACGCGCACGGTCGGATCGTCGAGAGAGTGACGCTCGCGCGTGCCGAGCGCGTGCACCGCCAACTGCGCGCGCAACTCGAGCCGGACTACGTGGCGCACATGACGCGCGTGTTCGCCGACGGGGCGCGCATGTGTGTCGCCGAGCGGGCCGGAAGCGTGCTCGGCGTCGCCGTGTTCCGCATGTACGAGAACACGTGCGATGGTGTGCACCTGTACGTCGACGACCTGGTGACGGACGACACCGCACGCTCGAGCGGTGTCGGAAAAGCGTTGCTCGACCATTTACAAGCTGCAGCGCGAGCACGCGGCTGCAAGCACTTGACGCTCGACTCGGGCACGCAGCGCACGCGCGCCCACGGCTTCTACTTGCGCGAGGGTCTCTTCATCCGCGGCTTTCATTTCGCGAAGCCGATTCAGTAGGGCGCGCTCGGCGTCGAGCGCACTCGCGCTCTCGAACAGCGCGGACCTCTTCCGAGGCAGCACAGCCTCGGAAAAGGTCCGCGTCGGCCGTGCGCTCGTCGCGCTTCGCTGTCATTTCAAACGCTTGATGATGTGCCAGCCGTACGGGCTCGCCTTCGCGTCGAACGGCGCCACGCCGATTTCGCCGACCTTGAGGCGGAAGCCGACGTCGCCGAAGGCTTTCACCATCGACGCGCGGCCCGCTTTCGAGATCGGATAAATTCCGGGCGCGCTGTCGTTCGTGTATTTCTTGACCGCCGCGCCGAAGTCGCCGCCGCCGATCACTTCGGCATAGACCTTTTCAGCCAGCGCCTTGGCCTCTTCTTTGGTGCGCGTGGGGCCGGGCAGCGAGCCCTTGAACCCGATGAGGATGTGTTGGACTTCGACGCTCGCGTCGGGCAACTCGGCCTTCGCCATCAACGTCTGGATCGCCGCGTCCATGTCCACGGTCGCCGGAGCCTTCGGAGTCTCGGGCGGAGCTGCGGGCGGCGGAGTCGCCGGCGGAGTGGCCGCGGGAGCCGGCGCAGGTTTCTCGGGAGCGTTCGCCGCCGGAGGAGTCGCGGCCGGCGGAGGCGGAGTCGTCTTGGCGATCGTTGGAGCAGCGGGCGCAGCCGCGGGCTTGGCCGGTGTTGCGGAGGGAGTCGTGGCCGTGTCGGTGCCGCACGAGGAGAGCATCAACATGCAAGCGAGCACGGAAGAGGCGAGGTGTTTCATGCGGCGCAGGTTAGCGCGGTAGAGCCGCTTTTCGCAACGGTTCGAGCTCGTGCCGCGGGGTCGATCGGGTCGAAGGTCGGCGCTCGCTCGATCGCGCACCAGACAAGGCCCCGACCCAGGACAGGGAAAGAGATTCTCGCTGCCGGCCAGAGCATCCGAACTCGGGTGCTTCGGGCTCTTGGAGCGCGCGTCGTCGTCCGATCCAAGTGTGGATGAACGCTCCGATCGGAAACCAGGCCACGGTAGGGAGAGTCTTGCAACCGTGCTCGTCGTGCGCGCGCGTGCTCGACGTCACCGGACTCGCGCTCGGAACCGAGGTGCGTTGCGCGTGCACGAGCAACTCGCGCGTCGTTCAGGCGGCGCCGCTCCAGTTGCGCGCGTTCACGTGCGGACGCTGCGGCGGAGCCTTCCAAGAAGCAGCCGCGAACTGTCCGTGGTGCGAAGCCTCGATCGTGCTGCAAGATCGCAAGCTCGCCGGCGTGTGCGGGCGCTGCTCGGCACGGCTCGATCGCGACGCGCGCTTCTGCCCCGGTTGCGGACTCTTGGTGCACGATCAAGTCGTGAAACCGCTCGCGCACGATGCGGGCTGTCCGCGTTGTCGCGCGCGACTCGCACACCGCCGCGTCGCGGAGCGCGAGATCGTCGAGTGCACGTCGTGCGGCGGAATCTGGCTCGAGCCGCGCGTCTTCGAAGACTTGTGTTCACGCTCGGAAGTCAGTGGAGCGCTGCGCCGCACGCTTCTTGGAGATGCCGTCCCGACGCGCGCCGTCGACGAGCAGCGCGTTGCCTACGTGAAGTGCGTGACGTGCGCCGAATTCATGTTTCGCAAGAACTTGGGCCCCGGTTCTGGACTGATTCTCGACGTGTGCAAGGACCACGGCGTGTGGTTCGACCACGATGAGCTGGTGCGCGCGTTGGACTTCGCCGAGCGCGGCGGGCTCGAGCGCGTGCGCCTGCGCGAAGAGCGCCGACTCGCCGCAGAAAAAGCTCGCGCCGCAGAGACCCTGACGGAGAGACGTGTCGAGCCGCGCGAGTTCGGAGGTGCGCCGACGCCGTCGATCGAGGACACGCTCGTCGACACGGTCGCCACGCTCGCGCGCATGCTGTTCGGAAGACACATGTGACTTGGACGAGGGCCGTGCGTTAGATTCGGTCTCGGATCCTCGGCTAGAGCAAGACACGCGTGGCGATCACCAAAAAAAACATCGAGCGGCGGACGATCGCCGAGCGCGTGGCCCGACACGGAGTGTTCGGCCGCGTGCTGCGCTTCTTCGAAAAAGACGCGTGGAGCCACGAGCGCGTCGCCAGCGGGAACGTTTTCTTTCGCGCCGCGCGCATCCTCTATCTCGCGGGTCGCGGGTTCCTGATCGACAACTGCCTCTTTCGCGCGTCGGCGTTGACGTACATCACCGTCTTGTCGCTGGTGCCGCTGCTCGCGTTTTCGTTCTCGGTCGCCAAGGGCTTCGGGTTCTACGCCGACCTGCTGCGCGGCACGATCAATCCGTTCCTCGACCGCACGTTCGGGGCAGCGAGCGGCGAGGCAGACATCCTCACGACTCAGCCGGCAGCGCCCGAGATCCGCTCGGCGATCGCGCGCATCCTCGAGTTCGTCGACAAGACCGATGTGTCCGCGCTGGGGTTCTTCGGGCTCGCACTCTTGCTCTTCACCGTGCTGAAGCTCCTGTCGACGATCGAGCGCTCGTTCAACGACATCTGGGGCGTGCAGCGATCGCGCACTCTCGTGCGCAAGGTGTCCGATTACCTCGCGATGGTCGTCGTGACGCCGATCATCTTGTTCATCGCTGCGGGACTCACTACGGCAGCGCAGAACAGCGCGGCGGTCGAAGGCTTGGCGCACGAATTCGGCCTAGGTGGTGCCGTGCGCGTCGTGTTGTCGTTGATGCCGTTCTTGGCGCTTTTCTTCGGCTTCACGTTCATCTACATGGCGATGCCGAACACGAAGACGAAGTTCCGTTCGGCTCTGATCGGCGGCCTTGTCGCAGGAACGCTGTGGCAGATCACGTTGATCGTGCACCTGAAATTCCAGATCGGCATCGCGAACTACAACGCGATCTACTCGAGCTTTGCCGCGTTCCCGATCTTCCTCGTGTGGATCAACATTTCGTGGGTGATCGTGCTGCTCGGCGCCGAGATCAGCTTCGCGCACCAATCCGAACCGGCGTACGCACATGTCGAGCAATCGGAGTTGGCCGACCACGCCTTCAAGGAACGACTCGGGTTGCGCGCGTTGACGCGCATCGGAAGTGCGTTTCTCGAAGGTCGACCGCCCCTGTCCGCGTCTGCGCTCGCGCTCGAGATGGCGGCGCCGCAGCGTGTGCTCGAAGAGGTGTTGTACGTCTTCGTCGACCACGGGCTGCTCGCGGTGACGAACGAGGGTGAAGAGCACGCGTTCTTGCCGGCGAAGGATCTCGACTCGATCACGGTCAAGTCGGTGATCGACGCGTTGAAGGGCACGGCTGGACCGCTCGATCCACACGCCATGAGTACGATCGATGCGCACATCGATCGCATCCTCGTGGGGCTCGATGAAGAGAACACCGGCTCGCGCCACAACCGCACGCTCAAAGCGTTAGCCGAAGCCGCATTGCGCGATGGCATGCGCGGGGAGAATGCCGTGGTGGCTGGGCGCTTGGAGCAGGGGCCACTGCGGGCTTGAGCTGTTGAGCCGTTCCTGTCGGCCACGTGCAGCTCCATGTCGGAATAGAATCGTCAGTCACGGTGGAAGCTGGGCGTGGCGAGTGTCGCATTCGCCGGACCCGTGGATGGTTCGTGGATGTCGATCGACGTCTACGCGCGCGACCACGACGCCGATCGCAGTTTCACGACGGCACTGTGAGTTTTGAGCCTCGAAATCTACTACCGCTCACTTGCCGCTCCTCAAAGCGCGCGCGGTTCGCTGACTGCGCGCACGTCGAGGATGCGCACTTCGAAGCGCAAGACTTTGCCCGCGAGCGGATGATTGGCATCGACACGCGCGTTCAGGCCTTCGACGTGCGTCACCGTCGCGACCACGAAACCGGTGGGAGTTTCGGATTGAAAACGCATGCCGACTTCGACGCGACCGTCCGGGCTGAGCGCCGTTTTCGGCAGCCATTCGATGCGTTCGGGATCGTGCCAACCGTACGCCCCTTCGGGTTCGACGACGACTTCCAAGTGGTCGCCGGTCGTGTAGCCCTCGAGCGCAGACTCGAGGCCCGGAACGAGTCGGCCTTCGCCGTGTACGTACGTCATTGGACCCGAATCGCGCGACGAATCGAGCGCGTTACCCTCGGCGTCGGCGAGTTCGTACTCGAAGGTGACGATCGTGTTCTTCGCGATGAGCATCGAGAGTCTTTCTTCCGTGAGCGCTCATTCCTACCATCGCAGGCGCGATGCGACACGTGCTCTTGCTCTCGAATTCGACGCTCTTCGGCCGTGGATATCTGGATCACGCCGAAGTCGTCCTGCACGAGCACCTGGCCGGCCGTGCGACGCGCGTCTTGTTCGTGCCGTTCGCGCTGCACGATCGCGCGAGCTACACCGCGAAAGTGCGCGAGCGCTTCGAGCGTTTGGGTTTCGAGCTCCACTCGATCCACGAGGCCGGTGATGCGCGTGCCATGCGCGATGCGGTCGCGCGCGCCGAGTGCGTGTTCATCGGCGGCGGCAACACGTTTCGACTGTTGAAAGCGCTGTGCGACGCGCACTTGATCGAGCCGTTGCGCGAGCGCGCGCTCGCCGGCATGCCCTACATCGGTTCGAGCGCAGGCACGAATGTCGCCACCGCTTCGATCCAGACGACGAACGACATGCCGATCGTGTATCCGCCGACGTTCGACGCGCTCGCGCTCGTGCCGTTCAACATCAATGCGCACTACCTCGATCCGGACTCGAATTCGAAGCACATGGGCGAGACGCGCGAGACACGCATTCGTGAATTCCACGAGATGAACGAGCGCCCGGTCCTGGGATTGCGCGAGGGTGCGTGGCTCGTCGTGGACGGAGAGAGTTGCACGCTCGGCGGGACGACCGGAGCGCGACTGTTTCAGCGTGCTCGCGACGCAGTCGAGTACGCGCCGCCGACGGATCTGTCGTTCTTGATGCGGGCGTGAACACGCTTCAGCGCGGCTCCATTCGTTCTTCCGCGAGCTGTGCGGCGACAGCACGACGCAGGCCGGAGAGAGCTCGCACCGTCGCATTTGGAAAGGCGAGTTCGCCAGCGTCGTCCTCGAAACGTGAGCGCGTGCTCTGCGCGAGATCGACGACTTCGCGCACGCGCAGGGCGACCGCCTCGCGCGACAATCCGAGCTTCCGCGCCCACGCAGCCAAGTACTCGACGTCCTGTTGACCACGTCGAAAAGCCTTCAAACGCAGGCTCGCGAGCGGCGGGCCGCTCGTACCATCGCGTGGCGGATACAACAGTGCGAGCGCATCGCCATTCGCCCACGAGGACGCGTTGCCGATCGTCTGCCACGGGATCACGCCGTCGGCCCCCTTGCACCAAGCATCGATGCACCACGCGACGGGCATCGTGTTCGGCGTGCCGACCGTGTTCGCCGTCGAGTACAGGAACAGACGCTCGTCGAAGGTGTGTTTCGTTTCGAGCACACGCTCGGAGTACGTCTCGAACGCCGAGCCGACGACGCGCACACCGACGAGGCCATCGAGAAAATCGCGCTGCCACTGCGGTCGCGAGATGTCGACGCGCATCACGACGTTCGAGGCGCCACCGATCGAGTCGACACCGCGACGGAACGCGCGGCCGTAACACGCGAGCGCGAAAAAATCCTGCGTGTGCGTCGGCTCGTCGAAGATCCACGGCGCACTCGAACCGCTCCACGAATCGCCTTTGTGGTAGATCTTGTCGTTGAGATAGAACTGAAAGCTCGTGTCGCGCCAACCGCGCGCTTTCACATGACTCGCGATCGAGCCGGCGCTGCTCGCGAACGCGCGCCAGTACTCCTCGGTGAGTGCGGAATCGGCCCAGTATCCGCCGCGGAAGTGCTGCTCGATCGGTACCGGCCAGTTCTCGTTCAGAGGCAGATAGAACTGTTCGACGGGGATCGCTCCGCGCGCGCTGCCTGCGAAGGCACTGCCATCGAGAAGTGGACCGAAGCGCGCATCGAACCCGCTCCAGTCGTAGACGCCGCTCGTGTCGCGCGGAGCACAACCTTCGTGCACGCGACCTTTCCAGTCGTAGCGCAGCACGTTCAAGTTGACGCGATGCTCGTGTGCGAGGCGGTACCAATCGAGCTCCGCGGGCGGACGCGCTACGTCGTACGCATTCATTTCGGGCACGAAAGACAGGCGTTTCGGCAGGACGAAAGCGCCGATTTCGAGCGTGATCGGTGCGACGAGTTCTTGTCCGCCGCGCACGACCGAGACGAGTCCCCGTTTCGTTCCCGGCTCGATGTCATCGGCCACGAAAACGTCGACGTGCACGATGGAGAGCGTGTCCTCGGCCGACGCGCGGACGATCGGAGCGCGACCGTCCCACGGTTCGAGCGGATCGGCACAGCGTCCGTTCGGAGTGGCGACACTGCGCGCCGTCGCGAGATCGACTCGTATCTTCGGATCGTCGAATGTGACCGTGGCGCGCACTCCGTCGATCGAACCCTCGAGGCGCAGCTGGAAGTCGATCCACTCGTTTCGAGAAGCGTGCAGTGGAGGAAGGCTCGCACTGTTCGACACGGCTGCTTTCGACGTGACGAGGGACGAGTCTTGTCCGTCGGCGAAGCTCACGAACGATCCGAACGGCGCTGGCTCACGCGAGCTCTCGTCGACCGGAATGGCGAGCTCTGGCGCCTTCGTCATAGCCTGCGGCGTGAACTGCAGAATCGTTTCCTGGGAGCTGTTCCCCGCTGCGTCGACAGCACGCACGCCAAATGTCACGGTCGCTGAGGCAGCCAATCCGAGCTCGCTCAATCGTGCTCGCGCGTTGCTACCGACGAGTCCGCTCAGAGACACCAAGCGCGTCGGCACTTCGCGAGCCGTGTCCCAGTCGAAGACTTCGTCGCTCGAGAAGCGCACGAGGAAACCCAGCGTTCCGGCCGGACCGACGTCTGCCGGCACGGTCCACACGAGTTCGTCGCGTGCTGCGTCCACACTCAGTTCGGCGACGAGCTCTGGTGCGTCGACGTCGCGCTCGCCGAGCACGACTTCGAAATGCGGCGCCGTCTCGCGTCCCGATTCTCGGCTCGCGAAAAATCGATTGGGATAGGGGAAGTACGTGAAGCGCTCGCCCTCGCGCCGATACTCCGAACCGATGTCGTCGAAGAGCGCGACTCCGTGAGAAAGGCCCGCAGTCGACAGCGCGAGCACCAGCGGATCGACCGCCAACGTCTGGCGACCATCGCCGTTCGGTGCTGTCGGCTCGTACGAAGACCAGCGCGACGCACCGGCACCGAGGATGACGTCCGACAGATCGCCACCCGCTTTTCCCCAGGGTTTTCGGCCCGTTTCGGCCCAGCGGAAGGACGCGGCGCCGGCCTCGCGATCGTACGAGCGCCCGCGTCCTTCGACCCAGCTCGACGAGACGCTCGACACGCTCGCGCGCAAGAGGGGAGTCTTCGTCACGGCCTTCAGGTGGAGCTCGGCGCTGACGAGCACACGTCCTCGAAGCGGCGCCGGATCGAAGGCGAGCAGGCTCAGCTCCTGACAACTCTTCGCCTTCAATCGGCCGGCTCCGCCGTTGTTGCCCTCGTCCTCGCCGCGGGCGGTCGACACCCAGGTGTCGGCAGTCACCGGTAGCAGGAGTCTGTCGGCGGTGTGTGGATCACCGGCACTCGCAGTCAAAAACAGCATGATTCCCGCTGAAAAACGGGCGCTGAAGCGTCCGGCGGCCGATTGTCGCTCCCTCTCGCGCCGGTCGAACGGCGGTCGAAACAGCCTGAAAACCCGGTCGAAACAGCCGCTGTGTCGAGCAGTCGTCCGACCGTCGTTCTCAAAACTCGCGTTTTCCTCGAAGAAATCGTGCAATTTGTCTTTCCGTGGCGCTCGCGCGTTTGCTAACCCATGCAAGAAGACCGAGGAAGTCCTCGGAATTCCCTCAAAAAACACCGCAAAACAAAGCCAAAAACCTCGGGGGTAGCCTCGAGGACCTCACGAGCAAGAACATGAGCAAAGCCGCAGCGAAAGTCGTCAAGCCGACCAAACTCACCGCCGCCTCCAAACCCCGCAGCCGCGGCGAGTTCTACACCACGATCGCCGAGCAAACCCAGCTCTCGCGCAAGCAAGTCGCACTCGTCTTCGAGACGATGAGCAAGATCCTCTCGGTCGATCTCGGCAAGGGCGGCCCGGGCATCTGCAACGTCGCCGGCCTGATGAAGGTCACCGTCGTCCGCAAGCCGGCGACGAAGGCCCGCAAGGGCATCAATCCCTTCACCAAGCAAGAAGTGATGTTCAAGGCGAAGCCGGCGCGCAACGTCATCAAGGTGCGGCCCCTCAAGACTTTGAAGTCGATGGTGTAATCACCACCGACTTCAAAGTCTTGGGTCGCGCGCTCTCGCGCGACATCCAACAGAGGATTCCGAGGAGCGTACTCGCCCCGAGCTCTCCCTCTCGTCTCCCTCTCCGCTTCCAAGTCGCCGCGAGCGACATCTCCCTATCGCCGCATGGTCAGGCACGCGTGCCCGCCCATGCGGCGCCGTCGTTTGTCTGTGCCCTCCGCCCTGCGCCCTGCGCCCTGCGCCCTCCGCCCTGCGCCTACTTCACTCCCAAATTCTGCAGCACCCCCGCCAGCCCGATCCAATTCTGCGCGTTGTCACTCGACGCATCCCGCGCCTGCTCGTGGAAGCTCTTCAACAAACCCGCATAGCTCGCATGCGTCGACCAACAATCCAGCGCACGCTTCAACCACTTGTTATTCCTCCCGCTGCCCGCCGTCTCCTGCGTCCACTGGCTCAAGTACTGCAAGGTCGGCCACACCGTCCAGATCTCCACTCCCTGACCGAGCCCATCCTTCGGCAGATAATTCGCACCCCATCTCGCTGCATCCGAAAACACCGCTTCCTTCCTGTCGTCATTGAGCGACACCGCGATGCCCTGCCGAGGACCCTGAAAGTACAACGTCGGATGCGCCGGATCGGGCTGCCAATCGGCTTGGATGCGCTGCCACGGCGGCCCGAAAAACAGATATTCCCCAGCTTTTTCAGCCAAACCCGCGAGCTGAGCCGTGCGCGCTTCGTCGACACCCTCGTACACCGACGCATCCATGCAGCGCAGCGCATGCACGAGGAACAGACACTCGAAGGTCTGCGCGACACAGTAGCGGTTGTCGCCGAGCAATCTCTCGTTCACGAACCTCTGCACCAATCCCGACGGCATCGCGCCGTCGTCGAGTAACTGCGTCACATGACCGAACCAACTCTTCTGCCGTGCGCGCCATTCCGGGCTCGCCACCGAGTACGCCGCACACATGGCGTCGATGCCCCACGCATGTTCGCGTCCCACCGGCAGTCCACCGTGTGGTGAGCGCCTCGCCAACTCAGCGTAGATTGCCAGCGTGACGCCGGCCGACCAATCCACCGCCACGTGTGGACTCTCGTGGAAAACGAGGCGAAACAGCTCGGCCGACAGCATCAAGTCGTCCTTCGCCATCGCGTCGTTCGCGAGCCAAGTCAACGCCTTCGTGCTGCGCGTGTACCGCACCAAGTGCTGATCGTCGTGCGGCCACCACGAGAGAAGCGCGCCGTCGTGCGGCACCGATCCCTCCTTGTCGAACGGATTGCCCTTGTCGTAACTCGGCCGCAAACCGCGCGCGACCACGGTGCGGACTTGCTCGGAGGCCGGTGCACCCCATCTCATCGGCAGGCGGAACTCAGGGATCACGACGCCGCCGTTGGTGCGGTAGTCGAACGGAATCACGCCGTCTTGTGACAGCCAGCGGTGGTAACCGACGATCTCGCCTTGCGCGTCGTACGTTGCTTCGGGCTGTCGACACACGTTCATGCGATGGCCGAGTGACAACGACGCGAGTCCGTCCTGCGACGCTCCTTGAGCGACGTAGTGACCCTCGATCGTCGCGATGCCCTCGCCACCGACGCCGCCTTGTTCTTGCGTGAACCACGGGTGCGCCCAACCCATCACGGGCGAGAGCACGTACCAGCCGAACGCTGTGCCCGTCTCGAGCGCCTTCTTCTGATCGCTGAGCGTTGCCGCGTCTTGCGCGCGCGCTGCAGCTTTGCCGGTCTTGCCGGCGCGCTTCAAGAAATCGATGGTGGCGAGGACCGTGCGCTGCGGGAAGTAGCGCGCCGTCTTCGTGTTCGACCACGACCAGAGCTGATCGTCGCGCGCGGGGAAAGCCCAACCTTCGAAGGCCAAGCGACTCTTGGCGGCCGCCTCCTGCCCCAGCGGAGCGAGCGCGAAACGCCGCTCGAATTGCGCCTGCGGTCCCATCATGTGCAGCGAACCGTCGGCGTTGCCGCGCACGATAGACGTGATGCGCACGTCGCCTTCGACGCGCGACGGACCGAAGAACGGATCGGCGATCTCGGGCACGACGATCCACTCCTTCGGCGTGACGAGCTCCAAGTTCGTCCAGTAGACGATGCCCAGCGGTGCTTCGAGTGACGACGCGGCGCGGTTGCCTGCGACGGCACCGTTGTGGACGCGCATCGACATCAGTACGACGTCGTCGATCGCAGTCTTCGTCCAGTACGCGTGGACGCCCATCAAGTGGGGGAGCGGTGCGCCCTCTTTGCCTTGGTTCGGCGCCGGCTCGAGCGTCGCGTAGGCACGCTGCTCACTCAGAAACGGGCCTTGTTTTCCTGCTCGAATCGAGCCTTGGCCGTATCCCCCCGGATTGCCGACGAGTTCGGCGATGTACGTGTTGCCGAACACGTCGTGCGTGCGGACGGCCACGCGCCCGCGAGCCGTCGGATCCAAAAGCGCGGCGACGCGCACGGACACAGGCGTCGTCGCGACAGGTGCCTCTTCGCCGCCGTCGTCGAGATACACACCGCATGTTACGCGCGCGCCCTTGCGCACCGCTTCGTCGATCGTCGCCGGCGCGATGATTTCGACGACGTCCGCGTCGCCGTTCGGATAGCGCGACACGACTTCGACTTGAGCGCGCGTCAGTTCACCCGTGTCGCCCGGCATGCGCACGAGAAACGGCGAGCGACCGTCGGCGCGCGGAAAAACGCCTCTCTCGATGGGGAGGCAAGCGCGCAAGAGGAACGCGTCGGTGCGCGGAGCAGCGAGCTCCAATCGAGCGACGGGGCGGACTTCCGTGAGGAACGGGGCGAGGAGAAGGATGAAGTTCGCGATCACGCCACCAGCGTACACTGCGCGAATCGACGCCAGACTGAGCCAGGGTCCTCATGTCGTCGATTCGCCGACAGGAACGCTTCAAGGCAACGACTGCAGCGCGCTCGGCGGAACGCTGAACGCGGCGTCGAGTCGAGCGATGTCGTCGGAGCTCGCGACGAGCAGGCCCTCGGACGAGAGCGCTCGCGCTGTGCGGGCTCCGACGAAGAGACTCGTCAACGTGGCGGCTCCACAGCGCACGGTCGGAGTGCCGCCCTCGCGCACTTCTCCGCTGCCGTCGCGCAGTTCGAGCGTGAAAGGTCGCTCGCTCCGTGGATCCACCTCGTCGCGTACTTGGATCACGAAATTGGCCTGAATTCCTGGCGCGAATCCGCGTTCCGTGAGGGCACGCCGCGGGTCGACGACGCGCGCCATCCACGACCCGCGGACCTCGAACAAGGCGCTCGCAGAGTGCGCGAATCTCGCGAGTGGGTCGTCGGGGCCCGCACGCCACCTCACGCGCCGAACTTGCGACGAGAAGCGCGCGACGAACGCCCAAGTGGATGCGGCCGCGTGACTGTCCTGCGCGAACAGTTCGTGCACGAAGAGCGTCGTGCGGCCGGCCACGAGTCGCTGCGACAGCGTGATCGATGCGACGAGTGCGCCACCGCGTTCGAGGACGTAGGCGTGTCTGGGTGAACGCGCTCGTCGGGCACGATCGCTCGACGTTGCAATCACGAGTGCCGTGCGTTCCCGCGCCGTCTGTTCGACGAGTTCGAGCCAACCGTCGACATCGCGGGGCTCGAAAGTACGCACCGCATCGAAGTCTCCGCGCGCATTCGAGCGCGGCAGTTCGAACTCGCACCCGAATCGCGATCCGCCGCGCACGAAACCGTGGCGTGCGTAGACGCCCTCGTCGAGCGGGATCAAGAGTACGAGAGAAGATCCGCGCTTCCGCGCTGCATCGAGCACACTGTCGACGAGTGCGCGACCGAGGCCGCTCGAACGATGCTCGGGATCGACGCACACGCTCGACACGCACGCGGTTCGAACGAAGCGCCTGCCGAAACCGACGCGACGATCGCGCACGACGGCCAAACCACGCACCCGGTCGGCTTCGCGCACGACCCAGACGTCCGAGTCGGGACTTCGAGACAGTTCACGCGACGTATCACGGTCGAAACTGCGCATGAGAATGCGTGCGCAGTCGGTGCTCTCGTCGGCACGCATACTCGAGCACTCGCGGGACGCACTCACGGTGACCTGTCAGAACATGTCCGGCATCGCCGGAGCCGCACCCGCGAAAAGGCTCGAAAACAAGGCCAATTCGCGTGCTTCGCCGCGCACACCTCCGAATCGGGCGCGCGTTTCTGCGCTCGCGTAGCCGGTGTAGATCGCCGCGAGGTCCGTGATCGGCACGACGACTCGTCCCGCGCCGCCACGAGACACGCGCGCCGTGCCTTCTTCGACTTCGAGGACGAAGCGACCGTGATTGTCCGCACAGAGCGGGTCCTCGATCTCGAGCTCGAGACGAGCGGTGAGCGCCGGTGCGAACCCGCGCTGTTCGAACGCACGCACGACATCGATGATGCGCGTCATCCACGGGCTCGCGAGTTGCGTCGTCACGCCGATCTCGGGCAGCGAGTCACGGAAGGGATCGTGCGCGCCGCCGTTCCAGACGACGTCGTGCACCATCGAGCGATGCCGATGGAAAAAGCCGGCGAGTGCGAGTGCTCCCTCACGATCGGCGACACACAAATCGCTCGTGAGGAGGTCGTGAGCCAAGCCCGACGCCGTGCGTTGACGCACGAACCAAGCGTAAGCTCGCACGCGCCCGTCGCGATCGACAACGGCGTATCCGTCGCGAACTTCGTTGCGGTTTTCACGCACGCGTTCCCACATCGCGCGACCGCGATCCAGAGAGCCGTTTCCGAGCGCTGCGGCTTCCGAGTAGCACGCGCGCATCGCGGCGTCGTCGATAGCGGCGAGCGGAACGATTTCGAGCGTGCTCTTCGAGTTCGGTAGTGCGAGCGCCGCGACACGTGACTCGTAGCGCCCTCCCGCGAGCTCGTAACCGACGCTACGGTAGAGCGGCAAAGTCGCTGGATAGAGACACGACAGTGCGCTGTCGGACGCAGCGAGTTCACGGACCACGCTCTCCATGACGCGCCTCCCGAGGCCGCGATTGCGCGCTTCCGGCGCGACCGCGACGGCGGCGATTCCAGCGCACGTGACGCTGCGCCCGCCGAACCATTGGCCCATCGGGATGATCGCGAGTCCGGCGGGGGTACTGCGACCGTCGGAGAGGAGTCGCACGTTCGCGAGGCCGATGCGCTTCATCCACTGGCTGACGTGTTCAGGCGGGAAAGCGAAGCAAGTGACGACGAGTCGCTCGAACGCGAGCGAGTCTTCGATGCTCGAGGCGGGGCGATAGGTGAGTTCCACGCACAGGGCGATACAGGACGGCGCTTTCCGGCGCAAGCGTTCGCTGCCACATGGCCAACTTGATTCGGCGGACATTAGAGATTTCGTCGGTCACATCGATTGCCGGGCGCTCGATCCGCTAGTCTCGGGGTACGCTCGATCGCGACCCACCGCATGCCCCGCAAAGCCCGTCGACTCGAAGGCCTGGTTCAATCCGACATCCGCCGCATGACGCGCGAGTGCGAGCGCGTCGGCGGGATCAACCTCGGGCAGGGCATATGCGATCTGGTCACGCCGCCCTTGGTGCGCGACGGCGCGATCGAGGCGATCCGCTCGGGAAAAAGCACCTATTCGTTCGCGGAAGGGATCGAGCCGTTGCGGCGCGCGATTGCCGTCAAGCTCGAGCGTGACAACGGCATCCGCGCGAATCCCATGAGCGAGATCGTCGTGACGGCCGGCTCGAGTGGTGCGTACGCGTCGGCGTTGTTCGCACTACTCGATCCCGGCGACGGCATCGTCTTGTTCGAGCCGTACTACGGCTACCACTTGAACACGGCACTCGTTGCGGGGCTCGTGCCGCAGTTCGTGACGCTGCCCGCGCCCGAGTTTCGTTTGGTGGAAGCGAACTTGCGCGCTGCGATCCGACCGAACACACGCGCGATCGTCGTGTGCTCGCCGTCCAATCCGTGCGGGCGCATGTTCGACGTCGAAGAGTTGAAGATCCTCGAACGAGTCGCGCGCGAGCACGACTTGTGGGTTTTCACCGACGAAATCTACGAGTACATCCGCTACGACGGGCGCGAACACATTTCGCCGGCGACGATCGGCAGTCTCTACGAACGCACCGTGACGATCATGGGGCTCTCGAAGACTTTCTCGATCACAGGTTGGCGTCTCGGTTACGCCGTCGCGCGCGAGGACGTCGCGCGCCAGATCGCGCTGGTGCACGATCTCTTCTTCATCTGCGCCCCGACGCCCCTGCAGCACGGAGTCGCGGCCGGGTTCTCGGCGCCGAAGAGCTACTTCGAAGGTTTGCAGGCCGAATTCACGAAGAAACGCGAGTGGACGTGCGACGCGTTGTACGACGCAGGACTCGATCCGATCGAGCCCGAAGGCGCGTACTACGTGCTCGCCGACGTGTCGAAGATGGGCTTCGACACCTCGCGCCAAGCAGCGCTCGCGATCCTCGAGCGCACGGGTGTCGCCACGGTGCCGGGCTCGTCCTTCTACCAAGGCAGCGAGGGCGAGCGCTTCGTCCGCGTGTGCTACGCGAAGGAAGACGACGTGCTGCAGTATGCGTGCAAGCGTCTCGCGCAGCTCGGCGAATGAGCGCGCAGTCGCTGAAGCAACTCGCACAGCGCATCGAGAGTTGTGAGCGCTGTCCGAAGTTGCGCGCATATTGCTCCGATGTCGCGGCGCAGAAGCGCAAGTCGTTCGCGAGCGAGACGTACTGGGGCAGACCTGTCGCGGGATTCGGCGATCCGAACGCGCGCATTTGGATCCTGGGTCTCGCTCCCGCCGCGCACGGCGCGAATCGAACGGGACGCATGTTCACGGGCGACCGCTCGGGCGACTTTCTCTACGCGGGTCTGCATCGCGCCGGGCTCGCGAATCAACCGACCTCGAATGCGCGAGACGACGGCCTCGCGCTGCGCGATGTGTGGATCAGCGCGTCGCTGCGCTGTGCACCGCCGGCAAACAAACCCGAGAAGGAAGAGTTGCAGCGTTGCGCCGTGCATCTCGACGACGAGTGGAAGGCGCTCGAGCGCGTCCGCGCGATCTTCTGCCTTGGCGGAATCGCATGGAATGCGGCGCTGGCACTGCTCGAGCGCAGAGGCGAGGCGATACCGCGGCCGCGACCGAAGTTCGCACACGAAGGCGAGGTGACGATCGGCGATCGAGTGCTGCTCGCGTGTTACCACGTCAGTCAGCAGAACACGTTTACGGGAAAGCTCACTCCGAAGATGCTGGATGAGCGCATTCGGTGCGCTGTGAATGCAGCAACGCGACGTTGAGTGCGTCGCGTTGCCGACAAGAAAGAGGATGTCGCGAAGGGTGTCTCCCTCCGCTTAACGTCGCGCGCAGCGCGCAACTGCGGACGGGCCGTACAAGCCGCATCACGCCTGTGTTGCCCGTCCCGCCTCCGCGCGACTAGTTAGTAACGATAGTGATTCGGCTTGTACGGCCCATCCGCCGCAATGCCGAGATACTTCGCCTGATCGTCGGTCAGCTTCGTCAGCTTCACGCCGAGCTTCTTCAGGTGCAGACGCGCGACCTTCTCGTCGAGATGCTTGGGTAGCGTGTACACGGCCTTGTCGTAGTTCTTCGCATTGCCGAAGAGCTCGATTTGCGCCATCACCTGATTGGTGAAGCTGTTGCTCATCACGAAGCTCGGGTGGCCCGTCGCGCAACCGAGGTTCAGCAAGCGACCTTCGGCGAGCATGATGATCGAGTGACCGTCCGCGAAGATCCACTCGTCGACTTGCGGCTTGATGTTCGTCTTCTTGACGCCCTTCGTTTTCTGCAAGCCGGCGACGTCGATCTCGTTGTCGAAGTGACCGATGTTGCCCACGATCGCGTTGTGCTTCATGCGCTGCATGTGCTCGACCGTGATGATGTCCTTGTTGCCCGTCGCCGTGATGAAGATGTCGGCCGTCGAGATGACGTCTTCGAGCGTGGAGACTTGGTAGCCCTCCATCGCCGCCTGCAACGCGCAGATCGGATCGATCTCGGTGATGACGACGCGCGCACCTTGGCCGCGCAGTGATTGCGCGCTGCCCTTGCCGACGTCGCCGTAACCGCACACGACTGCGATCTTGCCCGCGAGCATGATGTCCGTCGCACGCATGATGCCGTCGACGAGCGAGTGCCGGCAGCCGTACAAGTTGTCGAACTTCGACTTGGTGACCGAGTCGTTCACGTTGATGGCCGGGAAGAGCAGCGTGCCCGCTTCCATGCGTTGATAGAGACGGTGAACACCGGTCGTCGTCTCTTCCGTCACGCCCTTGATCGTCTGGCCGACTTTCGTCCAACGCTGCGGCTCTTCCGCGATCGTTTTCTTCAGGAGCTTGAGGATGATCGCGTACTCCTCGGAATCGTTCTTCGTGGGCGAGGGGACTTTGCCCGTCTTCTCGCATTCGGTACCGAGGTGCACGAGCAAAGTCGCGTCACCACCGTCGTCGAGGATCATGTTCGGACCGTCGCTGTCCGGCCACGCGAGCGCTTGATCCGTGCACCACCAGTATTCGTCGAGCGTCTCGCCCTTCCACGCGAAGCACGGGATGCCCTTCGGATTCGCGGGCGTGCCCTTTCGACCGACGACGACTGCCGCCGCTGCGTGATCTTGCGTCGAGAAGATGTTGCACGAGGCCCAGCGCACAAGGGCCCCGAGATCGACGAGCGTCTCGATCAAGACCGCCGTCTGGATCGTCATGTGCAGCGAGCCCGTGATGCGTGCGCCCTTGAGCGGCTTCTTCGCACCGAACTCTTCGCGTAGGGACATCAAGCCGGGCATCTCGTGCTCGGCGAGTTCGATCTCCTTGCGGCCCCACGCGGCGAGCGCGAGGTCCTTCACTTTGAAATCTTCCTTCGTCTTCGTCTTCTGTGCGGTCGGAGCCATGGGACTTTCTTCTCTTCGTGAGTTGGAGTTGGAACGCAGTGTCATGTTGGAAGCTGTATGCAGAATTCAATTCGCAGCGAGAGGTTTACGCGCGCGAACGATGTACAGAGGCAACGAAATCGGACGAGCATTGCCGTCGGTTTTAGCCGGTTTGGGCTCATAACGATCTTCGGGCGCGTCGAGCGTGACGCCTTCGAATCCGGCCTTCTCGAAGGCGCGCATCACGTCGCGCGAGTCGAGGCCCAAGTGCCGATCGCCGAGAGTCTCGTGCATCCAGTTCTCCTTGTGCGGAGCCAACTCGAGCACGACAGCGCGACCACCAGGCTTCAAGACACGCTGCATTTCGGCGAGTGCGCCGTGTATCGAGCGCAGATGGTGCAGCACCATTGCGGCGACACAACCATCGAGCTCGCCGTCGTCGATGGGCAGAGCGTCGAGTTCGCCGCGGCGGAATTCGACGCGGCAATGCTGGGGTGCTCGCCCGAGCTTCTTCTTCGCCTGCGCAAGCATGCCTTTCGAACGATCGACGCAGATCAATTTCGAACACAGGCCAGCCAGCGCGTGCGCCATGTACCCGGTGCCCGAACCTAGATCGCCGAGCACGAGGTCGTGGGGGAGTAACGCGGCGGCTGCGCGATGGCGCGCTTGGCCGGTTTGGAAATCGACGCCGATCTTGTCCCAGTCACCGGCCACGCGATCGAAGAACTCGGTCGAGCCGCGTGTGCGCTCAGTCAGGACGCGCTCGAGACGTGCGAGGTCGGAGGGATGCTCCGGGAGTGTTGGAATTTCGGCTCGTAACGCGTGCCAGATGCGAGTGGTCGCGTCACCCGAGGGTGAAGTGGCGTCTGTGGCGAGAGCGGTCAGTCGCAGGTGCGTGGTTCGGCCGACATGTCGCTCGTCGAGCAATCGCGCGTCGCGCAAGACACGCAGATGATTGCTGACGCGCGACTGGGCCATCTCGAGGACGCGCGCCAGTTCGCCGACCGAGAGTTCCTCGTCGGACAACAAAGCGAGGATGCGCAACCGAGTCGGGTCGGAGAGAACCCTGAGGGCGTCCGGAAGTGCTGTGGACTTCGCAATCACACTCAGAACATTACATCATGATCGCGTGATGATCAAGACCTGACCCGAATTTGGGGGAGGAGATTGGAGCGCATTTTCGGACGCTGGAGACGCTGCCGGCGATCTCCGTCCTGCACGCACAGCCAGGGGTCACAACTTCATTCGAGCCGACGATTTCATCCCGAGCAACTCGGCACACTCCGCCGCCACGCCCAGCTTCACCGGAACTGACGGTTCCATTCCGGCATGGAACCGCACTCGTTCGCCGGGCCAGCACACTTGGCCGCCACGC
>Ga0163144_10002509_pt1 | contig 42259 bp, 44 predicted proteins | sample OliLak19BULKMAT1_FD_123175 | JGI IMG/M metagenome (GOLD analysis project Ga0163144, IMG submission 123175) | Freshwater microbial mat bacterial communities from Lake Vanda, McMurdo Dry Valleys, Antarctica - Oligotrophic Lake LV.19.BULKMAT1 | ecosystem: Environmental > Aquatic > Freshwater >...
AGAGGTGATTCTTCAATACTTTTCACTATTCGCTCGCCACCTTTTTTCCCTGCATCGTACATCTTATCATAAGCTTCATGAGCTTTAACTTCGACATCTTTTAAAACATCTTCACCGTTTTGTCTTAAACTTTTGCCGAGGTCACTTAAACTACCTTTTATATCAGAGGCAATTTTTTCGCCCTTCTCATAGGTGCTATCAGAACCATCTTGCAATTCTGAACCAGTACGCTTTCCAAAAGTGCTATTTGTTACTGTATTTGTCATAAAATTAATCCTTATAGTTTGTTAACTTAAAAAAAGTTTACAATTTAAATAATAATCTTGATATGATTTGAGACATCCTTTAATTCGAAAATATTATTTGTACTCGTCTATTTTGAAGACGACCTGCATCTGAATTGTTACTTGCTACAGGAAAATCCTCTCCCATTCCTTTGGCAGCAATTCTTGATTCTTCAATACTTTGAGCAACAAGCATGGATCTAACGGCTTGAGCACGTCTCTCTGAAAGATCTTGATTGTAATCAGTCGCCCCTTGACTATCGGTATGACCTTCAATCGTAACTTTTATACCCAGATTCTGTTTTAAAAATTTTATCAAAGGATTAAGTTGAAGAACCGCTCCTGGTTTTAGATCGGCTTTATTTACTTCGAATATCACATCATTACTAAGAGTCATTACATTACCACGTTCAGTTTTTTCAGCCTTCAGAGCTTTTAATTCAGACTGAAGTTGGTTGACTTGATCTTCTTTATCTTCAGCTTTTTCACGATAGTGTTGACTTATTATATTTGAAGCTCGTGCACGTTCATTTGAACTTTCGATTGCAAGTGATTTTGCGTGAAGATTCGCCTCTGCTTGACTAACAACGCTGTTAGCTTGGGCTAGAGATTTGCCCGCATTCTCTCGTGCAATATCTAGCTTTCTTTCTGTTAAATACACTAAATGATCAACTTCATCAGTATCGCGACTTTTTTTCCATTGATGTCTTGCTTCGTCTAATGATTGCTCGGCATCTGCTAAAATCAAAGGTGAGTTTGCTGCAATCTGTGGATTTGCCTTGCTTGTTTGTAAGTCATACTTTGCTTTCTCTAAGCCTTGATGAATCCTTGGTGAGCAAGCAAACAGAGCCAAAGTTATTGTGAGCAGAATAAATGAGCGTTTTGTGTTATTGTACATAAAATTACCTAAATTATAAAAAAATTAATTCTTAACGACGAAGTTGCTGCAAAGACTTTGCGTTACTTCTTTCAGACTCAGCTGATAAACTTGCTTGAATATTTTCAGATCTACTTTTTGCATAAATAGCATCAACTGTAGCTTGATCACTCATGCGACGAGCTAAAGTATAATCTTCTTTTTTCATTGCAGTCTCAGCAATAACTAGCTTTTGTTTGGCAAGATTGTAGGCATCGGGTACTTGTTGATCAGCTCTTGCAATTTGAGCTTGCTCAACTACCAACCGAGCTTTTGCAATATTAGACTCAGGAGCCTTCAATTGACTGCAAGAGCAAAGAAGTCCTGCAAAAGTAATTAAAATTGCAGAATTACCTACTCGCTTTGAATCTATAAAACTAAAATTCATTTTATTTTTCATAAGAATTTACTTTTAAAAATATTTTTACTGCTCCTTTGAGTTAAAATCATTTTAAACATAAGGCAGCTACTGGAAAATTTATACATCCAACATTAAACGATTCTATATGATCTGAATCATGTAAAGTTTTGAGAAAACAGTTTTGAAAAAGCTAGGAGCAGCAAATTTAAACTATAAAATTAGTAGATTGAATTGATTATTGAACATTTAGGACATGATGAGGGACATACCAATTTTTTAACTCAATGTAATAATTTCTCAAAACAGCTCTGATGTAACTTTGTGTCTGAGTTGTAATTATGGAGATAAAAATGAAAATAACAAAAAAACTAGAAAGTGGCCGTATTGGCTATGTAATCTTATGGCTAATGGGAGCACCGTTTGGATTACTGGTTATTCTCTGGCTTATTTTGGGAAACAGCATTTTTGGACGAGGATAATTTAAGTTAAATATTTTTTATGGGAAAAATTATGAATATTAAAAAAATACTACCAATAGTTATAATTTCTTTGTTAGTTGTTAGTTCTGGATGTAAAAATAGAGAAGAGAGATTAAATGAAGCTCTTAAAGAGGGAAACAAAGAAATAAGAGAAGTTCAACAAGAGGCTGGTAAGGACATTGCCAAGGTTCAAGAAGAGGCAATGAGAACGCGCACGGAAGCTGCCTCGGAAGTTGTCGAAGCACAACGAAAAGTTGATATGAAAAAAATTGAATCTGAACGTATTGCATTAGAAGAGCAGGCAAAAGTAGATCAAGAAAAACTAGAAGCAAAAAAAGAAATTGTTGAAGCAGCTCAAGAGGCAGAGAGAAAAGCCGAAAATGCTGTAAGGTAAAAAAAGTAATTACAAGGCAGGATTAAATTGATCTTGCCTTGTAAGCTTGAATAGTCATCTTTCGGAGATTTTTTTATTTCAAGAATACATATGCGAATGCGTTGGATACTATTATTATGGTTTGTACTAAATTCTGCTCTAGTTTTGACTGTTTATGGGGAAACAGCGGATTTTATCAGAGGTTATGTAAGTGCCGCAGTTAACGATGAACGTGCTGCCGTTTCAGTAAAGGCCGTCGAGATTCAACCCGACGGGGAAATTATATTGGATGTAACTCCTTGCTTAACAAAAGCTGAAAATAAGAGAATTCAAGAAAGACTTTTAAAATCAAAAATTATATCAAAAATAAATTGGAAAGATTCTGCTAATTGTTTAACAGAAATAAAAGTCATTGATGACAAGACTATTCAGAATGATCCTATAGGTCCTGAAGTTTTACCCGAGAAGGAATTATTCCATCCACTTCAAGCAGATACGCACGAGGCTAGATTTTCACTAAGTTATTTTTATTATGAAAATAATGGTCAGAGTGCCAATCTTGGTTATATTACTGCTGGAGACACTTTTCCGCTTTTAAACTGGGATTATCAAGAGATGGGTAAGTTTCAATTAGGACTTGAAGGAGGTGTTTTTGCCCTTTTTAATCTCGATGAGAGATCTAAAGATCTTGTGAATGCTGACTATATACTAGGTATTCCCTTTATGTATCGTAAAAATTCTTTCTCAGCTAAAGCAAGAATTTACCATCAAAGCTCACATCTAGGGGATGAATTTATTATTAATAATCCCGATGTTGAAAGAGTAAATTTAAGTTTTGAAGAACTTGAACTCCTTGGATCATATGACTTTTATGATTTTAGAGTTATTGTTGGAACTGCAAGAATTTTACATAGTGAACCAAATTTAGAGCCATGGTCAGTGAAAGGTGGCTTGGAATTCCGATCTCCCGACATCTTAGGAGATTTCGACTTTCTTGCATCAAGCATAGTCAGTGCTTCAGAGGAGCTTAGTTGGAATGTTAGTCAATCTTATAAAGCTGGGCTAGCATTACAAAAATCAGGAAATCGGGAATTGCAACTAATGCTGCAATACTATAATGGTTTTTCTCAAAATGGTCAGTTTTTTGAAGAGGGGATTGAGTATTTCGGTTTTGGTTTGTTTCTTGATACTTAAAACCTTAAACACATCAGAATCAACAGCCCGTCCTATTAGAGACGGGGCTGCTGATTTTAATTAACTATTCTTAATCTTCAAATCATTCTTTACTTCACGAACTCCTAAGAATTCATTTATTGATTTTTCAATTTCTGCACTTTGAGTAGCATTACGAGCATAGCCTTTAAGTGTCACTGTTCCCTTTTTAGTATTGATACTGACGCTACTTCCTGGAAAGTCTGAACTAAACATTAATGAAGTGCGAATTTTGGAACTAATCCAAGAATCACTTACTTCACGAGCAACATTAACTGAGGCATTATTTGCTTTCTCTGCTAGACTTTTTGCATCTTCAATTTTCAATTCATTATTAACATCTAGAACATCCCGTGTATTTAAAGCAATCTTTTCAGCGGCTTCTTTTTGGGGAAGAGAGGTAACATTTCCACTAAGTGATACAATCCCATTTTTAGTGGAGATAAGTATCTTCATGTCATGCATACTTTTAGTAGTAAGAAGCCTGGTTTTGACTGCTGCTGTTGTCGTTGCATCAATCATTTTCTGAACAGAATCTGGACGACTACGTGGCCCAAGTTCTGGATCGATTTTAATTTTATTTTGAACTGATGTTACTCCATCAATATTCATTGCAATAACTTCAGCAAGGTCACGTTCAATTTCGGATGGAACAGCACCTGATAATGTTGCTATGCCGCTATCCATTTCTGCATCTAAATCAGATGAATCAAGATAGGTATTGTAGGCTAATGCACCTTGGATTCGACCTTCGATCCATTCATTCGATAGGGGTTTTCCTGGGGCAGCGGAAAGAACCGCAGCACAAAAAAACGCGGGCAGTGTAATTTTGACAAAGTTATTTTTTATTGTTTTAAGTCTCATTTTTATCTCCATTTTCTAATTATAAAGCCAACCGTTTGAATTGTTTGCGAAATGTGGGGTTGGCACCTCAAATCGATTTGTGACGGATATTAAGAGTCTGTCTAATTCTTTTATATGAGGTAGCTCATACTTCATTTGAAACCATTATTATATGATGGCCACATAGGAGTAAGTCTACGACTTAACTTAGATTATTTCATAAATTGGAGAAAATATATGTTAAATTGGGCATTTTCGTTTTTAATATTAGCTATCGTAGCTGCCGTTTTTGGCTTTGGTGGGATTGCTTCTGATTCTGCTTACATAGCTAAGATTCTTTTTGTAGTATTTCTTGTGCTTGGTCTAATAAGCTTTGTAACTGGACGTAAAGTAAGAATAGATTAAGTAGCTGTTATTGTAATAAAAGGGCTCGAGTTTAAACGAGCCCTTTTATATTTACTATTTTAATTAACTAAATTCTTGTTGGAGACTCTGTCTCTGATTTAGTTTTATTGCTGCTATTGCAATTACAATCTTTCATGAATGCTGCAAGCTTTGTTTCAGCAGCATCCTTTGCAAAACCATATCGTTCTTGTAATTTTCCAAGTAACTGATCTTTTTTTCCTTTAATTATTGTAATATCATCATCAGTCAACTTGCCCCATTTTTCTTTAATTTGACCTTTGATCTGCTCCCATTTACCTTCTAGTTCATCTGTATTCATAAGTTCTGCCTTCATAAGTTTTAATGAAGATTGTAATATAAACATATTACTTTATTTCTTATATGACCTCGATCAGATGAGCGTTGAGTGTGGTTAAATTTTTTTTGTACAGAAATAGTAGTTACGTCTCAATGTTTTACAGTAGAGATTCCGGCAGTTAAAATATAACGCATGGCCTCATCCATTGAGAGTTCTAATGGCTCAACCTCACTTTTGTCAACGAGCAGAGCGTATCCTCCAATTTGATAGCTCATTGGAAAGTATACTAGTAGTTTATCTTTTACTTTTACTCCTAAGTCTTTTGAAGGCAATTCTTGAGTCACCACTCCAAGGATACGATGTTCAGAGTTTGGAATGCGAACCATTACCATTTTAGAACTTTTCTTTTTTTTATGACCGGAAAGAAAGTCAGAGAAATCTTTAAATGCCCCATAAACAGTTTTTATTAAAGGAACAGAGAAGATAATTTTTTCTAAAAAACGGACAAGTCGCGGTAGAGCAGTTGCCTGCATTCCTATACCAACAAGTAAACTTATAGTCAGAGCCGCAAATAAACCAAGTCCTGGCCAGTGCATACTTGGTGGTAGGACTTGAAGTAAGATTCTTTCAAAGATGCGATCAGTACTAGTCAATAAGATCCAGATAAGCCAAAAAGTTAAAGTAATGGGTACGAGAGTGAATACTCCAAGTAAAAAAGATCTGATTATACGTTTGTAGATGATTTTCATATCAATTCCTCATTAATTTTTAGTTCTGCACAAATTGGTGCGTGATCTGAAAGGCTCCTCCAAGGATCCCCACTTAGAACTGAAGCATTAAGAGCTAAAATATCTCGATAGTATATACGATCTAAGCGTAACAATGGAGCTAATGCAGGAAAAGTACGAGCATGTTGCCCATGGAGTTCTTGAAACACTTCGAGCAAATCTTTTTCAAATATAGAAGAAGCTATGCATCTCCAGTCATTGAAATCACCTGCCACAATCACAGGACCTTTTCCATGAGCATGTGCTTTTACCGCCGATCTAATCTGATTTATTTGCCAATGTTGGCCATTACGAAATAGACTCAAATGAACACAGATGCACAAAAGGGGAATTGATAAATTTGGCAATTGAATCAATGTTTGTAATAATCCTCGTTCTTCAAATTTATTACTTGAAATATTTATATTCTTCCATTCTAAAATTGGATATTTAGAAAGTATCGCATTGCCATGATGACCGGCTTCATAGACTGCATTTTTACCATATGCATAGTGAGGCCACGTTTCGTCTGCTAAAAATTCTAATTGTGTACAAGTTGGCCAGTGATCAATTTTTTTTGAATGAATGTCATGTTGACCAATAACCTCTTGTAGTAGAACAAGATCAGCGTCAGTAAGTTTGATTGCCTTTTTAATGTTTTGTAATACAAACTTTCTATTTGTTACTGAAAATCCCTTATGAATATTATAGGAAAGAATTTTAAGATGCATAATAATGAGAAAATTACAGCAAGTGCCATAAATAATACGTTAGGCACTGCTTTCAAAGCAGAGCAGTTTTATTCGGTTTATATTATTTTATATTTATGTTTAACAAGATAGCATGATTTAGATCATGTTTAAGGCAGTTTCCAAACTATAAGTTGTTCAATTTTATGACATTGTCGGCAAACTTTGAAATAGGGGCAATTATTGTTGCAGCAATCCATATGCTTGGATTTTTTAGTGCAGCTGAAGCTCTTTACTTAACTCGGACTGCCCAGGGAGCAATTGCTTGGGGCCTGTCATTAGTTATTTTTCCTTATATAGCTGTGCCATTGTACTTAGTTTTTGGTAGAAGTCGCTTTAGGGGATATAAAAAACTTAGAATAAAATTCCATAAAATTTATAGTACTGACCTTGCAAATCATAAAAAATCATTTTCGCAGTTACGCACTCCAAGCTTACTTGAGGATCACTCAGTTGAACGTACCTTTGAAGCCATCTCAGGAACTCAATTTGTTTCAAGTAACTCTATTCGTCTTTTGATTGATGGTGATGAGATCTTTGCTTCCATCTTCGAGGCAATTCGAAGAGCTGAAAATTATGTGCTTATCCAATTTTTTATAGTACGCGACGATCGAATTGGCAAAGAGCTTAGAGATTGTTTGATTGAGCGAGCAAAAGCTGGAGTAAAGATTCACTTCATTTATGATGAAATTGGAAGTAAAGATTTATCCCATGCTTACCTGCAATCTTTGCGTGAGTTTGGTATTGAAATATTTCCTTTTGAGACTCGACAGGGTTGGAATAATTTTTTTCAGTTTAATTTTCGAAACCATCGTAAGATTCTGGTTGTTGATGGCAAGGTTGCTTTTGTTGGCGGACTAAATGTTGGAGATGAATATCTCGGACGAGAGAAAGAATTTGGAGAATGGAGAGACACTCATGTAGAGATCATGGGTCCAGCTCTAATTTCAATCCAAAGTATATTCTTTTCTGACTGGCTTTGGGCTACAGGAAAGCAGACCACTATTGATTGGAAGAATGCAAAAAAAGCTGGCTCGGTTGAGATCCTTTCAATTGCTTCCGGACCCGCAGATGAACGAGAGACATGTGCTTTGTTCTTTTCTGAAGCTATTCGTGTCGCGAAAGAAAGAATATGGATCTCAAGTCCATATTTTGTTCCTGATGAAGCAGTTATTCGTGAATTGCAATTGGCAGCTCTAAGAGGAGTCGATGTGCGACTGATTCTTCCTAAGAAGTCAGATCATTTTTTAGTTGGTCTAGCATCCCTTTTTTATCTTTGTGAGATTTCAAGTTTTGGAGTGAAAGTGTTTCAATATTATAAAGGTTTTCTACACCAAAAAGTATTACTGATAGATCAGAACCTTGCCGCTGTAGGCACAGCTAATCTTGACAATCGCTCATTTCGACTAAATTTTGAAATAATGATATTAGCATCAGATCAAAAGTTTAATAGCCAGGTTGCTGAAATGTTAGAACGGGACATGACAAACTGCGCCCAGCTGAAAAATATGGAATTTGGCGAATTTCCTTTGTGGCAGCGACTATCTGCTAAATTTGCTAGACTTTTTGCCCCAATACTTTAAGAGTAGGATCGGTTCTCAAGTGTTATATTTCAAATAATTATTTAAATAGGCCCAATGAAAGATCAAGAAAAACAACCACCTCATATTGATAATATTATATACCAAGAAGCCGTCCTTGAGGCCCATCATCGCGTCAAAAATACTCTACAAAACTTAATATCATACATTAACTTAATGTTTGCTAGTCGCGAGAATATTGATAAATCAGAAATTCAAAAACTTATTAATCATATTCATTCCCTTTCGTTGATACATGATATTTTATTTGAACAAACTAAAAAAAATGATTTTAATAAAATTATTAGAATTGACTTAGTGCTTCATCAATTAATTGAACTCATATCACTCAATAGACATATTGAATTTGAGTTATTACCTGAATTTAGTGGCAGCCCTCGACTAGCTTCCTCCCTAAGTCTAATTATTAATGAGTTATTAGATAATGCAACTCGACATGGCAAAGACAAAATCAAATTCCAGATCAGAAGACAAACTTCTGGTCTTATGACAATTCGCATAGAAAATGACATTCAATCCGTACCGGCTTTGAGTAATTTAAAAGATTCCACAGGATTAAAGCTTGCTCGAATGCTAACCAAGGTGGATCTAAAATCAGAATTAACAACTCAAATTATCAATCAGACTTTCTTGGCAGAAATAAGTTTTTCTACAGAAAGAGAATGAAACTTAAGAAGTGGAGGCTTCCATAAGTTTATTAAGATCAAGAATCTTAATAATTCCTGGTCGGCTTAAATCGAGGAGTTGTTGTCTTTCTAGATTTTTAGTTACACGGATAGCTGTTTCTGGAGTAGTGCCAGTAAGTTCTGATAGTTCTTTGCGAGTTATATATATCCTCTTGTGACTGGTGTTACCGAGAGTAGCCTTGCCAAAATCAGGTAATAGAGCAATGAGTGCATTGATTATTCTGTTTTCTACTCTCGAATGAGCTAAACTACTTGATAAAATGAAAGCAGTTTTTAAGCGACTAACTAAAATCTCACTAATATTTTTAAATATCTGTAAATTTTTATTAGTAAAGGACTCCCAAGCATGTTTTGGAATCCAAATGATATTGGAAGGAATTTGGGTGCGTGCTGAGCAACTTGCTGAGAATGTTTTAATATTAAAAAGTACTCCTAAGACATCACCAGGAGCTAATAACGTTACTATTAATTCCTTTCCAGCATCTGAGGTCTTAGTGATGCTGATTCTACCTGAGATTGGAATGAATCCTCCTTCAGATGAGGTGCCTTCACTAACTATAAAATTAGCAGCTTCTAATTTACGTATTGAACAACTACAAGCCAGATCTTCTAAAGCCTTTAGCGGAAGATCTCGAAACAGATCTAATTTTGAAAGGAGATCGCAAATTGAGGTATTTGTTTCTAAATTGCCAACTATTTCAGATAGCTCTTTATATTCAGGTTCTAAATCTGTATCTAATTCTCTAACTTTGAAGCGATGAAGTGTTAATTCGATTGTTGATCTTAATTCCGCACCGTCAAAAGGCTTGATTAAAAAACCATAGATATTATTAAGTTTGGCGCGTTGTAGAGTAACCTCATCGCTAAGTGCACTTAGAAATACAATTGGAACCTCTATTTTCTTCTCGAGTAATTGGGCAGTTTGGATACCATCAAGTTTTCCATTAAGGCTAATATCCATTAAGATAAAGTCGGGCTTAATAGTATCTATTTGATCAATTACATCTTCTCCATTTGTTATTGGTCCAGCAACTGAGTACCCAAGAGAACTTAGAGTTGCCACAAGATCTGCACCTACTAATGAATCATCTTCAACGACTAATATCTTAGATTTCTTTTCCATAGTTAAAATTAATTATTAATTTTAGATATGGACAATACTCCAAGTAGGCAACACTTAACAAATGCTTGCTCGCGCATAGGAGAATCTAAGAGCTTTAACTGAGAGAAAAAGTCATTAATCTCTGAATCGCTGGCTTTGAGGAACATACTCTCAGCTATCCTAGGGTCCTCGGTATAATTTAACCCAATTACATCGGTATTTTCAGTAATTTCTTGTGTATTTCTGTTCATATTTATTCTTCTATTATTTATTAATAAAGTTAATTAAATCATTTTGACGACAAGAAGGAAAATTTCTAAGAGCTTTTCAACCCACATCATGATGGCCGTCATGTTCAGTAAGTATAAGTTCTGTTTAAAATTCGTTTCATTAAACATTAATATCTTTCAGTTTTTAAATTTTAATGTTTATTTTACTACAAGTAAGAGTTTCGGATCATAAACTACTGCTAAAAGTAATCTTTTTTACTTTTTTAAATTATATAGGAAATCTATGAAAAAATATTTGGTATGCCTTGCACTTTTTGCATTTATTGGAGTACTTGGATGTAAAGAGAAAGGTGCCGTAGAAAAAGCTGGAGAACGAGTTGATGAAGTCATCGATAACGTTAAACATGGGGATGCTCCATTAAAAGAAAAGGGAACTTTAGAGAAAATGGGGGAATCAATCGATGACTCTGTAAAGAGAAATCCATAAAAAGATTAACTAAGGGGTCTGTTGCAAAACTCTCTCCTACTGCAAAAAGCGATCTTTGGCCTGCGACATCGTCAGTCTTCTCGAGAAAAGCCTCAACATATACAGAGGATATGCTTTCGGTTTTCCCTCTCGATTTCCTTGTCTCGGCTCAAATCTTACTTTTCTCGTTACGGAGATAGTTTTGCAACAGACCCCTAATCAAACTCATTAAATTTACCATTATCGCTTTTTCGTTTTTTTGATTTGTTCTAAAATTATTAAATTTAAAAGCTGTATGAATGACAAGTTGTTAACAACTTGTCATTCAGTGTGGCTTATACTGGACATTATGAAATAGAAACAGTTATGATTATAATCATATTATAATCTAAAATGTTGACTTTGAATTTAGCAAAACAGTTCTCAGTAGAAGTGCCCCAACAAGAGGCTTCCCAGAAAATTCCATGCACACCTTTTCTAAAATGGGTTGGTGGCAAAAGACAATTACTTCCTGAACTTCTTAAAAGAATCCCAATCAAAATTAACCGTTACTACGAACCTTTTATTGGTGGTGGGGCACTATTTTTTAAGTATCAGCCATCTAGTGCCTCCATTTCAGATCTAAATCCTGAATTAATTAATGTCTACAAAGTTGTCCAGTGCGAGGTGGAAGCTTTAATAGAAGATTTAAAACAACATTTCTACGAAGAAGATTATTTTTACAAGATTCGTGATTTAGATCGAAGTTCTGATTATCTAAAATTATCCCCAGTTCAAAGAGCAAGTCGGCTGATCTTTCTAAACAAAACCTGCTTCAATGGACTTTATCGAGTAAACTCCAAAGGCTTTTTTAATACTCCTTTTGGTCGCTATTCTAATCCAACTATTCTTGATGCTAAAAACTTACGCGCATGTAGCCAAGTTCTTAAAAATGTTTCTATTAGTTTGGCTTCATTTGATGCGATTGAAGATAAGATTACACCTAAGGATTTTGTTTATTTTGATCCTCCGTATGTTCCATTAAGCACAACTTCATACTTTACAAGCTATGATAGTGAAGGCTTCGATCTAGAAATGCAAAATAAGCTTTTTGAGTTATGCGAAAGGCTACATATTCGAGGAGTACCTTTTATGCTTTCAAACTCTTGCTCCACGTTTGTTATAGAAAAGTATCAAAAATTTCAGATTGAACTGGTTTCAGCTACCCGAGCTATTAACTCAAAATCCTCAGCTCGTGGTCGGATAAAAGAAGTAATTATTACAAATTTTCATTTGATAAAATAAAACAGACTTGTAACTTATTGAATCTTTTGAGTAATATTTTAGTTTTTTTTAGCCACGAATTCTACAAAATATTTAAAAGATGTCGATTTCTATATTTGAACAGGCATGACACCATCCTTTCTGTTAAAGGGAGCAGATCCAGTGAGATTTGTTCCCTTTTCTTTTTTTTCTCTGACTTGCTATATCCTTTTCCTCCAATTAAAATTTCAAATAAGTTGGATAAGGGCATTTCGCTCTAATGGTTAATTTTTCTTGGTGTTTAAATGGCTTACGTAGTAACTCGTTCTTGTTTAGGAACTAAAGATAGATCTTGTGTTGAAGTCTGTCCGGTTGACTGTTTTTACGATATTCGCGATCCAAAATTGAATCAGGACTTTTCTACTGGACCAGCAGCTTGGTCAACTGATGGAGATGACGAGAAGAAGAGGCGTGGATTTGGGATGTTAATGATACATCCTGATGAATGTATTAATTGTGGTGCTTGTGAAACTGAATGCCCAGTTGAAGCCATCTTTGAAGATACTGGAGTTCCTGCTGAACAACAGGTTTTTGTTCAGATAAACTCTGATCGCACAATGTCCCTTTCAGACGAGGAGCTAGATTCTCATAGGGTGACGTCAAAGGACTAGTGCTGCAAACCATTCGCCCCATAGGAGCTTCTATCATTCTCTTCCTTGCGGCAATTGCTCACAGTAGTTAACTTCTTAGTAATCGTTAACAATCTGGTTGTAGTAATTCGTGGTACCAAAAAGAGTATTCCTCAAGATATCTTTTCTAGTAGTTTCTATTCTGCCTTCAATTTTATTAGCAGCTCCTGAAACTATTATTAAAGCCAAACTGGCAGAACAGATAAGAGCAAAAGGACCGAAGACACATTTTATCGTAGCTGACCTAGAAACTGGTAGAACCATTTTCGAAAATCGTGCCCAGGAAAAGGTTAAGCCTGCAAGTGTCTTGAAAATTCTTACAAGCACTGTGGCGATGTCTATTTTAGGATCTGATTATCGGTTTCGCACTGAATTTTGGGGAGACTCAAGTCCTGGTAAGGATGGTTCTATTGGAAATCTTTATATTAAAGGTGGAGGAGATCCCTCTTTTACAATAGAGGATCTTTTAATGATTATTAGAAACCTCAAACGCCAGGGTATTAAGAAGATAAGCAAAGTTATATACGATGATTTTCTTTTTGAAGAGGCAACAAGGCGAGTAGGTCAAAGGGCCTATGAGGCTGGTCCCTCAGCACTCTCTTTCAATTTTAACACAATTAGTTTTGATGTTTGCCCGACTGAAGTTGGAAGACAAGCAGTTGTTTTACCAAATCCAAGCGAGGTGCCAGTAATCTTAAGTGGACGTATCCTCACTGGGAGTAAACGAAAATCTGTTTACAGTATAGATGATAGTGGAATGGATACAGGTGCCCTCGGATTTAAGCTAAGTGGGCAGATTGGAAAATCTTTCGGCTGCGAAACCGTTTATAGAAGCATTAGCAATCCTCCAGTTTATTTTGCACAGTCCGTTGTCGGACTAATGAATGCTAATGACATTAAGGTCACGCAAGGTTCTGTTCATGGAAAGGTTTCGAAGAATGGAAGGCGACTAATTTATCATGACTCAAAACCTTTAAGTCATATAATTTGGGATCTAAACCACTTCAGTACAAATGTGATTGCTGAACAGTTGCTCTACCATATCGGTTTTTCAAATAAAGGAGGTTTAAGCAGAGAGGTCGGTATTGCACGTATTGGTACATATCTAAATAAACTCGGACTTCAAAGTGATGACTATGATATTTATGACGGATCAGGCTTAAGCCGTGAAAATAGGATAACTGCGACCTTGCTCTTACGTGTACTGAGAGATGTTTATAAAAATCAACGAATCTGGCCTGAGTTTGAATCATCTTTACCAGTGGGGGGAAAGAGCGGGACACTCAAGAAGCGTTTTAAGTCGCTTAAGGGAGGCATTGTTAGAGCCAAGACTGGCAGTCTGAATGGTGTAGCCTCATTGGCTGGATACATCACAACAGACAAGGGTCGTCGTTATGTTTTTGTTTGTATAGCCAATGGGACCTCGATTTATAAGGCTAGGCAATTAGAGGAAGACCTTGTTAAAATAATAGTTTCAAATCAATAGTTTTAATTAATAGAAAGTGTGTGGCCATTAAAATTCTTTTAACATTATTATTAATAGCATCTTTCTTGGTAGAAAATTCATTTGCTACTCCAGGCAGCTTGACTCTTTTTCGGACTCCTGGGTTTATTAGACCTGAAGAATTAGCTCCTAGGGTTAGTTTCTGGATCGATATTTTTACTAAACATGATCGTAATACAGTTGTGTTTCATCATCGAGAGTATCCTCAAGTAATTTTTGCCATTGTTGATTTTTCTAAAGAAGCTAATTCGATGACCGAACGTAGATTTTCAACTTTTAAAAAGACTGAGAATAAACATCGCAGCGGAGCCATTAAAAATGCTTTCCAACGATTGGCTTCAGGATTACCTCCTGAAACTGCGATGGAACGCTCCATTGAAAGTCAGATGAAGTTTATTCCTGGGGGACTTAGTAAATATAGAAAAGTTGTTAAAGAAGATTTGATCAGAACACAAACAGGAATTAAGGATAAATTTGAGGCTTCCTTAATTAGATCTGGACGTTACATGCCAGTACTTGAAAGGATATTCGCGGAACATGGACTGCCTCGCGAATTAACTAGATTACCTTTCGTTGAATCTTCATTTGATTACAAAGCATATAGCTCGGTTGGAGCTGCTGGAATTTGGCAATTTATGCCAAAAACTGCCAAGTTCTTTGGTATGAAGATTCATCCTGCGATTGATGAGAGAAGAGATCCCGTTGAGGCCACACGAGCTGCAGCAAAGTATTTGATTCAAGCCTACAACGAGCTTGGATCTTGGCCTTTAGCTTTAACCTCATACAATCATGGTATTTATGGAGTTAAAAAAGCTGTAAGAGCTATGGGCACCAAAGATATCGGTCGTATTATTGAATATCATGGAAAACGCCCCTTTGGTTTTGCTTCAAACAATTTTTATCCTGAATTTTTAGCTGCTCTCGAAGTTTATGAGAATTACCATTCTTATTTTCCAAATCTAAAACTGGAAAAACCATTGGCTTTTGATGAGATCCGATTAGGTAATTCTTACTTTTTAACTTATTTGTCTAATACATTGCTTATTTCAAAACAGGAGATCCTTTTTCTTAATTATGCCCTCAGTAAAGCTGCTATTGCTGGGAAAGTAATGATACCTAGAGGGTATGTATTGAAAGTTCCTAAGGGAGTCGCTTCAAGAGGTGTTAATTTAAGCATGCCTGAACCAGCGAGTCGTGCCCCAGAAATGTCTGCTAGTTCCCTTTATGGTGGAGCTACTCACCGAGTTAGGCAAAATGAAACTTTACTTGAGATTGCAAAGCAATACAAAACTACCACTAAGGACTTGCAGCAAATTAATAAACTTGGAACTTCTAATTTAAGAGAAGGTCAGTATCTAATTGTCAAAAAACAAAAAGTTACTCCTCCAACTCAAGGATCTTCTTATACTGTTCGAAAGGGTGATACGCTTGGAAAGATTTCTAGAGACTTTAAAATTAGTATTGATAAGTTGATATTATATAACAGACTTAAGTCAAAAGTTATAAAACCAGGGCAGAGAATTAAAATTCCTGAATCTGGCATTCCGAAAGTAAAACAAAGCAGCTCTGTAAATTCAACTGTTAGGGCAGCTACAAAAGCACCCAACACTGAACTGAGGGAAGGAAAAGTTTATAAAGTTAGAAAAGGGGATTCCCTTTGGAGTATTAGCAAAAAGTTTAATGTGAATGTAGATAAATTAAAGAAAGTTAATCATCTCGGTGGGACTAGTTTACGGCCGGGTGATGCTGTGATTATACCTTAACGGGTACTTCTCCCTTTGACTCTTTTCTATAGCGCAGAGTCAGAATTTCTGATTGAATTCTGATATGTTTTCTAAAGAACCCAATTTAAAACAGATTTATCTATGGGTATTTGCTGCTTTTATAATTTCGCTTATCGTATATTTTCCTCTAACAGCAATTTCTCCCCAAGATTCAGATGGTGCTGAGTACGCAGCTGCGGCAGTAACTGGCAGCATCGTTCATCCACCCGGGTATCCAGTCTACGTTTCCATTACTCGTTTCCTAATAACTTTTTTTTCAGAAAATCCATATCAGACTCTTTCTACCTTTTCAGCAGTAACTCAATCCTTAGCAGTTGGAATTTTAGTTTTAGTGCTATTGGAATTAGGCGTTGCTCCAATTTTAGCATTATTAGTGGCTTTGTGTTGGGGTTTTTATGGCCCTTCAGTCAAGGTTGCCTCAGATGTTGAAGTTTTTGCCCTACATCATTTATTTGTATGTCTTAGTGTTCTTTTTTCTTTAAAGTTATTAAGAAATATACACTCTAGTAATTCAGAAAGCTTTTTTTTCACACTTTTGATAGGACTGGCGGCGGCACATCATCAAACTATAGTTTTATGGATGCCACTTTTTGTATTTTCTTTTTTTTCTGCCCTTAGAAAACTTCCAAAAGTTAGCCAGGTTAAATTTTTCTATTTTGGATTTTTTGGTTTTCTACTTGGATTTTCAGCATATTTATTACTTTTTATAATTCATAAAAATGCCCCCATATTAGCATTTACAGAGCCTAAAAATTTCAACGATCTTTATCATTATATAATGAGAACTGCTTATGGAACTCTTTCTTTAACAGTACCTATTGAAACTGAATCGCAAAGTTATTTAGGAAATTTTCTAAGAAGTTCATTATTAGCGATGCCTGTGATCTTAATTTCGGCTTTATTTAGTTTTTATTCACTAAAGGAATATTCAGCAAAAAATTGGGGAATATGTTTATCTCTTTGTGCCAACCTGGCTTTTGGCTATTTATTAATTTTGCCCCCGAATGAAGAAATGTACGTTGAATGGGTTTCGAGATTCTATCCTTTAATTGCACTCTCTTTGGCAATTACTTCAGGGATTGTTTTTGCAAAAATTCAGAAATCAAGATTAATCGAAATTGCAGTGGCGCTAGGATTATTTTTGCCAACCGTATTAGCTTTAAAACAATCGATGGCTTATGCAAATGCCAGAGGTGATCTGACGACTAAATATGAGGTGCAGCAAACATTTAAAGAATTGCCTCAAAATTCTCTTTATATAGCAGCTACAGATCGAATTTCTCTCTCAATGGTTTATTATACTAAAGCATTAAAGATGCGACCTGATTTAACAGTGGTAGTTTTAGGAGTGCTGGGAGGGAAAGAGTATTTAGCTCAATTAAAAAAAGATCATCCTGCGTTTGAAACCTTTGAGCCAGGACCTAAATTTCTTAGAAGATTTGTAGATTTAGCGAGAGAAAAGGGCATGCATGTCTTTTCTAACCATGGAACTGAGCCGCCTGAAGGCTATCGCGCTGTTCCCATAGGTGTTAGTTGGCAATGGATTAAGAGTGAAGATCTTCCAGCACGAATTGAAGTAACAAAAAAACTTTTAGCTTTTTGTGCAAATTGGCCGCTTGAAATTCAAGGTTTGCCCAAAGAACGCACAAGCTCTCGTTATACAATTGGAAAACTTTTTCTTTGGCCAATTTCCACGCACGTTCCTTTGGTGGAGGATCCCGTTGTTGCAAATGCTTTAACTGAAGCAGCAAAAAGTTTTATCGAGGGAGATATTCAAGCTGCTAGAGAAAGCTGTAAACAGGCTTATACCCACTTAACTGGGAATTCGGATCCCAAGATTACGGCATTTGTAAACTAAATTGCCTTTAAAAGCTCTCTAATAAACTCATCTTGGTAATTTACTTTAGTATCTTTAGAATCAAAAAATGGATTCATAAGGGTCATGCGTATTAGAGTCAGTTCAGAAGCATCTACCTTAGCATCCCAATCCTTTACATAATCATCCAAAAATTCTTTATATAGATCCCATTTAAGACTCGTCATAGAGACGTAAAAGGGAACTGATTCTTGAGAAAAGGCTTCATAAACTTTCTCAGTTGCCGCATTAGTTTTTGATATCTCTTCTCCATCTTCAGCAATACAAAAACATAAGATATTTGTTTGGCTATGAGGAGCAATGCGAATATTTATATGGGAAGCTTTAAGTAAAACTTCAAGTTCTTGTCTCTGTTTAATTGTTTTTTCTAAAATTGTACCGTATCCAGAAGAATTAAATCCCACACATTTGGAAGTAAGCCAGCATGCAATTGCTCCACCGGCAGAGCGAGAGCCCTCAAGGGTCTGCGGCATTTTATTACTGTTATAATCAAAGCGAAGATATGGGGCATCAAATGGGGCAACATAATATTCTTTGAAATCTTTACATACAAATGCTCCCGATGCGTAAGGAACATAACCAAGTTTATGTGGATCAACTGTAATAGAATTAGATCTAGGAATTGCATCTATCGCATTAAAGGTATGCTCTTTAATTGGAGAATTTTTATGCTTTGCAAGAGTTCTAAAAAAACCACCGTATGCGCCATCAACATGGTGCCAAATATGAAGATCCTGAGATTTCTCTAGATTTTCTATGTAGTCTGCCACCTCATGAATCGGATCGAAGTCTCCCAATTCAGTCGTTCCGGCAACTGATACTATACTTAAAACTGGACGATTCTCTTTTAAGGCAAGTTCAGTTTTCTTTTTTAAATCTGAGATAGAAAGCATGCCGTATTTATCTAGCTCAATCGGCCAAAAACTTTCTGCACCTAGCCCAAGCATGATTATACCTTTCGGCCATGAGTAATGTTTACTCTGCGGTGCTAGAACTACGGGACCTTTGTAATCAATATTAAAGATACGATCGATTTTTTTAGCTACTTCAACTGGACTATAGTGTAAAAAATGGCACTGCTTTAATTCATCTGTTGCAATGTATTTCGTAAGGTTTTCAAAGCGGTCCCAGCCCTGATGAGCATATTCAAGAATGCTTTTTTTTGAACGAGAAATGTTTTCTGTAAATATTCCAGCCGCCATCCATTTAGCTAGTCGAGATCTAGCTCTAATAAGACCTTCAAAGTTAGCAACAGTGCCTCCAGAAGTGAAGTGTCCACGTCCATTTTCAGGATCATAGCCCAACATAACCATCAAATCGCAAATAGCTTCTCGTTCGATATCGATCGAAACTCGGGCAACTTCACCGGTAATATTATTCGGATTATGAAGCAGAGTTACTATGTGTCCTAAAAGTGCTGGAACGGAGATTTCGGAAACCATGTGCCCAACATAGCGTGGAGAGAAACTTGGAACTTCTTTTTGTAAACGGGAGAGTAGATCAATTAAATGAAGTTTCATCTCTTCAGTTTTTTGTTGAAACTCTGGGGCGATCTGATCCTTTTCCGTGATTGCTACTCCATCATTCGGATAATTTTTCTTTCTCCACTCGAACCAATGAGTGAAAATAAAATCGACTAACTTTTTTACTAATGGAGAATTTTCAGCTCTTGGGCCTAAGAAAAAACTTTTAAGTGCTATTTCAGAAGATTGCTTTGAGGTTTTTTTGTCGATCATTTTTACGATATAGAAAGCATTCTGTTTAGTGGAATAAGTGCTTTCTTTATAATAGCCGGATCAACATGAACTTGAGGAGACATATTTTCCATACACGAAATTAGCTTATCTAGAGTGTTAAGTCTCATGTAAGGACATTCATTACAAGCACAGCCAGATTCAGGTGGGGCAGGGATAAATTCTTTATCAGGATTTCTAAGCTTCATTTGATGAAGAATGCCAGCCTCAGTGACCACGATGAATTGTTGGCAAGAATTTGAGGTTACAAAATTTAGTAACGAAGAAGTAGAGCCGATGTGATCTGCCAAGTTTAAAATATTTTCTGGGCATTCAGGATGTGCCACGATTAAGGCTTTTGGGTATCTTGTTTTAAGTTGGACTAGTTTTTTTTCGCTGAATGTTTCATGAACAATACAACTTCCTTCCCAAAGGAGCATATCTCGTCCGGTTTTTTTTATTAGATATCTTCCTAGATGTTTATCTGGTGCAAAAATTATGGGTTGGTCCTTTGGTACGCTTTCGATCACCTTAACAGCATTGGAAGAGGTACAAAGGATATCGCTTAAAGCTTTAACTTCAGCCGAACAGTTAACGTAAGTGATTACACAGTGTCCAGGATGTTGCTTAATAAATTTTTCAAATTCGGGGGCAGGACATGATTCTGCAAGTGAGCATCCAGCTTTTAAATCAGGTAATAAAACTGGTTTATTTGGGTTTAAGATCTTTGCAGTTTCTGCCATGAAATGAACGCCTGCAAAGACAATAACTTCGGCGTTTGTTTTAGCAGCTTCTTGGGATAATCCTAAACTATCACCAACGTAATCAGCTAAGTCTTGGATATCTGATTCTTGGTAGTAGTGGGCAAGAATGACGGCGTTAAGTTTTTTTTTCAGTTCTAATACTTTTTCGCGTCGGCCAGTTTTGAGCATATATTTTATCCTCTTTATAATAAGTCCAAAAAGAACTTTCCGAAAGAAAATCTTTATTTGGACTAACTATCTCCGGAAGGGAGGATAAATAGTTATCCCAACTTGATGTTTTAAGTAAATCGAAGGTTTTCAACAGAAAAGTATTCGAAAATTACTTATTGGGATAACTATATTATCTGCCAATGCGAAAAAGGTTTAGTAGCAAAAAAGGTTCAGTTTTGTGCCGCGAACAATACGTAACATGAACTCACGATTGTTTTGGCGGCACAAGTCGAGCAGAACGCGACAAACAATATATTAGGGGCCTGTTGCGAAACTCTCTCCTACTGCAAAAAGAGATCTTTGGCCCGCGACTTCGTCAGTCATCGAGAGAAAATCCTCAACATATCCCAGTGGATATGCTTGCGATTTTCTCTCTCGATTTCCTCGTCTCGGCTCAAATCTCTCTTTTCTCGTAACGGAGGTAGTTTCGCAACAGGCCCATTAGTAATCTCACATAAAAATCTTATAATTCAGTAAAAACATTGTTTACTGAGATAAGATTCAAAATCAAAAAATTCTTGTCAGACTACTAATTGCCGATCTGATCTGCTTGATCTATATCGGAACTTGTTGCAACTTCTTCAGCTGGAGCAGCTTCATCTGAAACATTTTCGTTTTCATCTGAACCTTCTTCTCTAGCTACCTTTGGTCTTGGAGTGCTGATGATTGTCGCTTTCTTAATAAAGAAAGGAGCATCGTTATTCCAAGAAGCACCGGCTAATTTTTCTATGATAGCAGGTGCGTTCTCTTCCGCAAAATCAACGAAACTGTATCTATCTCTTACAGTTAAACGCTTGATATCTGTATCTGCTAGGCCGCAGTGTTGATTCACTAATTGAGAAAGTGTGTCTCTTGAGAAAGAATCCTTCGATCCATGTCCAACATAGAAACGAATATCTTTCTTAGGGGGCTCCATAGGAGTAAATTCAGAATCAGAAGAATCTGACATCCTGCCTTCGCCAAAATTAGAAGCATTGTTTCGATCATTGCTCATGTCTCTTCTTGGTGCTCTATCTCCATAGCGACCTTCGTTGCTTCGGCCAAAGCTTCTTCTACCTTCGTCACGATCTCCACCTCTTGAGTCACCTCTAGTATCATTTCTGGGTTCACGCCATTCGCCGCGTCCACCTCTATCGTCGCGATCGTTGCGTGGAGCTCTGTCGTATCTTCCGGAGTTGTCTCTATTATAGCTATCGCCTCTGTCGTTACGATCGTAGTCATTGTCACGACCAGATCTCTCAGCTCTTTGTGGCGGACGAACAGGTCTTGCACTCTGTGCTTCTTTAGCCTTCTTTAGTTCAGGAAGTACATTCAAAGTATTATGTAACAACATGGCTACAATTGAATCCTTCTCAGGATTGCTAAGAACTAACTGTACAAGTCCAGATATTTTTTCATCTGATAAATGATTACCTTGAGTAGCTTGAGTAGCTAGCTTTGTAACCTTTAAGCTTGTGACTTCTTCTTTTGAAGGAAGGTTTTTCTGAGTTAGCTCAGGTCCAAAAGCTTTTTTTACTGTATGGAAATTTGAAAAATCCAAAGGAGCAACCAAGCTAATAACATTAGATGCTTTTGGAGAGTCGCCACCGATTCTAGTCATGTATGCTGAGATATCAGATGGAATTCCATAATGAACAACCATGCCAAACTGATTAAGATTTAAGCCGGTCATTGCTGTATCGCTTGTTATAACAGCAGAAACTTCTTTATTAGTTACTTTTCTCATTACATCTGCGGGATCTGTATCATTTCTTTCTGCCATTGCAGAAAGAATACGAGCTACTTCAAAGCCTCGTTTTCGTAATATTACCTGTACTAAATCTGTATCTGAGTCAGAATTACAAAATACAAGTACTCCGTCTCCATTAGCAGTTTCAAGAATGTCGCAAAGTGCATTGGTTTTATCCAAAAGATCACTGCCAACTTCGTAGTATATATGTTCAGTCATAAGTTCCTATTCGTTTTAATAAAAAGTAATCATTCTGCTTAAGGCAGAGTGATTAGGGATTAAATTTGTTGAGGCATTTTTCGTAAGGCTGTTGCTACCAGTGGACAGGGTGCTATGAATATCAAGTCGAGCTTGGATCGCTTTATTTGTTTTAAATGATGATATTGAGTAAATCTGTTTCAATTTTTAGGTAATGAAAATGTTTCGAAAATATGTTCTTAGAAACTGTCCTAACAGCGATTTCTTAATTTACCCTAAAACCAAACAAAGTTTAAATTTGCTTGTATTTAGAGCCGTTATTTCTGTTTTAGCACTCTTGTTTTTTGGGTGTGCCGCCAATCCCTCTCCAGAAAACTCTCGAGGGCCGTCAACCATTGGAGACAAACTCCAAGGTGGGCAGGATAGTGTCACGTCCGGGGGCGTAAGTCCAGTTATCTGGGACCCGATAGAAATTCCAATCCTAGAAATGGAGATAAATCGTTTTCGAACTGTAGAGAAAAGTAAGCAGGATCCGATTACTAAAATCTATCCTTGGACCCTAAAAAGGAGGGGGGCTACTTTTACAAATAGCACATCTTCCTATATCCTAACCATTGGAAATCATGGAAGAATATTGGCATTTCCTAAAGAAGCTCTAGATAACGAACCTTACTTTTTAGGCAGTGTTGATGGTAAAGAAGGTATAATGGATTTTGCCTCAAACGGACTTGTGGCTTTTGTTGCAAAGACTGGCATATCAATTTTCTCAATTCCAAGAGCTGCTATCATCGCTACTTTAAATAGACTTAACACAAGGATAGCAACCCTTAAGTTTAGCTTAGATGGAGACTCTTTATACATCGGAGGTGCCGATGGCATGGTTTACAACTGGAGATTCGCAGCTGAACTAAAAGATGAGGATGCCGATAGACCGGAAAAACTAGTTCATCGATATCCAGGCTCAAGCAGTGTTGTTAATGCAATTGGTTTTCATCCAGGAGGGAGAGTTTTTTTCACCGGAGATTGGCATGGCGATGTAGTTGCTTGGCAGCGTTATGGAACTGATAAGTACGAAGGTCAATATGATAAAAATATTTCTGGTCAGAGATTTTTTACAGGTAAGCACGTACGGAATCGTTTTAGGATTGGAAATGGTACCGGAGTGAGTCACCTAATTTCTGATCAGGAGGGAGCATACCTTTATGTTGGATTGTTTGATGGAACGATTGAAGTTTGGAAGCAACGCGGCATCAAAGCTGTGGCAAGTATTAAGGGTCACGATGGTCAAATAATTGATATGTCTTTGACAAAAGATGGAAAAACTCTTGTTACGGTAGGTAAGGATGGCCACTTAAAGCTTTGGAGATTGAGTAGTTCAAAAGTCATAGTTGAAGTGAAAATAAAGAAAAAACAATTATTGAGCATGGCCTTAAAATCGGCAAATAAGAAAAAAAACGAGAACTCCGCCGAAAGTCAAAAAGCTACAACTGGATCTTTAGATCTAGAATCTTCTTCCTCATTAACGCCCAACCAAGTTGTAAAGCCAGCATTGCCTGAAACTATGAAAAGGATAGAAACTCAGTATGAACTAAAAGCTTTGGATGATTTACGGATATCAGGTATTACTTCAGCAAGTTTTTTTGGCTCGGATCCTCTTTATGTTGGTGACAAAACTGGCAGAGTAATGCAGATAGAACGGAAGGAAATAATTCAAAACTTAGATCAATAACGTAATTTTTACATTTATGTCGAATCAGAAGCGTCTTATAGGTATTTTTTTATTAGTCGTAATAATTGACCAAGGATCTAAATTTTTGGTTCATAATTCATTAGCTCCTGGAGATTCTATTCCAATAATTCCCAATTTCTTTAATCTAGTTTTAACTTATAATCCTGGAGCAGCTTTTGGGATCCTTGCAAATCTTCCTGATACAACTCGATATATTGCTTTAGCAATTACTACAATTATCGCGCTTGCTGCCGTTTTATATTTTTTTGTACGAGATTACAAAGATGACCTGACTGCCAAAATGGCTCTTTCGCTTATAGTTGGTGGTGCTGTTGGAAATATTATTGACCGAGTTAGCTTGGGAATGGTTATCGATTTCTTAGATTTTTATTACAAGGATTATCACTGGCCGGCTTTTAATGCTGCAGATAGTGCTATCTGCTTAGGTGTAATTATACTTTTCTTTAGAAAACCCACGAGAATTACTGGTACTGTAACTTGACAGAACTCCTAATCCTTCTTGCCTAGCACTATATTTTGATAGACAATGATGTTGTCTGTTGTGGAGTAATGTAGTGATAAATCTCAATAAAATTCTTTTTTCTTCTTTATTTCTTTTATTAGTTGCCTGCGGTACTTCGGATACTGAAAGAGGTGCCTCAACTGGTGCTGTCTTAGGTGCTGGTGGTGGAGCAGTTATTGGACATGATCTCGGTAGCACAACAGCAGGAGCCGCCATTGGCGCAACAGCTGGTGCTCTAACTGGGGCTGTTGTGGGGAGTGAAATCGAACCAAAGGTTAAACTAAGCGACGAACAAAAAAAACGTATGGAAATCCAACAGCGTCAAATTCAAAGACAACAAAAAGAAATCGAAGATATAAAACGACAGCAATATCAAAATGATCGTTTCGAAGCCTACGAAAAGTAGAAAAACGGTATTGGAGATTTTATCATGAATAAATTTAGAAACTATTCTTTACTTTTGTTAGTTTTATCAATTAGTGCATGCACTAGACCCGGAGATACTACTACCGTTGGCGCAGCGACAGGGGGAATTCTCGGTGCGGGCATGGGTGCTATTATTGGTAGCCAAAGTGGGGATGTTGGAAGTGGAATTGCCATAGGTGCTGTAGCAGGCTCAGTAGCTGGTGGCGCGGTTGGAAATGCGCTTCAGTCTCATGAAGAGATGATTCAAAGACAAGATGAAGCCATAGAAAGACAGCAAAGATTAATTGCAAGTCAACAATCCGAGATTCAAGAACTTAGAAAGATTGGTCAGGATACTATTACTTACCGTGATCAGCCTGTGGTGGGAAGTTGGGGAAAGACTTCTGGAGGGGCAATCTCAAAAAATAAATCCTCACTAAAAACAGTAGTTTCAAATAACTTAATTCCAGAGAGGAATTTAAAAACTACCTCAATTCCAACCGAAGTCCCTAAAGCTTCAAGTAGATGGATGGAGCGAAGTGCGGTAGTGGAAAATAACCTAGAAAATAATGAGCAAACAAATTCCCAAGAGTTATCACAAAACAAAATAGCTTCCTTAAGAAAACCAAATTCATCAAGCTCCGATTGCAACAAGGCTAGTGATGAAGTTGCTAAAGCCAAAATGCAAGAAGATATATCAGACAAGCTTTTTCATTACAGAAGAGCATTAAGACTTTGTCCAAATAACGCAAATCACCATAACGGCCTTGGTGAGCTCTATCTCTCATTGAATCGTAAGGGGGATGCTCAATTTGAATTTGAAGAAGCATCCCGACTTGATCCTGGTTTGAAGATTGCAAAAAGTAATTTGCAAAAGATTACAAAAAGATAGGAGTAAATTTTAACTAATAACTTAGAGTGCATTTTCATATGAAAAGAAATTTTTCTACATATATTCTTATTCTTTTAATTCTTTCTCTCTTAGCTTGCCAACCCGGTGGTAGCATGACTTCTACACAAGGTGGAGCCTTAACAGGAGGGGCATTGGGTGCTGGGCTTGGCGCAATTGTTGGAAGACAGACTGGTCATACCGGTGCAGGTATTGCAATTGGTGCTGCGACAGGCTTACTAGGTGGCGGTGCCCTTGGAAGTGGTATTGATGAAAGAGATCAACAAAATGCTCGTCGTGGTCAAGATATTACAAATCAAGAATCAGTACTCGCTGAAAATAGAAAGCTTATTGAAGAATTAAGAAGAAGAGGAGCCGATGCTCGTGGTACAGATCGTGGAGTTGTCGTTAATCTTCCTGATGTCTTATTTGAATTCGGAAAAGCCCGCATAACAAACCCTGCTCAAAGAACAATCAGAGACATTAGTGAAGTAATTATGAGCGTCCCAGCTCGCGGTATTTACGTGGAAGGCCACACTGATTCAGTAGGTACTTTGACATATAATCAAAAACTTTCAGAAGATAGATCATGGTCGGTTGCTGATGAACTCGTTAAAGACGGAGTTGAAAAGGGTCGCCTTTACGTTAAAGGCTTTGGTGAAAATGATCCAATTGCAACCAACTCAACTGAATCAGGAAGACAAAGAAATCGCAGAGTTGAAGTTATAATCGGCAATAATTAGTTTTATAGTAAGTCCAGAATTTTCCTCAAGAAAATCTTTATTTGGACTTAGGATCCCGCGCAGGGATAACCATAGTGCTCTTTTTAATTATTTCTTCGTGCCCAATTGCAATGACTGTAGTATAATTAAGTATGCGCTTTTCATTATTCCGTATTTTAATTGCTCTTTTTGTTCTCGGATTAAATGCTGAATTTTGTGAATTTGCTTGTGCCCAATTTGCCAAAAAAATTGATCATTCTTGCTGTCCAGAATCAAGAAATGACCATAATTCTGAGGAATCTTGTTGTTCTGAAGCTTCACCATCTATTCTAGAAAAGACTATTCTAGAAAGAAGTGAAATTAAAAATATTTCATTACCTCTCTCCTTAATCCCAATTCCTTCAACTTCCTTCTTACTTGCCTCCCCAATTTATATTTTAAATCACAACTTAACTAATTTTGATAATTACATTTTAACTTTCAGAACCTCTCTTCTCCCTCCTCTAGGTGCAAATGCACCACCTTATACTGTTTAATTTAGTACTTCTTCCGGTAATTTTTTTACAACTCTCAATTTTACTTCTAAGAAAAGTTAAAGGTACTTTATATGAAAGTGTGTAAGTTATTTCTCTTAACTTTGATATTTATATTTTCACCCTCAGTTTGGGCAAACCCAGTTAGTTTTAAAGATGGCTGGGGCATAATGCCTACGTATACTCCTGATTATAGCGATTTAGAGATTAATTATTCTTTGACTAATAAATACTCTATTGGAGCTTCAGCTTTTTATAGAAAAGGGAGTGATAGTAAGGCAAGTTTTGGCATTGCTCAATATAATTACCTTCTAAAACGTTGGAATGAGCTTGAATCACAAGCTAATATTTACGCCACTATTGGCATGGGTGGTCGCCATGATTCAATTCTAGATGATTCAATCGCAGGATATTTGAGGCTTGAGGGAGATTTTGAAACTCGAAGAATCTATACAGCACTCAATGTTGAAACATTGCAGTCTCCCGGCAATGTTGATTTCAACAGAATTCGATATCGAGCAGGAGTTGCTCCGTATTTAGCACCCTTTAATGATCTACATACTTGGATAATTGCTCAAGTCGAGTACATGCCAGAGATGGATGATCAGTTAACGGTGACTCCTCTTTTGAGATTCTTTTATAATAACTATGCATTGGAAGTTGGTGCCACCTTAGAGGGTGAACCCTTTTTAGCTGCGATGGCTCATTTTTAATATTTTATTTAAATTAGGAAAAATATGTTCAAGAAAATAATTATTGCATCAGTACTTTTTATGGCTATTCCAACTCTATCTTTTTCTGAAGAAATAAAGATTACAGTTAAAGGAATGGTCTGTTCTTTTTGTGCTCAAGGCATAAAGAAAACATTTGGTAAAATGGATAATATAAAAAACATCAATGTGGATCTTGATAAAAAAATTGTCACAATTGAAATTGATGATTTGAAACCGTTAAGTGACGAAGAGATTAAAAATATAATTACTGATTCTGGATACGATGTTTTCACAATAGAAAGAGGCAAAAATGGTTAAAAAATTATTGCCTTACTTAACTTTATTTTCCTCACTGAGTACCTTGATCTGCTGTGCCCTACCAGCACTGCTTGTTAGTCTAGGATTTGGAGCCACACTCGTTTCTGTTTTAACAACATTTCCCCAACTTATTTGGCTCTCCGAGCATAAGACATTAGTTTTTAGCGTGGTAGGTGGATGTCTTCTGTTTGCTTGGTTTGCACGTTATAACGCTGAGAGTCTTATCTGTCCATCGGATCCTAAACTTGCCGAAAGTTGCGGAAGGGCTCGTCGGATATCGGGAGTTATTTTTTATATCTCTTTGGGGCTGTATTTGGTGGGTGGATTTTTTGCTTTTATAGCACATAGGATTTATAATTAGCGGCAGTTACTTTTTTTATATTTATTGTAACTTTCAAAAGTCATTGCCGAAAAGCAAAGACTTTAGAAAAACACTTTAGATGAAAAATCGAGACTGTAACTAGTTTATTACAAGGATTGTTAATGCCAAAAATTAGTCGTCGAAAATTTCTTAGTACTTCTGCAACTTTGGCCACAGCTGCTGCCTTATCCGGTTTCGGTGGACGAATTATTTCAAAAGGCAATGCTCCATTAAACGGCCCTTTCTTTCGTAATCCAAATCTTGCTCGTAAAGCAATTGTTCTTGGTATGGACGGTCTTGATCCAAATCTAGTTAAGCGTTTTGTTGCAGAAGGCAGAATGCCAACATTTAAAAAACTAATGGAGAGGGGACATTTTGGTGAGTTACAAACAACAATGCCTCCACAAAGTCCGGTAGCATGGGCTAGTTTTATTACTGGTAGTAATCCCGGATCTCATGGCATCTATGATTTTATTCATAGAGATCCCACCACCTTTACCCCCTTTCTATCTACCTCACGTTCTTATCCTTCAGATTCAAAATTCGATATAGGATCTTGGTCAATTCCACTGGGTTCCGGTCGTGTAGATCTCTTAAGAAAAGGTGCAGCTTTGTGGGAGCCTTTTGAAGCTCATGATATTCCCGCCACCATTTATCAGATTCCAGCTAATTTCCCAGTTATTGGTAAAGGTAAAACAAAAGCCATAAGTGGAATGGGCACCCCAGATATGTTGGGTGGTTACGGTATTTCGACTTATTATACTGACACAACAGTTGAAGGTTCTGAAAAATTCACCTCTGTTCGTGTAATGAAAGTAAGACCAAATAATCACCGTATTGAAACAAAGATCAGTGGCCCTAAAAATGTTTTTCGTAATGACAAGAGTAATGCTGAAGTCGATTTTATAATTCGCCGTGATCCTTATGAAAATGTTTTAAAGCTTGAAATACAAGGTCAAACAATTATTCTTAAGCAAGGCGAATGGTCAGATTGGGTTCAAGTAAAGTTCGAATTTATTCCTTATTTTGCCAGTGCTCCTGGTGCTGTACGTTTCCTAGCAAAAGAAATTCATCCCAACTTTAAACTTTATATGTCTCCGATTCAGATCGATCCACTCGAACCAAGTATGCCAATCAGCAATCCAGCAAGCTATTCAGCAGAAGTAGCTGAAGCTATTGGACGATTTTATACCCAAGGTCTTCCAGCAGATCTAAAAGCTCTTTCGGAAGGTGTCCTTTCTGATGAAGAGTATTTACAACAAGCCAAAACGGTACTGATGGATAGTGAGCGAGCTTTAGATTATGAGCTTAGTAAGTTTAATGAAGGACTACTTTTCTTTTATTTTTCAAGTCCAGATCAAAATGAACATGTAATGTGGCGTAATTGGGATCCGAAACACCCTCTTTATGATCCCAATGCTAACCACGAAGTTAAGAATGCAGTAACATTCATGTATGAAAGAATGGATGAATGTTTAAAACGAACACTGGCCAAAGTAGATAGTTCTACATTGCTGATTGTGATGTCCGATCATGGTTTCGCGCCATTCTTAAGAGAGTTCAATCTAAATACTTGGATGGTTGAGCAGGGCTTTACTGCCGTAACTGATCGTAAGAAATACCACGAATCAAAATTCTTTGATTATGTTGATTGGCCCAAAACAAAGGCCTATGCACTCGGAATTAATGGAATATATTTAAATCTTCAAGGACGGGAAAATAAAGGTTCTTTAAGTGCAAAAGATGCGGATGGAGTTCGAGCGGAAATAATTGCAAAACTTGAAAAAGTAATTGATCCAACAAACGGTAAGCCAGTAGTTATGAAAGCTTTTGATTCAAGAGATATTTATCGTGGTCCCTATGCCAGCTTAGCTCCCGATATTTTAGTTGGTTATCATGGCGGTTACCGCATCTCAGATCAATCAGTACTTGGTCAATTTCCAAAAGGGATATTTGCGGATCGGACTGATAAATGGTCTGCCGATCACTGTATGGATCCACGAGTTGTGCCGGGAACACTTCTTACAAATTGGCGTTGCACAGGATCCACTCCAGGACTATGGGATCTAGCACCAAGTATACTAAATGCCTTTGGCTTACCGATTCCTAAAGAAATGACTGGGAATGCGATGTTGGAGAAATCGTAGAGCAGAGCTACATTTTTTTAATCTTATTTTCCCTATTTATCCGATCATCGCTTTATTGTGATGCACCAATACCGGCGGCTTTTCACCCTTAATAACTTCAGGTGTAATCACAACTTCTTTGATCGTGGAGTTTCCTGGAAGATCAAACATGATCTCAAGCATTGTCTCTTCAATAATTGCTCTTAAGCCACGTGCGCCAGTCTTTTTGGCCATTGCTTTTTCTGCAACAGCTTTCAAAGCCTCAGCAGTAAAAGTAAGGCTAGCATTTTCTAGATTAATTAAATGTGTGTATTGCTTTATTAAAGCATTTTTTGGTTCTGTTAATATTGCAACTAAAGAAGCCTCATCGAGTTCTTGTAAAGAGCAAATTACAGGTAATCTTCCGATAAATTCTGGGATCATGCCGAATGATAGCAAGTCTTGTTGTTCAAGATGTTTATTGAAATTAACCGATTTCTCTCGGCCCTTTGGAGCTTCATTTCCGAAACCCAATTTGTTTTTACCCATTCTGCGGCGAAGTAGAGCATCAAGTCCCTCAAATGCACCACCACAAATGAACAAGATATTCTTAGTATCAATTTGAATTAATTCTTGTTGTGGATGTTTACGTCCACCTTTTGGTGGGACATTGGCAACTGTACCTTCGATGATTTTTAAAAGTGCTTGCTGTACGCCTTCACCGGAAACGTCGCGAGTTACGGAAGGGCTATCTCCCTTTCTAGCGATCTTATCAATTTCATCTATATAGACGATACCGCGTTGAGCTTTCTCAATATCATAGTCAGCAGCTTGTAAAAGATTTACAATTATGTTCTCAACGTCTTCACCTACGTAGCCAGCTTCGGTTAAACTTGTAGCATCAGCAATTGTAAAAGGCACTTCAAGAATTCTGGCTAATGTCTGGGCCAATAAAGTCTTTCCCGATCCGGTTGGGCCTAATAATAAAATATTAGATTTTTGAAGTTCAATTTCACCTTTAGAATTTAGGTTACTCTCGATTCTCTTGTAATGATTGTGAACTGCAACAGAGAGAACTTTTTTTGCCAAGTCCTGACCGATTACGTATTCATCAAGAGATTTCTTGATCTCTCTTGGAGTTGGTATATCTGTTCTTTTTAAAGCACTTTTGGCCCCCGATAACTCCTCTGTAAGAATATCGTTGCAAAGCTCAATACATTCATCACAGATGTATACGCCAGGTCCAGCTATAAGCTTACGGACTTCATCTTGATTCTTTTCACAAAATGAACAGAAAAGAGAACTATTCTTAATACCTTTGGCCATAGCTAAAACCCCACATCTTAAAACCCCAGGATTTTTTATTAACTTATTACCTGGTCATATATAGATGCTGAAATTTCAAATTCGGCAGCTAAGGATTTTCAAGGAAAATCAAGTGAAAAGCCTTACTGCTTATATAATGTAAATCGGAATAATATTTTAAAGGCTTTAATAGGATCTTGAGAATGATGTAAATCTATTTGAAATATTCGATAACCGACCGTATTTACTGTTGTATTTTTATTAAAAAATAATTCTCTATTTGTGAGTTGTATCAGAATTGTAAAAAGATAATTAACAATTGACAACTTTGTGGTCGAAGAATGTATCATATAGAAAAGTGGGACGGAGCCCATTTATTTTTGTAAAATTCTGTAAAATTATAAATAAAAAAATAAGTGGGCTCCGTCCCACTTTTCTTGGAAATTATATTATGGACCAACAAGGATTAAACGGAATTTCAGTTGATGGAAAAGTTGTTAGAGCAGATGGAACAGGTGTTCGCGGAGTTGTAGTTTCTATTCGAGAAGAAATCGGAACAAAAGCCGTCTCCTCAGAAAGTGGAATCATTATTGGTGTACAATGGGATAATGGAACTCTTTCTTTTTTTACACCGGATGCCCTCAGAGCTTTAAATTAATCTCTGCCAGCTTTAAACATACTCTCTTCACCTCGTACTAAGCGAGTTAGGTTTTCTTTGTGTCTAAATATCACTAATGCTGAGATTAAGAATGAAACTTTGAAAATAAATTCTTCCTCTCTCAAAAACATAATGCTTAATGGTATTACGAAAGCTGCAATTACTGAAGACAATGATACAATTTTCTTTTGCATATAAACAAAGATAAAGACGAGAATACCCAGGAGTGCTGACTGAGGAGAAAAGAATATAAAAACTCCTAGTGAAGTGGCAACACCTTTCCCACCTTTAAAATATCCTGGTATTGAGAAACAATGACCCAAAACTGCGGCTAGGCCACAAAGGCTTCCTAATAATTGTTCTGGCCAGAATGTATTTCCAATCCAGGCAGCGAGTAGGCCTTTAGACAAGTCTAAAAGTAAAGTAGTAAAACCAGCACGCCAACCTAGAACTCTAGCGACGTTAGTAGCTCCGATATTCCCACTTCCATGCTGAGATACTCGCTCACCGTAGATTGTTCCTAGTAATCTACCCGAGGGAAAGGCTCCCAATATATAAAAGGGGATTAGATAAATTATATTATTCATTACAAGTTTTTAATTCTTTCGAGAGGAATATTTTCAAGTATTTTATTTGTTTTTCTAGATTTTAGTCCACTAGAAGTTTGTATATGAATGCTGATATTATATTTATCGGGTTTGACACTTCTAATATTTAGAATACCGGAAAAACCTAGGTATTGGCCGGTTATCAATTTAAGACCCCTGGCTGCGTCCGCTCTTACACGGGGATCCATTTTAAAAAAATATTTATTATTATCAGATTGAAGCTCAATATAAGTATTTAAAAACTGACCTAGATTTTCTTTGGACTGTGCTACAAAGCCACTAACAATTAGTTGTTCTGGGGTTGTTAAAAAATAATTCCAATCAATAATAAATTTAGATGACTTTGAGGAAGCATTCATTGTTGAAGGATCTATCTCTGATACTTTCAACAGCGAAGGATGATAGACTCCAAGCTCTAATGATTTTGTTATTATTTGAGTTGCATGTTTTTTATATGGATGTACTAAACCACCGCCAGCTATTTGCCGGGCCTTGGCTGAGTCAATTACAGCCTCTTTGTTTTGTTGAAAGTCAGGAAAATGCCAGATGCTTGAAACAACAAAAAATAATATTGAAAATACCGCCGTTAGGTTTAGAGTAAAGATTTTCCAACTTGGATTCCAAATAGTATACAGGCAAAGAAAACTAAGTATGCCAGATAATAATGAATAGATTTTATATCTTGATTGGGTAAAAGCAAAATCCAGACCAAGATAATATCTCGAAATTGCAATTGAAATTGTGGTGAGAATGATAAAAGTAAAAAAGCAAAATAATACTGGTTGAATTTTATAAAGTCGCTGTCTTAACGAAATGAAATAAGTGGCAAAGAAAAGAAATCCAAATACAAAGCTTGCAAACTGGTTATCAAAAGAAAAGGCACTGCCTAGCAGCGAGATAAAAAATGTAAAATAAACTAAAAAATCATTCCAGATAATTCCAGCAACCGCATGATTATTCTCATTGACAAAAAGTAATCCAAGTATTCCGCACAGGCCCCATACAGTTGTGTTCTCGCGACGCAGAAATTTAGTAATAAATATTGAGACAAATACTAAGACTCCATTTCCTTTGGTAAGAATTGCAGCAACACTGAAAACTATGGCAAGTACGGTCGAAACAATTCCAAATTTAAAAGCCAAGATTGCCCCAGATAATGCTAAAAGAGGCGTGAGAAAAAACTGCATTGAAGTAATCGACCAAAGTAGAGCTTCGTGAGTTACTGGAGAGAATAATAGAAAAACTATGGGAATAGTTATTGCAAGCTTTGAGTTCTGACATGTGAAAGCAAGTCTTGAGAGAAGAAATGCTAGTAAAACTAAGGAAGCAAATCCAATAAAAATTAAAACTCTGAAATTAATACTGCCTAAGAAGTAAGTATTAAGTAATACGATTACTCTGGGAATTACTATCAGGTGTTCATTATGAGGCTTAAATAAGAGTTTGATTTTTTCAGAAAAGTTATCAGTAAGTTTAAAATTATTAGAAAAGTTTAAAATTGCATCATAGTCATCTGAAATTGGAACATTGAAAGTAAATTTAAATAATAATAATAAAATAATAAGTACTGGAAGAGGTAATATCCATTTAATAAGATCGTTGGCTAGAGCTTTATATCTTTTGGTTGTAATATTTGTGCCTGTTGAGTATCAGCTGTTTTTAAAGAGTAGCAATATCTGGTGCAATTGAAGTTATATAATCTAAAACAGATTGAGATTGAGTGTTCGTAAATAAAGTAACGTCTCCAGCCTGACACTTTGGATTAAGTCCAGTAGAAGTGAGTCCAACAATTCCCACAGTATTGCCAATGGTTAAAGTTGCGGGGCCTCCTGAGTCGCCATTGCAAGTATTGCTTCCATCCCCATCAAAGGCAGCTTCAACATGATTCACTGTAATATTACTTACTGTCATACTGCCACCTTTAAGATTTCCAAGATTACCTTCGGCATCCAATCCGTAACCATTGATGCCAATCTGATCACCTTTTTCAACAGTTTGGCTCAGTACTAATGGCAACGTCGGTAAGTTTAGAGACTTTCTAGTCTGAACAATGGCTACGTCATTAAAAAGTGCATTTCCTGATTGTCCAAGATCTGGATGAAAAGAAAACTTAGAAACAGAAAATTTGGTAGTGTCACTAACTACATCAACTTTTACAACTTTTGTAAAAGCAAAACAATGTGCAGCAGTTAAGACTTGATTGCTAGTAATTACACTTCCTGAACAAAGTGATACAGTTCCATTTGCTGAAGTAATCTCAATCTCTACAATTGGAGATCCTATTCCTGAGCAGCTCTCACCGTTAATTATCCTGGGACATATAGTTACCGCATTGTCGCTTACAGCATCAGATCCACCGCCACCACATGAGAATAAAACTGAAACAATAGAAATTAAGGATAGGATTCTTTTCATCGGTTTCTTCAAATTAAAAATTTTTATCTTACCGTAGCTCCTTGAGGGAGAGGATAGCTTCTTTTCGGTTCTTTGACCCAAAAACAAAAGATCCAGCTACCAAAATAGTGGCTCCTGCTTGTATGCATTGTATTGCAGTCTCCTTGTTAATACCCCCATCTACCTCAATATGGACAGGTAAATTACGTTGTTTTATTATCGAATGAATCTTTTCGATTTTGGAAAGACATTCAGGCATAAAACTTTGACCACTCCATCCAGGTTTTACTGTCATCACTAAGACCAAATCAACTTGCTCTATTAAGGTTTCAATTTGAGAAACAGGAGTTGCTGGTTTTAAGGAAATACCAACTTTTAATCCAGCATCCTTAATTTTATTAATTGTAACGAGAGGATCTTTGCATGCTTCCACATGAATAGTTAAAGAATGGCAGCCTGCATTTTTAAAAGCTTCAATATGTTTTTCTGGATCAACTACCATTAAGTGAACATCGAGAGGCAGGGAGCAATTTTTCTTTGCTATTTTTACAAGATTATCTCCAAATGTAATTGGTGGAACAAAGCTTCCATCCATAACATCAATATGAATCCAGTCGGCACCAGCGGCGACGATATCTTGAATTTCTTTTTCTAGATTTCCAAAATCAGCAGAAAGTATTGACGGTGCAATAATAATTTTTTTTGAGTTCTTCGACATGTTGATTATGAAAATCTAATGTTTGATTGCTCCCATTATTTCTCCAGGTTTCAAATTAAAGCCTTTAAGAAATTCAGTCAAAGGCATTCTTTTTTTACCTTCAAGTTGTACCTGTAAGATATTTAGGACTTTATCAGCACATTGTACTTCAAGTCTTACCGAATCTACCGCAACAATTTCACCGCAATTAAATTTGCCGGTTTTTAATGGATTAACTGGGATGGCCTCGAATATTTTAAGACGTTTATTTTTGATGGTTGTGAATGCGCCTGGTATTGGGCTAAGACCACGAATGAATCTCGATATTTCTGCGGCAGATTTTGACCAATCGATATCTGTTTCTTCGTTTGTAATTTTATGAGCATAAGTAAGCCCATCTTCAGTTTGTTTTTGTGGTATTAGGGATCCTTCTGCAATCGCTCGAATTTTACTAGCTAGGAACTTGCCACCAATATGAGACATTCGATCATGAAGCATTTCAAAATTATCAAATTCTTCAATCGATATTTTTTCAGTTGCATAGATTGCTCCAGTATCTAAGCCAGCTTCCATTTTCATTAAGCAAATACCTGTTTCTTTATCACCAGCCATAATCGCTCTTTGGATTGGAGCAGCCCCACGCCATCGTGGAAGTAGAGACGCATGTACGTTTACACAGCCATGCTTTGGAATATTTAGTACATTTTGAGGTAGGATTTGTCCAAATGCGATTACTACTCCAATATCATAAGGTCCAAACTCATTAATCATCTCAATAAAACGGTCCTGAATCTTTTTGATACTTTCTGGTTGAATAACTGCAATATGATGTTCGTTAGCCAGTTTTTTAATCGGAGGTGACTGAATTTCATTGCCTCTACCCTGTGGTCGATCGGGTTGAGTTACAATACAAGCAACTTCAATATTAGGTGTTGCGAGTAAGGCTTTAAGGCTGGGTACGGAAAAATCTGGAGTGCCAAAAAATAAAATTCTCATTTAGACTCTTGTTGCTTTTTGAGCCACTTTTTAAATAAGTCTCTCTTTAGACGACTTAATCTATCAATAAATAATACACCATCTAGATGATCAATCTCATGTTGGGCACAGATTGATAATAAGCCTTCGGCATCTAGTTCAAAAAAATCTCCTTTTAGATCCTGGGCTCGAACTACTACATTATTGCTTCTATCAATTGTATCTCTATATCCTGGGATACTAAGACAACCCTCTTCACTCGGCACTTTACCATCTTTTTTTATAATTTCAGGATTAATAAAGAAAAGAAGATCGTTTCTTTTTTCAGATACATCAATTACACAGATTTTTTGTAAAATTCCAACCTGGGGAGCCGCCAGTCCTACACCACTAGCGTCGTACATAGTCTCAGCCATATCATCTAAAACTTTCTTAAGAGTCTTATCAAAGACAGAGATCGGCTTAGTCTTTAATTTAAGAACAGGATCAGGAAAAAATCGGATGTCAAGTACTGTCATTGTCAATATTTTTTTTCTAAATCGTTATATCACATATTCAGTATTTGAAACCAGGAGGCGATATATTATTATAGATTTATAGTGTTTTTCATAAGTAATTGCCGAATCACATTATATCTAACAATATTAAGTTAAATCTTGTTTTTTGATAACTATTCGGGTTAACAGCAATATTTTAGAGAAGAAAAACACTATTTATTATCCCTTTGGGGGATAGTAAATTTTAAAGTCTTTGCTTTTCGGCAAAGACTTTTGAAATTTACTATAATACTTATTATATGGTCACTTTAGAATTACACGAAGCTCAACTTTTTAGACTTTTATGTACCTGTTTTGGGAATGATAGGGTTATTTATGGAATGAGTGCTTCGGCCATATGTGACGGAGATTTTCCATTAGAAGATGAATTTGAAGAGGATGAAACTTCCTGGGTAGCTGAATATAAATGCCTATTTGCTATCACTGATGAGGCATTTAAGCCTAAACTTGTGGTTGATTTCGTGCCAGGTTTTACCAATCTCATTGATGTAATTCAGGTTAATAAAAGGAATGCCGCTAAGTCATTTTTGAATGCCAGGGGGATTCATTACATAGGAATTACCGAGGATGAGTTCTCAAAGATGAAAAATCCTGATTCAAACTTTGATCTATACTCTCTACTTGAGCTAAAAGTACAAACAGGGGACATTGCCTTAGAAGAAATTTAACAAATTATAGTAAGTGCCATAATTCCGAAGCGATCATAAACTATTTCACTCACTAAAGAGCCGACCCTGAGATCGCTGCGTATTTTCCGTCACTTGTTATAGTTATCTTCTTTTCTTACTTTTTATTACCATCTGTCCATGTCTTATAAAATAAGAGTTATTATCTTTTCAACAGCGGTCATTTTATTTATGACCTTGCGATCCTTTGCCGTGGATCTTTCCTTAGCCCAACTTGTCACTCTGCCGTTATTTTTATTATGCCTATATGGTTTGTCAATTTATGGAAAATCTTTAAACCGCGGTATAATTTTTTCTGCATTTTTTTTGGGAGTATTTGGTGTTACCGCTTCATATAATTTAACTATGTTCAGTAATGGTGGAATTTATATTGCTCGATTTTCTGACGATACTTTAGAAAATGAGAGTCGTATATTCAGAGGGAAGGTAACTGACTCCCTCGAACCACTCACTGGATTAAAAGCAATTAGATACCCCAATTCGGTTGATACAGTTGAGGAGGCTTCTCGCATCCTTGATAAAAGAAATAAAGACGTTTTAATATGGGGTAAGAGTTCATGGGCTTGGGTCACTTTCCAAAGTGGTCAGAATAAAAAGCTTAAGGACTTAACTAAAAATGAAACTTGGCCAACTGTCGAAGCAAGTGAGTTATATCTAATTGATTCTCCAAATCGATATGGCCTTCCAATTAGAGAAAATGCACATTCCGATGTCTTTTTAGCTTATGAATTAGCTGGAGAATTCTCGCCTCAAGAATGGCAAAAACAAGCTTTTTTAAAGACAGCAGGACTTGTAAATTCTCTATGGACGACAAACTCTCATAAAGCATTTCCTCTTTGGCGACTTGGGAATATGCATTTTATTGAAGCAATTAATTCTGAAGGAGTTGAATCGGGCGAACTTCAATGCGCTCTTTGGGCTTATCAAAAAGCAGCTTCTTTTGTAACAAAAGCTGAGTACAATTTAAATCTTCGCAGTGCTATTCTTAATAATCATGCCGTAGCCCTGTATCTAAAATCAAAATTAGAGAATAGAAAGGATCTTACTACTCGGTATGTTACTGAGTTTATTACAGCCAAGTATAAGAAAAAAGAGATTCTTGTAGATTCAAATTCTGAAATTTCAGATTGGCAAGCAATTAAAAGTAATGTGGATCTTATAAAAATCTCTGGTGAGTATGAGTCAGAGAAAATGGAGAAGAAAGAGAAAAGAAAGAAAGAAGGAAAAGGTAAAAACCATTTAGGAGTAAGTAAATCTAATTGAAAGGTAAGTATGATTAATGATGCATTAATAAAAGAACAACTAAAGTATGTACTATCTGAGACTAACTTTGAATTTCTTGGATCAAAATACCAAGGTAAAGTTCGGGATAATTATACAAATGGCGATGTCAGATATTTAATTACATCTGATCGGCTTAGCTGTTTTGATGTTGTTGTTACTAGCATTCCCTTTAAGGGCCAAATCCTTAATCAGATGGCTGTAAAATGGTTTGATCTATCAAAAGATATAATAGCCAATCATATTATTGATGTTCCTGATCCAAATGTAATGATTGCTCGAAATTGTGAGATCTTGCCTATCGAGATTATCGTACGTTCTTTTATCACTGGTAGTGCCTGGCGTGATTACGAAGCTGGAAAAGAAATTAGTGGAATCAAATTACCTAGTGGATTAAAGGCTTCTCAAAAATTACCCGAAGTTATTATAACCCCATCAACCAAGGCAAAGCAGGGAGAGCATGATTTGCCAATTTCTGAAAGCGAGATTCTTTCATCTAGAATTGTTGATCCAAAGATCTGGCAGCAAGCCAAAGAAGCAGCCTTGCATCTTTTTAAATTAGGGCAGGAGCGAGTTGCTAAGTTTGGTTTGTTACTAGTCGATACAAAATATGAATTTGGTCTCTTAAATGGCAAGTTAATGTTAGCCGATGAAATTCATACCATGGATTCTTCTAGGTATTGGATTGCCAATACTTATCAACAAAGATTTAATAATGGCGAATCCCCAGAAATGCTCGATAAAGAGCCAACTCGTCAGTGGCTTTTAAGTCAGGGATATAAGGGAGATGGAGTAATTCCTGAATTTACACCTGAGCATAGAGTCCAGATTTCAAAGCACTATATATCGGCGTATGAAAAAATTAGCGGAACTACTTTTGAAGCCGAAGTTGGAGCGGTAGTTCCAAGAATAGAATCTAATCTAAGATCTTACTTGAAAAGAAAATTATAAAATTTACTACTGAGGGGCCTGTTGCAAAACTCTATCCTACTGCGAAAAACGATCTTTGGCCTGCGATATTGTCATTCTTCGAGAGAAAAGCCTCAACATATCCACAGGATATGCTTGCGGTTTTCTCTCTCGACTTCCTTGTCTCGGCTCAAATTTCACTTTTCTCGTTACGGAGATAGTTTTGCTACAGGCCCCTGAGAACAGGGAGTGTGCGGAGAAAACGTAGCTTCGCGTGCTCGATGTTTAAAAACTTCTATGGTGTTGGTGAAATCTCAGGAGATGGTGAAGGACTTGGTGAGATCTCTGGAGTCGGAGAAATTGACGGCGAAGGACTTGGGGATATTTCTGGTGAAGGGGACGGTGAAATAGAAGGCGAGGGAGAAAAAGTAGGTGATGGTGTTGGATTTGCTCCTTGATTTTCTACTTCATCAAGATCACTAATTCCATCACCATTACTATCAGCTAAAAGAGGATCTAGGTGATAAATAAATATTTCTTGATAGTCTGTTAGTCCATCACTATCTGTATCAGCAAGTGTGGGATCTGTATCAAATTTATCTATTTCAAAAATATCGTAAAGACCATCAGAGTCAGTATCATGAAGTTTAAGCTGAGTTTCTGCTAAATTTTTAAAATCACTTCTATTTAAATAATCTAAGAAAATAGAAAACATGAAATCATAGCCCAGACCATTTGGATGAATACGATCAGAGGAAATCATACTAAGTGAATCAATTTGGTCATAACGAATATTTTTTGCCAGTTTTTTAATTTTACTGTTAACATCTTGAACCCAGGGTTGCTGAAATGGTCTTCTAGTTTGAGTAACTTTGGCGACAGTTGCAAAAATTCCGTGATTCTTTGCAAAACGCCTCATTGATAAAAGATACGCCGCAGTTAGAGAGGAATTTTTGTGGCTCCAGTAATCATTAAGTCCACAGGCTATGATAGTAACATCAGATTCGCCAACACCCTTATCGTTTTCTAAAATAAAACGACGCATGTCATTTTTAAGATTTAAGCACTTTATTCCGGAGTCACCAAAATTTAGTACTTTGAAAGAGGGTTTAGGAAAATTTGCTTTGAAATATTTCTTAACACGGATCGGGACTCCACCACTCGATTGGGTAATCAACGGATCGCTGTTACCTCTAGTAACGCTATCACCAAAAAATGAAATTACAAATTTGCCATCGCAGTTTACATCCGGATAGCCATTTACCGCGGGACAAGCATATGAACTAGTACAGATTAGTAGCCAAGATAAAAGCAGAATTAAATAGGATCTTGTCATCATATAATTACTAAAAGTGCAGAGACGGATCAGAATATAACAACCTATATTTAG
>Ga0163144_10002510_pt1 | contig 42253 bp, 37 predicted proteins | sample OliLak19BULKMAT1_FD_123175 | JGI IMG/M metagenome (GOLD analysis project Ga0163144, IMG submission 123175) | Freshwater microbial mat bacterial communities from Lake Vanda, McMurdo Dry Valleys, Antarctica - Oligotrophic Lake LV.19.BULKMAT1 | ecosystem: Environmental > Aquatic > Freshwater >...
CCAAATCGACGCCCCAAATCGGCGCCCGACATCGACGCCCCAAATCGACGCCCCAAATCGGCGCCCCAAATCGGCGCCCGACATCGACGCCACAAATCGAGCTCCGGGCCTGAGCTCCTGGCCTGAGCTCCTGGCCTGAGCTCGAAGGCGCTCTTGAGCTTGCACTCAATGGCCCCATGTTAGCTGCCCCACAAATGAGGTCCGCTCAACGATGAAGCTCTACTTCAATCCTTCAGTTTGTTCGCTTTCACCGCACATCGCGCTGCTTGAAGCTGGGCTCAAGTTTGATCTGGTGAAAGTGGATATTCGAGCCCACACCCTGCCAGATGGCTCTGATTTCTACCAGATCAATCCCAAGGGCTACGTGCCCGTGCTTGAGTTGGACAATGGTGAGCGCCTTTGCGAAGGCATTGCGATCGTCGAATATATCGCGGATCTCAAGCCTGACGCGGGCTTGGCGCCTGCCCACGGCACGATGGCGCGGCATCGCTTGCGCGAATGGCTGGCCTTTATCTCGACCGAGATCCACAAGGGTTTTTCGCCGTTGTTCAATCCCAGTATGAGCGATGAGCAGAAAGCGGACGTACGCAAGCGGCTGGGTGCTCGCTTTGACTGGATTTGTGAGCAGTTAGCCGGCAAGAGCTACTTGGTCGACGACCGCTTCAGCATCGCTGACGGCTATCTCTACACCGTGCTTGGTTGGGGCAAATGGACCGGAGTAGACATCAATCAGTGGCCTGCTTTGGTTGCGTACTGCGCCAAAATTGCGCAGCGACCGAGCGTAGTCTTGGCGCATGCGGCGGAAAATGGCCTCTGAGGCAGCGCGTCCGCAGTAAGCATCGGGGCCCGCTCGGGGCCTTGATGCCATATCTCAAGCGGGCGCGATTGCCAGTGCCAGCACGCTGGCTAAGCGCTCGCGTAGGCAGCGCTGGGTCGAAATGACAGTGCTCGGCAGCAAGTCGGTCATTGAGACGAGCGTAGCGACGCTGTAATCCATTGTTGAGCTTCGCCGCGCGCCGTCAGGCGCATTAAGCGCGTTTGTCATCTCGCGTGCAGGCAGAGATCTCAACCCGCCCAGAACCAGATTTCTCCCGTGGGTCGAAATGACAGGGGTCGGTTGAATAGACTGTGCTGAGTCGAGATGACAGGGGTCGATGAAAAAATAAAGCCGCCAACCGTCATTCTGCGCGGGGCCGTCAGGCGTCGTCGCAGCATTCACAGCGTGCCATCTCCGGCAAACTGAACGAATTTCACGCTAGACTTGCAGCCTTGTTTGGAGACAAATCATGGCTTGCACGGCAGAGCAGCTGGTCGGAATTGCGTTATTCGAGCACCTATCCGACGCTGAGCGGATGGAGCTGGCGCACTTTATCGACCTTCGCAGCCTGCAGGCGGGACAGACTCTATTTCACGCCGGACAGCCGGGAGATGCCATGTATGTGGTGAAAAGCGGGGAGATTGAGCTCTTCATCAAGGATCACGCGGGCCAGAAAATTGGCCTAGCGAACGTTGGTTCGGGCAGCATTTTCGGTGAACTTGCGCTGCTCGATCATGGTCCGCGCACGGCCACGGCTTGCGCCACTCACGATTCCGAGCTGCTCGAGCTTGATCGTGATGATCTGTTGAAGCTGTTCAAAACCTCGCCCGCCGCAGCGCTAGGCCTGCTTGCTGCAATGAGCCGGATGACGCGCAAAGCTGATGAGCTGCTGCGCAGCCGCGTGGCGCGTAATGCCAATGTGGAAGCGCAGGAGTCGCTGAGCTGGTTTCAACACGCCGCCGATTGGATCAGCGAGTTCAGCGGCAGCATGGCGTTTTTGCTCATCAATGCGTTTTGGTTTGCGGGCTGGATCGCGATCAACACCTTGCCACTGGGCATTCCGGCGTTTGATCCGTTTCCGTTCGGCCTGCTCACCATGATCGTCTCCTTGGAGGCGATCTTCCTGTCCTGCTTCGTGCTGATCAGTCAGAAGCGGCAGAGCGAGAAGGACCGCGTGCGATCGGATATCGAGTACGAGGTGAATGTGAAGGCCGAGCTGGAAGTTTCGCATCTGCATGAAAAGACCGACCAGATTTACGAACACATGCTGGAGCACTTTGTCCGAATTGAGAAAAAGCTCGCAAGCTTGGCGCCCGCCGGCCACAAGTAAGTCGATCGAGCTCGTAAACTGCGCCATCACGTGCGCTTTTCGAACAGCCATGCAGCATGCGTGAATGAAAGAAATTCTGGATCTGATGGTGAAAACTCTGCTGCTTTGGACGCCACTGATTGCATCCGCTGCAGAGCCTGCGCCAGCGCGCTGGATGATCGTCAACGATGGCGTCATGGGCGGTCGCTCCAGCAGCAGCGTGCGCGCCATGGATCAGCACATGCGCTTCACCGGCATGCTTTCGCTGGAAAATAGCGGCGGCTTTGCTTCCTGCCGGATCGCCATGACGCAAGGCGCCTTGCGTGCTGGCGACGGCGTCAAGCTGCGGGTGCGCGGAGACGGCCGCTGCTACCAGTTTCGACTGAAAGCGCATGTCGCTGACGCCGGAATTGCCTACCGCGCAGAGTTTTGCACGCTTTTTGATGCGTGGGCCGATGTTCGCCTGTATTGGTCGGAGTTCAAGCCAACCTATCGCGGCAGCATGTTGCGCGGCCCACCGCTTGATTTGACGGCAATCGGCGCCATGGGCTTTATGCTGGCCGACAAGCGCCCCGGACCATTCCAGCTGGATGTCGCCGAGATTGGCTTGATTGCGACCGAGTAAAATCGATCCGCTGTGCTGCCCTGGCTTGTTCTGGGGGAGCGCCGATTGCTGTCATGGCTGCAAGCGCGCCGATGCATGAGATGCGTTGCCAGATGGGTGCTTGCCTGTCATCTTGACCGAAGGGAGGGATCTGCAGCTATCCGGTGGCCTGAGGTTTCTCCCTTCGGTCGAAATGACAGGAAGTGGGTCGAGATAACAGGCATTCGTCGAAATGACAGGCATTCGTCGAAATGACAGGCATTCGTCGACATGACAGGCATTCGTCGAAATGACCGCATTCACTGTCATGGCGCTTCTGCATTCCGCCACTGCGCGCGCAGTGACGGTCTTGGTGAGCGCACCTAATTTGACCTACGCATCCGCAACAAAAGTCATCGCCACACCGTTCATGCAGTAGCGCAATCCCGTCGGTTTGGGACCATCCTCGAACACGTGTCCAAGGTGGCCGCCACAGCGACGGCAGTGAACTTCGGTGCGCACCATGAAGAAGCCACGGTCCTCGCGGGTACGGATGCCGTCTGCGAGCGGCTGGTAGAAGCTTGGCCATCCGGTGCCCGATTCAAACTTGGTGCTGGCGTCAAACACCGGCAGATCGCAGCCGGCGCAGTGGAACTTGCCCGCGCGCTTTTCGTTGTTCAGCGCGCTGGAGCCCGCGCGCTCTGTGCCGTGTTCGCGCAACACGGAGAACTGGGCAGGTGTGAGCTTGGCGCGCCATTGCGCTTCGCTGAGCTCGATCTCAAACGTTTCGGCCGGAGCCGCATTGCTTTTGCGCGTGAAAATGGACATGCCGATCAATCCTGCAGTGCTCACGGCCAAGCCGTGAGCGATGATGTGACGACGTTTCATAGGAGTTTCCTTGTACTCGATGTGCGGGCCTCTGACCGTGCTGGCGCGCTAAGTGTGCGTTTGCAAGCGTTCGCGCCTGAGAGAGCCAGTGCACGTGCCAGTACGCGCTTCACTGGCCAGGCGCTGCGCCCCAGATTTGCTGCAACCGCGCGTCGCGGCCGCAATTCCAGCGGTAATACTTGTAGCGAGTGGGATTTTTGCTGGCGTAATCCTGGTGATAGTCCTCTGCTAGATAAAAATCGGTGGCATCGCTGATTTGCGTATAGACGGCTTTGTCCTTGAAACGCGGGTCCGCTTTGATTTTTGCCAGCGATGCTTCAGCGGCGGCGCGCTGCCCGGCGTCGTGGACAAAAATGGCGCTGCGGTATTGATCGCCGGAGTCGCAAAACTGGCGGTCCTGCACGGTCGGATCAATATTGGCCCAAAACACGCTTAGCAGCTGCTCGTAGCTGACTTGCGCGGGGTCAAAGATGATCTCAACCGCCTCGGCGTGCCCGGTGCCGCCGGCCGACACTTGCTGGTAGCTGGCGTTTGGCAGCGTGCCTCCGATATAGCCAGACACGGCTGATTTGACGCCAGCAGTGGCTTCAAAGGGCTTTTCCATGCACCAAAAGCAGCCGCCGGCGAACGTTGCCTTGGCCAAACCTGCGGCCGCGGCGCCTGATTTCTGCGTGCCTGCCGCGTGCACGGGGATGCTGCTGGCGAAAAATCCGAGTGCAAGCACGATTCCAAAAACCGCTAGGGCGTAAATCGGTTTCAACGTCTGTACCTCAATATTGTATGGGTGGTTCCCGCAGTAGACCGCAAGTTACGCCAATTGCTTGCATACGCGGAGTAACGATCCGCTTTGCGCCCGGACATGCCCGCTGTTTGGTTAACAGTTATGCGGCATGATGCGGGTCTAAAGTGCACCCCACAGCGAGCCGACACCGATGACCGCCCAACGTACGCGACTGCTTCTGCTAGTGATTTTCGGCTGTGCCATCAGCGCATTTTTTGCTTTTGACCTTGGCAAGTATCTAAGCCTGGAAGCGCTCAAGGGTCAGCGTGAGGTGCTGGGCGCTTGGGTTGAAGCCAATCAGACCCTGGCTGTGGTCAGCTATTTCGCTTTGTACATATTGGTGACCGCGCTTTCGCTACCCGGTGCGGCGGTGATGACGCTTGCTGGCGGCGCGCTGTTTGGCATGGTTCTGGGGCTGGTTGTGGTGTCCTTTGCCAGCAGCATCGGCGCCACGCTGGCCTTTCTAGCCTCGCGATTTTTGTTTCGAGACGCAGTTAAGAAGCGCTTCGGACCGCGTTTGAACGCGATTGAGCAGGGCGTTGCAAAAGACGGCGCGTTCTATCTGTTTACCCTGCGCTTGGTGCCGGCCGTTCCGTTCTTTCTAGTCAATCTGCTGATGGGTTTGACACCAATCCGGAGCGCGACCTTTTATGGCGCAAGCCAGCTTGGCATGCTTCCGGGAACCGCCGTGTTCGTTTATGCCGGGACGCAGCTGGCGCAGATCGACAGCCTGCGCGGCATCATGTCGCCGGGTTTGCTTGGCGCTTTTGTTCTGCTCGGCGTACTGCCGCTGCTGCTGCGCGGCATGTTGTCGTGGCTGGCAGCGCGGCGCGTCTACGCCGGCTTCAAGCGACCGCGGCGCTTTGAGTACAACTTGATCGTGATCGGCGCCGGTTCTGCGGGGCTGGTGTCCTCTTACATTGCTGCTGCGGTCAAGGCTAAGGTGGTGCTGATCGAGAAGCATCGGATGGGCGGTGATTGCTTGAACACCGGGTGTGTGCCATCCAAGGCGCTGATCCGCACCGCACGCCTGCTCTCGGATGCGCGCAATAGTCAACGGCTCGGGATTGGCAGCCTTACCGCCGAGTTCGATTTTGCGCAAGTGATGGAGCGCGTTCAGCGCGTGGTGTCCGAGGTGGAGCCGCATGATTCGGTCGCGCGCTATACCGAGCTGGGCGTTGAGTGCGTGCAGGGCAACGCGCGCTTGGTCTCGCCCTGGGAAGTGGACGTTAATGGCCGCCGTCTCAGCGCACGCTCGATCATCATCGCAACCGGCGCCCGGCCGCTGATGCCGGCAATTCCCGGGCTTGATGGGATGCCAAGCCTCAGCTCCGACACGCTCTGGCAGCTGAAGGTGCAGCCAAAGCAGCTTCTGGTGCTTGGCGGCGGACCGATTGGTTGCGAACTTGCCCAGGCGTTCGCGCGCCTTGGCAGCAAGGTGACTGTCGTGGAAATGGCGCCGCGTTTGCTGCCGCGCGAAGACGAAGAGGTTTCCGTGCTGTTGCGTGCGTGCTTTGAGCGCGAGGGCATCAGCGTCGCCATCGGACACAAGGCGCTGCGCTTTGAGCCGGATGCAGCTGGCGGTGCGCTGATCGCACTGGGTGCCGAAGGCGAGGTGCGGCTGGTGTTCGATCGCGTGCTGATTGCGCTCGGGCGCCAGCCAAACACGGCCGGGTTTGGCCTTGAAGAGCTGGGCGTACTGCTCAATGAGCGCGGCACAATTGCCGCCGATCCCCTGCTGCGAACCAATTTTCCCAACATATCCGTGTGCGGTGACGTTGCCGGCCCGTATCAATTCACCCACGTCGCAGCGCATCAGGCTTGGTATGCCTCGGTGAATCAGCTGCTGGCGCCGTTCTGGAGCTTCCGGGTCGACTATCGCGTGATTCCCTGGGCGACCTTTACCGAGCCGCAGGTCGCGCGCGTCGGGCTATCAGAGACCGAGGCCAAAGCGCAGAACATTGCGTTTGAAGTGACTCGCTACGGCATTGACGATCTGGATCGCGCGCTGGCGGATGGCAGCGCCGAAGGTTTTGTCAAAGTTCTCACCGTGCCCGGCAAGGATAAAATCCTCGGCGCCACCGTGGTGCACGCCGAGGCCGGTGAATTGATTGCTGAGTACGTATTGGCGATGAAACACGGGTTGGGCATGAATCAAATACTGGGCACGATCCATGTCTATCCAACCCTGATGGAAGCAAACAAGTACGCGGCCGGCGTGTGGAAGCGCGCACATGCGCCCGCAACAGCGCTGCGCTGGGCGCAGCGCTTTTTCGTCTGGCGACGAGGCTAAACGTGCAAAAAAGCGCTGATTCCAAACCAGCCCCGGGAGCCAGCCCTGGGAACCAGCGTGCTTGAGCTGTGGCCGTGAACTTGCTTACGCGGCTTGTGGTGGTGATTCCGGTTGGATCCGGTGATCGCGCCTGGCGCGAGCTTTTGCCGCAGCTGAGCTGGTTACCGCCCGAGGCGCAGTTGCGGCTAGCCGCGTGCCGCGCCGAGGACGTCGACGAGACCTGTTTGCGCAACCAACCCGGATTGCCGGACGACCGCTGCTGGTTGCTTGCCAGTCAGGGCAGGGCGAAGCAAATGAATGCAGCAGTGGCGGCCAGCAGCGGTGAGTTTCTCTGGTTTTTGCATGCGGATACGCGATTGCTGAATTTCAAGCGCGTGGGCGCGGGTCTGCAGCAGGCGCTGGCGACCAAGCCGGACGCCCTGAGCTATTTCGATTTGGAGTTTCTACCGGACGGACCGCGCGCCATGTCGATCAATACCATCGGCGCCAGGTTTCGCTCGCGCTGGCTTGGACTGCCGTTCGGTGATCAAGGATTTTTGCTCTCACGCGCCACGTTTGAGCGGCTCGGACGCTTTAACGAGGCGCTGTCCTCGGCTGAAGACCACGCCTTGGTCTGGGCGGCAAGGCGCGTTGGCGTGCCGTTGCACGCCATCGGCGTGCCGATTGCCACCAGCGCAAGGCGCTACGCAGAGTTCGGCTGGGGTCGCACCACCCTGCGACACTTGCGCCTGACCGCGCTGCAAGCCTGGCAATTCTCGGGTCGGCGAAGGCGCTTTTGATGTCGGGTGCGATCGCCATCTTTGTGAAAACGCCTGGGCGTTCTGCGGTCAAGACGCGTTTGGCCTCCGGGCCGCTTGGCCTGGGCGAAGTGGATGCACGGGCGTGGTATCTGCTTGCCGCAATGGCGGTCGCAGCGGTTGCGCGCCGCGCCGCCGCCGACTGCAAAGCGCAGGTGTATTGGGCGGTGGCTGAGGCAGATTGCCTATTGCATCCCATGTGGCGCGGGCTGCCCACGCTGGCTCAGGGCGAAGGTGATCTGGGCGCACGCATGGGAAGCGTGCACAGCGAGCTGGTTGCGCGTCACGGATCAGGCGTTTTGCTGGGTGCCGATACGCCGCAGCTTGATCCCGATAGCCTGCGCATCGCGCTTGCATGGTTGCCAAGCGGGAAGCTGACTTTGGCCCCACGACTAGTGATCGGTCCTACTGAAGATGGCGGCTTCTGGCTCTTCGGTGCCAATCAAGCCGTGGCAATGCAGCACTGGCAGGGCGTGGCATACAGTCAGTGGGATACCGCGGCGTGCTTTCGCGCTGCGCTTGCGGGTTACGGCGAGTGGCTTCAGCTTGCCACGCACACGGATGTCGACTATCCGAAAGATTTATTGGCATGCGCAGGCGCGCTGCGTCAGCTGGTGTCGCCCCTGCCCGAGCAAAGCGCCTTGCTGTCCTGGATGTGTCGGAAAGAAGCGAGCGGGTCCGCGCATGCTCACTAGCGATCAGGTGCTGGCGCTGGAACAGCCGCTGCGGCTTACCGCGTTCGTTTCCCTGCTGCTGATTCTGGCTGCGGCAGAGCGGATCTTTCCGCGCCGAGGCGACGCCCGGCTGGCGCCGCGACAAGGCGTCAATATTGCCCTGATGGTGCTCAATACCGCACTGCTGCGCGTGCTTTTTCCGGTGCTGGCGGTTGGCTTTGCCGCCTATGTGCAGAGCCACGGCATCGGCGTGCTGCCCTGGCTTGCGCTTCCGGTCTGGGCCAGCGTGCTGCTTGCGGTATTGCTTTTAGATATGGCGATTTATTGGCAGCATCGCGGCATGCACTGGCTGCCGGTCTTGTGGCGGATGCATCGCGTGCACCACAGTGATCTGGCCTTCGATCTCAGTCTGGGCGTGCGTTTTCATCCCTTGGAGATCGCGCTCTCGATGCTGCTTAAGTTTGCCGCGATTGCCGCCCTCGGCGCGTCGCCGCTGGCCGTGCTTTGCTTCGAGCTGGCGCTTTCAGCCGGCTCCCTGTTCACGCATGCGGATCTGCGCCTGCCCGCACGCTTCGAGCGCGTACTGCGCTGGCTGCTGGTAACGCCCGATATGCACCGGATCCATCACTCCATCCATCGTGACGAGACCAACAGCAATTTCGGCTTTAGCCTGTCGCTTTGGGATCGCTGTTTTGGCAGCTATCGCGCTGAGCCCAGGGATGGTCACGCCGAGATGCAAATCGGGCTCGCAGAGTTCCGGCAGCCAGGCGAGCAAAGCTTGCTTCGGCTGCTGCGCAATCCGTTTCGCGCGCGCGTTGATTAACTGAGTTTCATGGCGTCAAGCCACCCCGGAGCATGAAACGCAGCGCCAGGATCGCTACCTGCCGCCTGTCATCTCGACCGCAGGGAGAGATCTCAAGCCGCTAAAAACGAAACTTCTCCCTGCGGTCGAAAGGACAGGGCCGAGCGAAAGGACAGGGCCGGGCGAGTTTCTCGCTAAAGCAGGTTTCCATACCGGCTCAGCCAATAGAAAGCCACGCCTGAATCGCGCAGCCTAGTCGACAAAAAAGGGCGCCTCGCGGCGCCCCTGTTACAGCTACATCCGGTGGCTACATGCCGTGACCGTTAGCGATTGGCGGGTTCCAGTCCGTCCGAGAACAGCTTCTCGGGGATCGTGATGCCAATGCTTTGGGCGCGCGCACCCTCGGCATTCGTCGGGTAAATCATGAGCAGGCCGCGCGCTGCGCTGTCACGCAGATTGCTTACGAACGAAGTGAACGGCAGATTCTGCAAAGCACCGGAAGCGTTCACAGGCGTGACCAAAGAAGGCTCGTCGGTGTTTTGGAACACGATGCCCGGGCGCGCAACGTCATAGCTCAGCCAAGGCGTCTGGCTGATTTGCAAGCCGCGATGCAGCCCGCGCACCCGATAGTTAAAACGAGAGTTTGCCGCGGTGAGCGCCATGGATCCGGTCGCGCTGCCTGAAACGCTTACCGGAATCATCACCACGCTGTTGTTGTAAAGGTTGGTGTAGACATTCGATATCGCATTGAGGAACCAACCGGTGCCTGTGCCTGCGGTGAACGGCGCTACCGAGGACATTACGGGTAGACTGATGTTGGTTGTGACCGTTGTGCGTTCGCCGTTGGAGAAGGCAAATTGACGCACCATGCGGTCCGCAACGTTGTCGCCACTGGTGTCAATATCGATCTGGTATTCGGCACCAACGCCGGACTGCACGGTGTCGAACTGTCCGCGCGCCGCCACGGCAAACATCAGTACCGTCGATGCGTTGTTGCTGGTTGCAGGATCGAAGGGCAGGGCGCGGCGCGCAAAGTCGCTCGTGATGCCGACGAACTGCACGTCGCCGGCGCGCTGCGCTGGCGTCAGGTTGGCGGTTGGTGCTGGGCTTTCATAGCTGAGCTCAAAACCCTTTGCAAACGAGACCATGTCGACCAGCGGCGGCTGATTGGCAAATGTTGCGGTATCAACGAAGGCGGTGTTGCTGCCCGTATTGAAGCCTTGGCCCGTGAAGCTGGGGGCCTGGGTCGTACCGCCAACTACGGATGCTGCACCCAAGGCCAGATTGGACGCGCGGCGCGGGAAGGCCTGCACGCTCAAGCGATGGCTTGGCTCGCCGCCAGCCGTCGGCGTTAGCGTGAGATAGCCAGATTCCTCATTCATAAACTGCCGTGCGACGCGGTTGGCCGGTGCCGTACTGGTGATGAACTGGAATGGCCGGAGCGAAACGTCCCGCGCATGGCGCATCTGCTCAGCGGTTGCGGTTAAGCGCACGCGGACGATGCGTTCGCCAAATCCGGGAATACTGACAGTGTCTCCATCCGGCAGCGAAATGCTCACTCCCGGCGTGTCGGTCACGTTGACGAAGCCGATATTGAACGCCTGTGCGGTATTGCCCTTGTTGCGGATGGTCACGTTGCGCTCAAGCGTGCTGCTGGCGGTCACATCAAACGCACCAAAGGAAACGCTGACCATGCCAGCGCGCGACACTGCGTCGGTTGGCTGTGGATCGGCACCAAACATGATCACTTTGCTGCCGCCGCCGCTGAAGCGCGACAAATCCCAGCGACCTGCGCCTTGCCGCGTCAGCCCCCAGATCTGTCCACTGGGCGGAGACGACGGATTGGCGCCCGCGCTGTTAAACACATTGCGGTGCGTGTTGTTGAGCAGCGCCGCCTTCAGTTCGTAGTTGCTCCAGTTTGGGTTGAGCCCGCGCAAAAGCGCCATGGCGCCCGCGGTGTGCGGTGCCGCCGATGAGGTGCCATTGAAGCCGCCAACGCCGGCGCCTGTGGTGGCGGTGGCGACGGTCACGTTTTCTGCCGGTGCACTGATATCCGGCTTGATCGCGTCATCGTTGCGACGTGGTCCGCGCGACGAGTAAGCCGCCATGTTGTCTTGCAGGGCCGAGTTGAACGGACTGAAGCTCAGCTGCAGCCCCGCTCGCGTCGACGGATTGGGCCGAATGGGCGTGACGAGATTGAGTGATCCGTCAAGCGTAAAACTGGCGCCGACGGACTGCTCAATCATGGCCGAAGGAATGCTGAGCGTGGGTAGATTTGCATTTGCCGCCATACCGGCCGCCCCGGGGGCATTGTTGACGACCAGCGCAGCAATGCCGCCAGCACGCTGCACCGCAAGTGCTTTCTGGTGGAAACCAATGCCGCCGCCGCGGTCAATGAGCAGCACTTTCCCAGCATAGATATTGTTGGCGGCCGGATTGAACGCGACCACCAAATTGCCGGCCGAGAAGCTGAACAAATTGATGTCCAGGCCAGCCGGATCCTGCAAAGTCACCAGATTGCCCTGATCGTTCCCGGGCGGCAGGTAACCGACCGGCGCGGTTGCAGTGCGCCCACCGTACGGAGGAATCGCGTAGATCGAGTCGGTAGGGCCAAAATTGATTGCCGCGGCGGTGAAGCTCGCGGTGCCAACGTTGTTGATCGGCGCATTGCCCAGCGCGGGCTGGGCCGGATTGGAGGCCGCGTTCGCTGGGGCCATTGCGGTGCCACCCGGGAATTGGTTGTTGAACGAGGCCGCGACCGAAATACCGCCGGATGCCACGCCGGGGGAGCCCGTGATGAAGTACGTGTCGTCTGCGTTGCCGGCAGAAAGCACCACAATCAGCCCGGCATCCGCCGCGCGCTGGGTGGCAATTGCCGATGAGTCTTCGATATCGCCTGCATTTGAGCCCAGCGATAGATTGACCACGCGCAAGCGGGGCGCCACGGGCGGCTGCGGAATCGTGTAGTTCACGACGGTGGCTTGTCCTGCCAGATTAAACACCGTCCCCGTCACTGCGCCGTCCCACGGGATGCTGGTATCGGCCTGCCAAAGGTAGATGGCGGTTGCGCTATCAAGAGCCGACGCGGTCACCTGAGTTGAACCGCTGGTGCCAAAGACCCGGAACGCGTACAGCGCGGCCGACGGTGCATAGCCTGAGGAGGTGCGCTGTCCGGAAAAAATATTCGGCGCCGTTCGGTTAAAGACGCCAGCGTAGGTGGAGCCGTCATTGTTGGTGCCGAAGCCGGCGATCAGGCTGGAAACGGAAGTGCCATGTCCGCCGGTATCCATCGGGTTGGGATCGGGAATCGGGAATCGGGGCGGATCGGTCGCGGCGCCGGCGTTGTAGGCGTCGCCCACATAGTCGTAGCCCCAAACCACTTTCGGGGTTGGGAAATTTGCCGCCACCGGTGCCGTAGGTGGCGCTGGAAATGCAGTCGCGGCGGTGATGTTCGAGGCGTAGCTGCTGCCGCCAGGTCCGCCAAAATTGGTGTGCATATGATCAATACCGCTATCGATCACGCCCACACCGATGCCGGCGCCGCGCAGATTCAAGTCCGGTGCTGCGCTGCCCCAGAACGTGCGTGCGCCGGTGAAGTCGATGGAGCTGGCGGCATGCAGTTGGTGCGAAACCAGCGGCGAGATGCGCGCTACGCCGGGCAGGTTACGCACGGCATCAAGCTTTTCGATCGGCACCATGGCGGCGACGCCGTTGAGGGCAAAGCGCGCGTTGTAGAGCACATGGCTGCCAAGCGCTTCCGTCAACGCGGTGATCAATGGCTGCTGCGCTTCACGCAGCGCTGCTGCCGAAGCAAAAGCTGCGCGCGCTGCACTGCGCTCGGCGGCTTCATTCAGGGCCTCTTGGTCGCCGCCAAAGGAGACGCGATTTGCGTCCTGAAAGCGGGTTCGTTCCGCGGTGAAAACGGTTGCTGCAGCGGCGCCGCTGAACTCAATAAAAACCGCCGCGCGGCCATCCCTAATTTCCATTGCGCTTTCCGAATGCTCGCTATGCACTGGGGCGTTCAAGGGCGCTCTTGGTGAGTTGCTGGTGGTTTGGGCCTGCACCTGGGGAATAACTGAAGCGCTGGCGACCAAGGCCAGTGCAATGCAGCGACTTAAGGGGGTTTTTTGGGTTTGCATGTGCGCTCTCTAAGATCGGGTTGTGGGCTGTGAGGGTCAAGCTGTAAACACGGGCGACTGATCCACAACGTGCTCGCGCTCTCACGGGTGCCTTGGGTGCAAGTCGGCGCCGGCTTGCGCACTGACTTGACTCTCATCGGGCGTTCCGTTTCGGCCTTGCAACCGGAGGCTTGGCGAGGGCTGCGCTGCGCTTGGTTTACCGCGCGCTCTAACCAAAACGCTGTAGTGCGACGAAAGTATCAGAATCCGCTTCGCGTTCGTTCCCTTGAGGCAAAAATCGGGCTGCGAATTTGTGACGGTTTTGAGAAGGCTGGTGTTGACGCTTCACGCGATAGTGCGGCTGGGCACCGGGCTCAAAGCGAGCCCGCGGCGGCTCGTGGAATTTCTGCGATGCAGCGCCAGAACTGGTTCTGGGGATGTGTGGGTCAAACAGGTGGGGCGTGGCCTTGAGCTACCGGATCGGCGCGGGTGACTCATATCGCGAGCGAACCTGCCAAACGGCGCAAAATCAGATTACCCAGGCACGGTAGCTGCCTACGATAGGCGGCTGTGCATGCGCAAGACTCGTCGCTGCGATGGCTTTCATGCACACTGCTAGCCCAATTTCCAGTAAGTGGAATCGCATGCGTCCTGCGTTGACGCTCAAGCTAGGCCAACAGCTAACCCTAACTCCGCAGCTGAAGCAAGCGCTGCGCTTGCTGACCATGTCTGCGCAGGAGCTGCACACTGAGCTCAGTGAGATCGTGGCTGAGAATCCAATGCTGGAGATTGATGAGGGCGGTGAGGAGAGCGATCGCGCGGAAACCTTGAGCGAAGCGGTCGATAGCGAACGCTTGGAGCTCCTTCCTGCGGACGCCCAGTTCCCAGCTGGCGACGCCCAGTTCCTATCTGCCGACGCTCAGGGTTCCCACGAGGCAAGTCAGGCTGCGACTGGCTCCGATGCCGAGTCGCCCGACGCGCCAAGCCCGATCGAAGACGCGGATTCGGACGCTGTCATTGAGGATTTGCCGCTGGACGTGGATGAGTCCTTTCTGGACCGCTTCGCCGATGCTCCGGCAGGCGAGAGTGAGGAAGGCTTCGAGGCATACGCCGAAGCCATGCCCGATGTGCGCGCCGAATTGCTGGCCCAGCTGCAGATGGATGGGCTCGCGCGGCGCGACCTGGAGCTGGCGGAGATCGTGCTGGATGCGCTTGATCCCGACGGCTATTTCCGCGCGCCCTACGATGATCTGCGCTCCAGCGCTGAACCTCAGGCCGGTGACGCAGAGCTGGAGTACGTGCGCCAGCGCATCCTGCGCCTGGATCCGGCGGGAATTGCGGCACGCGATCTGCGTGAGTGCCTGATGGTGCAGCTACAGGTCTTGAAGACCACGATTGGCAAGCTTGCACTGGAGATTGTCGACTTGCATCTGGATTTGCTGGCGCGCGGTGAGCGGGTGAAGCTGATCAAGCTGACCGGCTGTAACGAGGCACAGCTGGAATCGGCGATTCGCCTGATACGGAGCCTCGATCCCAAGCCCGGCAGTGGCATTGAGCTCAGTCGCACTGAATATGTGGTGCCGGACGTTTTCGTGCAGCGCAAAGGCCGCCAGTTTGTAGTGGTGCAGAACCAGGAGGCCAGCCCGCGACTGCGCTTGAATCGCTTCTATAGCGCCATGGCCGGTAAGGCGCAACGCGACGAGCGCCAGTTTCTCAAGGGGCGGATGCAAGAGGCGCGCTGGTTGATCAAGAGCCTGGAGCAGCGGGAAGACAGCGTGCTGCGGGTTGCCCAAGCCATCGTCGAAACGCAGCAGGCTTTTTTTGAACATGGGCCCGAGCGGCTGCGGCCGTTGGTCATGCGCGAAGTTGCGGAAATGGTTGAGTTGCACGAGTCGACGGTGTCGCGCGTCACCACGCGCAAGTACCTGCACTCGGCGCGGGGAATCTTTGAGTTCAAGTTCTTCTTCTCGTCGGGCGTGGCGACCATGAACGGCGACGGCGCCTCGGCCTCGGCCATTCAAAGCATGATCCGCAAGCTGGTGGACGACGAGCCGCCGCGCAAGCCGCTTTCCGATGCGTCGCTTGAAACCCTGCTCAAGGCGCGCGGCGTCATGGTTGCGCGCAGGACCGTTGCGAAGTATCGTGAGGCCATGGGTATCCCCAATTCAAACGAGCGTATCCGCCTTTGAGTTTTGACTTCTTACGGCCGCGAGCAAGCATTCGACACGTGCCAGGCACGTCGTCAAAGCGCGGTCCGCCCCTGGGCGCGATGCGCCCCTTTTGCTCCCGAAGGAGACCAGCAATGCAAATGACCATCACCGGCCGACATATGGAAGTCACCGAAGCGCTGAAGCGTTATGCCGAGGAGAAGCTTGGAAAGGTCAAGAAGCATTTTGATCAAGTGATCGATTTGCACGTCGTTCTTTGTGTCGAAAAGCTTATTCAGCAGGCGGAAGCGACCATCCGCGCCAGCGGCAAAACTATTCACGCAGTTGCCCACGGGCAGGATATGTACGCGGCATTGGATGGCTTGGCGGACAAGTTAGAGCGGCAGCTTACCAAGCATAAAGAGCGCATCAGTGAGCGCGGACGCGGTGAAGCTCGGCCAATCTAGTCTCAGCTGATTGCTGCAAAACCCCCGGTTTTTCCGGGGGTTTTGCTTTTTTGGGCAAGGCTCGCTTGCACAAAGAGTGACGGTTCATGAAGAACATTTGTTTGTACTGCGGCTCAAGCATGGGCGCGCGCGCACAGTACCGTGCCGCCGCGGCTGAATTTGGTCTGTTTCTGGCGCAGCAGGGCATCGGGCTCGTTTATGGGGGCGGACACGTTGGACTGATGGGAGTGGCAGCGGATGCCTGCTTGGGGGCCGGCGGACGGGTCATCGGGGTCATTCCTGAAACGCTGCTGCGTTGGGAGGTCGCGCACAAAGGCCTGAGTGAGCTGCACGTGGTCGCCAGCATGCACGCGCGCAAAGCCATGATGGCTGACCTTTCCGACGCCTTTGTCGCGCTGCCGGGAGGATTTGGTACCTTTGATGAGTTGTTCGAGATACTGACTTGGGCGCAACTGGGGATTCATCGCAAGCCGATCGCGCTTTGGAACGTCGTCGGCTACTTCGACCGCTTGCTGGCGGCACTGGATGTGTCCGTGACTGAGGGATTCGTGCGTGCGCCGCAGCGCAACAACCTGATTTCCGCGCGCACCTGGCACGCTCTCTGGCCGCAAATCATTTCCTACCGCGCGGCGCAAGCGGACGTAGTGGTGGATCCCCGCGCGCGTTAACTTTCATGGCACGCAGCCACCTCTCAATCCGCCGCAGAACGAGACTTCTCGCTTCGGTCTAAATGACCAAGGCGGTCGATTGCGGACCTCATTTGCGCAATCGTTGCCTGATAGTTGCTGGTGCCAAAGATAGCGCTGCCAGCTACAAACGTATCCGCTCCGGCAGCGGCAATTTGGGCGATGTTGTCGAGCTTGACGCCACCGTCCACTTCCAGGCGTATCGGGCGGCCGGTCGCGTCGATACGTTCACGCACGGCGCGCAGCTTTTTGAGCGTGTGGGGAATGAATTGCTGCCCGCCGAAACCGGGATTCACGCTCATCAGCAAGACCAAATCCAGTTCTTCCAGGACATGGTCCAGAACGCATAGTGGCGTAGCAGGGTTAAGCACCAGACCTGGCTTGCAGCCAGCCTGACGGATGAGCTGAATGGTGCGGTGTACGTGTTGGCTGGCTTCCGGATGGAAGCTGATGTAGCTGGCGCCCGCAGCAGCGAAATCAGGAATGATGCGATCGACTGGCTCGACCATCAGATGCACGTCGATCGGCGCCCGGACCCCAAAGCGCCGCAGCGCTTCGCACACCATCGGTCCAATGGTTAGATTCGGCACGAAATGGTTGTCCATCACGTCGAAATGCACCCAATCTGCGCCAGCCGCAAGCACACTGGCTACTTCTTCTCCCAAACGTGCAAAATCCGCGGACAGAATGGAAGGTGCAATGATGGGCTTGAGCATGCGGTGTTGGTCTTTGGCAGTAGGGATGTGGATGCTAGCCTCAGTCACGGCAGCGGGAACTGATTCCGCCGTGAAGCCGGCTAAGCTCGGACTTTGCGTAGGTTGTCATGGTGTCGATGGCAAAGCTACCTTGGCCGGATTGCCGCATTTGACGGGACAGGATGAGTCCTATCTGTATGAGCAGCTGAAGGCCTATAAGGACGGGCGCCGGGACCATGCCCAGATGCGGGCGGTAGTCGGAAGTTTGAGTGACGCTGACATGCGTCAGATGTCGACCTGGTACTCGTCTCAACGCTGCCGTCCCGAGTAAACTTGCGCTTCCACGCGACGGGTTCATGGCGTTGGGTGAGCGTGAAACGTGTTGAGCTTGGCGGAAAAATCTCGACGCGGGAGCTTGACCCAGGAACTTGACCGAGGCCGGCCGTTACTGCTGTCATCTCGGCCCGGAGGGAGAAAACTGATCCCGCATGGTGCGAGATCTTGGCCTTCGGTCGAGATGACAAAGCTCATTAATCCATGCGCTAACCTTCTAGGCCCTGGCGATTTAGGCGCTGGCGATCTAGGAAAGAACGAGCTGTGGCGCCGACGTTTGAGGTTCCGGGATGGCCTACAGTCATGGCAGTTAACTTTGGAAGAGCGCAATGTCTGATCAATCAAGGAGAGCTGGAATGGCACTGGGTGCAACGCTGCGGTCGGTAAGTAAGGGGCTGGGCGCGCTGTTCGGGGGTAAGCCGGAACCCGAAGAAGCCGTCTTTATTGAGGCGCTGTTCCTGCTGTTTGGTCATCTGGCGCGCGCCGATGGCTATGTCTCGTATCAGGAAGCGGAACTGGGCGAACGCTTGATCTCGGATCTGGAGTTGACCCGCGCTGGTCGCAAACTTGCCGTGGAGAATTTTGAACGCGGCAAGCAGGGCGGCTTCGTGCTCGATGAGATTTTGCGCCGATTCAACGCCGTCCACGCGCCGCGTGCCGAGCGTTCTCGGCAGCTGATCGACGTGCTTTTTGAGCTGGCCAATGCGGACGGCAAGCTGCGCCCGGCCGAACGCGGACTGCTGGAGAGGATAGGACAGGGACTGGGCTACGGCGCCGCTGAAGTGCGGGCACGGATGGAGCCCAAAAAGCTAGCGCCCAAGGCGCCTGATGTGCGTGAGCTGGCAATCGCCTATCAGGCCTTGGGTACGCATGCCGAAGCCAGCGATGACGAGGTTAGGCAAGCGTATCGACGCAAGCTTTCGAAGATGCATCCCGACAAGCTCTCCGGGCAGGGCGTCCGTGGCGATGCGCTCAAAGGCGCGCAGGCAAAGACGGTTGATCTGCGCGGCGCCTATGAATTGATCTGCCAGGCGCGCGGAATGAAATGACCGCCGGTGCCGCTGAACGCCCGTTCACACCTTCGGTTGGTGCTGCATTGCTTGCGCGGCACGCGGCGCCGCAAAATGCGGCTACCCGCGGCGTCCTCGCGCTGTTCACTTTGGCTCGCCAACGGGCCGGATTGCTCCGCTTGGCAGCGCTTGATTTTAAGGATGTCGTTGAATGTGGTACCTGCTCATTGCGCATGATCGTCCCAATTCTCTCGCAGCGCGAAGGGCTTCACGTCCTGCGCATTTGGAGCGCTTGCGGGCTTTGCTCTCAGAACAGCGCCTAAAGCTCGCCGGGCCGATGCCCGCGGTTGATTCGGCGGAGCCGGGTGAGGCCGGCTTTGTTGGCAGCGCGATGGTGGTGTCTTTTGAAAATAGGGACGCGGCGCGCGCGTGGGCAAATGAAGATCCTTACCTTGCCGGCGGTGTCTATGAACGTGTCGACGTGTATCCGTTCATCCCGGTATTGCCATGAGTCTCGCTATACGTGGCGCCACGGGGCGCAGCGAGCGGATTCATGCGGCGCTGGAGAGCGCACTGCGGCCGGTTAAGATCGAGTTGATTGATGAGGGTCACCTGCATGTTGGGCATGCGGGCGCGCGTGACGGGCGCGGGCACTTTCGCGTGATTCTGGTGTCGGAGCGCTTCGCTGGGCTTGGCCCACTGCAGCGGCACCGATTGGTGTATCAGGCGCTCGCTGATCTGATGGAAACGGATATCCACGCGCTGAGCATTCGCGCGCTTACGGAAGCTGAGGAGAGAGCATGAAGTACTTGATTTTTTTGTTGGGTTTGAGTTTGCTTGCCGGGTGCGGCAAACCGGCGGCTGAGCAGACGGCGGCTGAGCAGACATCTGCCGCCACCTTGTCGCCGCTCGCTGGCGCAGCATCGGGCATCGTAGTCAATGCTGAGCCTGTGCCGCAGGCGCTGCTTGATGCCTACATCAGTCGGCAGGGCTTGAATGCGGTGGATCCGAACCAGCTCAAGCAGGCGCAGGAGCACATCGCGCGACTGGTCGCTTTGGCGCAAAAGGCGGTGACCGACGGCGCGACGAAACGCCCGGAAGTTGAGCTGCAGCGACTGGAGTTCCTCAGCGGTGTGGCGATCTTTGATGGCTTGGCTACACTGCCGCCATTGGACGATGTTCTGCTGCGCACGCGCTACGATGCCGAACGTGAAAAGATCGGCGGGCTTGAGTACCAAGTGGAGCATTTGTTGTTCCGCAATGGTGCTTTGGCCGATGAGGCCAGTGCGGCGCTGGCTTCCGGCAAGGCGTTTGCTGATCTGATGGAAACCTACAAAGGCAATCCGCAGGTACACAAGGCCGAGGTGATGGAGTGGATTCATTTAGGGCGCATTCCGGACGAACATGAAGCTTTGCGCGCGGCCATTCGCGGCCTTAAGCCCGGTGAATTCACGCCGAAGCCGATTATTACCCCAGGCGGTTGGCATCTTGCCGCCGTAACCGCAATCCGCCCGTTTGAATTCCCGCCCTTTGACTCGCTGCGACAGCAGATCGAAGCAACCGAGCAGCGCGCGCGTCAAGAGCAAGTGGTGGAACAAATTCGCTCAGCTGCACAAGTGACTGGATTGCAATGAAACCCAAGGCCGGCGATAGCGAAGAGAAAGGGCGGATCGCCGAGAACCGCAAAGCGCGTTTCGAGTATCAGATCGATGAGCGAATCGAGGCCGGCATTGCTCTACTTGGCTGGGAAGTGAAGGCATTGCGGCAGGGCAGGATCGCTTTCGCCGACAGCTATGCCTTGCTCAAGAACGGCGAGGTGTTTTTGTTCGGGGCGCAAATCACCCCGCTAATCTCCGCTTCCACACACGTGATCGCCGACAAGCTGCGCACGCGAAAGCTGTTGCTGCACAAAACGGAAATTGTAAAGTTGGTACACGCAGTTGAGCGCAAAGGCTTTACCGTGATCCCGCTATCGATGTATTGGAAAAATCACAAGGTCAAGCTGCAGCTCGGTGTGGCCAAGGGCAAGCAGCTGCACGACAAACGGGCCACTGAGAAAGAACGTGACTGGCAACGCGAAAAGGCGCGCTTGATTCGCGCTCATTAAAAGGGATCTGCTCGAAACCTTGGGGAATCGCGAGCCACCGTTGTGAGTGGTTCGGGCGCGAGTCGCCCGGCCGCCAGGAGCATCAGTGTATGGCCCGCACCTAAGGCTTCCAAGCACCGAGCGACGCAGCCATCGGAGCGCAGCGGGTTTCAAGAGGTTCGGTCAAGATATGGAGGCCGGCGTAGAAGGTGAGCGAACGCATGATACGTGCTGGAGCTTGGTTCGCTGGTCGTACGCACGGGACGGGTCCCGCCTAACTAATATGGGAAGCAACTAGCGATGTTCAAATTTCTGACCAAATTTATCCTATTGATCGTCACGCTGATTTTGGTGGATGTGTCGTTCTGGGGGCAGAAACATATCGTTGAGCCGTTCACATCTGCCTTAGCAAAGGTCTGCGTTGTCATCGTGAAGACCATCGACCCCGCGGTTGAAAGCTCCGGCAAGACGATCTACAAGATTTTCCCGCCGGGCTCCGAATACGCCCTGAAGAACCCAATTAAGGATGCTCAAGGCAAGGCGATTCCCGACATGCCTGCGCCGTTTGGAATCGAAATTGCCGCGGGCTGCAATGGCCTGGAGGCGATTGCCATCCTGATTGCCATGATGGTGGCGTTCCCCGCGACCTGGCGCCAGCGAATTGCGGGATTAATCGCCGGGTTTTTTGCGGTACAGATCTTGAATGTGGTGCGGATTATCAGTCTGCTCTATCTTGGCATCTGGGACAAAGTTTGGTTCGACTGGTTTCATCTCTATCTCTGGCAGGCGCTGATCATTCTTGACGCATTTGTGGTTTGCCTGCTTTGGCTGCGCTGGATTTCGCGCGACAAGCGCCTCAAGATCGCGCAAGCGAAGGCAAATCCAGAAGCTACCGCGACGGCCTGAAATGACGCTGCTGATCGCTGGGTTTGGTGAATTGGGCCAGGGTCTGGCGGCCCTGCGTCATGCAGCGGGTGAGCGCGTATTGGGAATTCGCCGCACGCCATTTGCTTCCAGTACCGCGCAAGTGATGCTTGCGGATTTGCTGCAGCCGGAAAGCTATGCCGGACGCTTGCACGGCGTGGAGCGCCTGGTTTATTGCGTCACCCCTGGACAGCGCGAGCAAGAGGCCTACCGTCAGATCTATGTCAACGCCTTTGGCAGGCTGCTGGCGATCGCGCGCACCGAAGGCTGGCCTTTGCGGCGCATCATCTTTGTCAGCAGCACCGCCGTGTATGCCGACGACGGCGCTGACTACACGGAGTCCAGCCCCGCTGTCCCGGCCGATTTCAACGGAAAGGTCATGCTGGAAGCCGAACGCGTTGCGTTGTCTTCGGGCGTGCACGCTTCTGTGCTCCGGCTGGGCGGCATTTACGGCCCGGGTCGAACGTGGATGCTGCGGCGGGCCGAATCGGACGCCGCCGTCGCCAGCGAGCGCTGGAGCAATCGCATTCATGTGGAAGACGCGGTGCAGGCGATCTCCTTTGTGCTCCAGTGTGACCAGCCGTCTGCCATCTACAACGTGGTTGATCCGCATCCGGCGCGCGAGTTTGAAGTGCTGAACTGGCTGCGACTGCGCAGCTTGCGTCCGCCGCTGTCGCGGGTTTCTGGCAGCTCCGGTAAGCGAGTCTGGCCGGATGCTCTACGTGCGCAGGGATTCCACTGGCGCTACCCCGACTTCCGCGCCGGCTATGCAAGCGTATTGGCCGCTTTGCCTCCCGCTGAGGCCGTCTGACCTGAGCGCTTGATCACGCTTCCGGAAGGTTGTCGTCGCCAATCAGCCGCTTGTCTGCCCGTTGTTGAGCCGACGACCGGCATGGTCGAAACTCCACCGGGTCAAGAAAGGAGTTGCCCATGCGTAAGAATTCCGGCTTCACTTTGGTCGAGTTGATAGTCACTTTGGCCGTCCTGGCCATCGTTGTGTCGCTCGCTTTGCCAAGCATGCGAAGTTTCGTTCGGCAATCCAATGCGGCGACAACCTCCAACAACATCCTGACCGCCTTCACGCTGGCGCGCAGTGAGGCGATCCGGAGCAATGGCAACGTCTCAGTTTGCCCAAGTAACACTGATCAAACCGCGTGTGCCGCCAGTTGGAACAACGGCTGGATCGTGTTTACTGATGCGGGGGTGGCCGGCGTCCTCAATCCCGGCACCGACGTCGTGATCAGCACTTTCGCAGCCGCACCCACCGGCACGGTGTTTTCGCGGGAAATCAACGTAGCTACTTTTAATGCCATGGGTATGCGCAGGGCGATCGGCGACCCTACGCTGATGCCGCGCTGCATCGAATACAAGATTGATAACAACGACGACAGCCACCGATACATTTTGCTTGGGCGCACCGGCACGGCCCGTCTCGGCAAAGGAGCCTGCACATGAAATTGTTCCACCCGCGGCGCCAGCAGGGCGTCACCCTGGTTGAGGTTTTGGTAGCGCTTGTTGTGCTTTCAATCGGGCTGCTGGGTCTGGCCGGGCTGCAACTGCTTTCGCTAAAGACCAATCAGGGTTCCGCGAACCGCACCCAGGCTTCCGCAGCGGCGGCATCGATTCTTGATGTGATTCGCGGCAACCGCGCAGCAGCCGCCAATTACGCGCGCGATTACGCCACGGCTGTCCCTGCATTCAGCACAACCTCGGCTCTTTGGGAGCAGGACTACGCGCAGGTGCTCGGCCACATCTCGCGCGCGCTGCCAGATGGGCAAGTCGAGGTGACTGTTACTCCACAGGGCCAGCCGGCGCGGCAGCGATTCAATATCGTGGTCAACGTTCGCTGGTCGCTTGGCACGCGAGGCGTCGTCGATACCGATAACTTTGCGATCGATGACGGTTTTGATATTGTCACTTTAACGGCGGAGGTCTGAGATGTTGCGTTCCACTAGGCGCGGATTCACGCTGATTGAGCTCATGGTGGGAATCACCTTGGGATTGATCATTATTCTCGGCATCGGGGAAGTATTTGTTGCCTCCCGGCGCGGCTATTCGACTCAGGAAGGTTTGTCACAAGTTCAGCAAAATGGTCGCTTTGGTCTGACCATGTTGGCGCGCGCCACTGATGCAGCCGGTGACATGGGCTTTAACAATTCGAGCGGTCTGGTGCGCGACCTGGCTCGCGCCGATACGCAGAACGGCATCATCAACATGGTGGATTTGACCGCCGCGCCTCCGGACACTGCGGCCCTTCTGCATATGCAGTCCGCGGTCGAGGTGTACGAGTTTGCCGGGACTGGCCCAGGTAATTCGTTTGCTCTGCCCAGGCCAGCAACGCTGGTAAACGATCGCAATCAGTGGCGTCCAAGGCTGCCCGCCGCAGTTATTGCTGAGTCAGGCGGCCTGGTGACGGGTTCTGACGTGATTGTCTTGCGCTACATGGCGCCCTTAAATATGCCTGCCCGAATGCAGTCCGCGCGTCCGACAGCGGGCGATCCCCTGTGCGCCGCTTCTGGCGCAATCCGCGTTGCCACCGGCTTTGGCGTGGCCGGCACCGCGTTTCCGAATTCAACCGATCCGAACTATCTTGAGCGAGTCGCTAGTTTTCCATCGCGCATTTTTGCGATTGCCAAGCCATCTCGCATTTATTTCTTCCAGGCCTCCGTGTTGCCGGCTGCCGACGGTAATTTGAAACTGATGTACAACCCCGGCGTTGGCAGTCCAGGAAATATCGACTGCAACACGGTTCAGGATTTCAGCCCCTCCGCGCAGTCCAGGATGGGCGAGTTCTTCACCGATATTTATTACATTGGTCGCGATGTTGGTGGTATGCCCGGTTTGTATCGCATGTTTTTCGACGGGTCAGCCGGTAACGCTTTCTCCACTGAACTGCTGGTTGAAGGCATCGAATCCATGCAGGTGCTGGCCGCAATGGCGCTGCCGCAAGGGGCTACCAGTATCCCGCCATCCGCTACGCGCTACATGACTGGAGAGGGCATCGCAACCTCAAGCGATTTCGGCGCCATTCCTTCGCTGACGAACGCTGATGAGATTCAGTGGGCGCGGCAGCGAAGGACGATGGGCGTACGCATTGCGCTGCTTTCCATGAGTGCCGACAATTTGGGCGGCCGCAATGACGTGAACTATCAAGCTTTGGGCACCACGCTTACAGGGACTCCGGATCGAAGAATTCGTCAGGTGTTTGAACAGTCGTTCACGCTGCGCAACCGCGTGCGCTCTGTGATTCCGCAGCGCGGTATTTTGTATTGAGACCGTGGTTTGTAGTGGCTGGATTTCTTGAATTGATCACGCTGTTTGCATCGAGGAGTTTATGAAAGAAAATCAACGGGGCGCCGCACTCTTTGTCGGCATGATGTTCCTGCTGGTATTGACCGTTTTCAGTCTGACCGCGATGCGGCTTTCCACGCTTGACGAGCGCATGACGGGCAACTATCTGCGCCAGATTCAGGCTTCCGAGCTTGCTGAGCAAAGCATGGCGCGTGCCATGACCTTGATCGCGCAGACGAAGGTCGATCCTTCAACCCCAATTCCAGCCACTTACGTTGCAAACTTCGGGCCGGGCGTGACGGATGGCTTGATTGAAGAGGGCGCTGGCGAGTCAGGCGCCAACTATGGCCGCTATGAAGGCCAGTGGGCGCGATGGGCGTTGTCCGAAACCGTCACCGGCACTCAGATCGGCGTTATTGAGAAGCTTGATCTGTCGCTTGCCCAGGGCCAACTTGAGCAGGGCGGGCAACTGGTGCAGGGCGGGGATTATTACCGTATTTCTACTTGGGGCAATGTGGGTGACCCCGGCAGCGGTCGCGCAGTTTCCACCACCATGCAAAACCTTTTCGTTCCTTAACTGTGCTGACGGAGTGATGTCATGCTTAGATTGAATCAGTTAGTCGTTGCCATCGGCGTCGGCGTCATTTCATTGGCTGCTTACGCGCAGGTGCCACCGCCCGAGGCAGGGCCGTTGGATATTGCTCAGTCGCCGCTGTTCGTCCGTCAGCCGGAGCCACCGCTTAATATGCTGGTCTTGGCACGTGACCACAAGCTTTTTTATGAAGCGTATAACGATGCCTCAGACCTCAACGGAGATGGTGTCGTCGACGTGGGCTACAAGCCCGCGACCGTGACCTATTACGGGTTGTTCGATAGCTTCATGTGCTATTCGTATAGCGCTGCCGGTCTTTTCCAGCCTTCGGTCCGTTCATCCAACAAAAAATGCTCTGGCCAGTGGAGCGGAGACTTTTTGAACTATGTGACCACGTCGCGCTATGACGCGCTGAAGAAGGTCATGTTTGGCGGCACGCGCTTTGAAGACACGGCCCGCGTTGTGCTTGAACGGACGTACGTGCCGCAAGACGGGCATAGCTGGGCCAAGGAGTATCGCAGTGTATTGATTGATGGCTATGACATTAGGGAGTACACGCCGCTCGCGCTTCCAACGCAAGCTACGGTTGGACATTTATTCGGAAGCGTGAATTTGGGTAACAGCGACCCAACACCTGGCGCTCCGATCATGCGCGTCTTGCCTAACTCGCGCTACAGGCCTTGGAACTGGGCATCTACCGAAGGCCCAGTGCTTGGGACCGGAAATTGCACAAACGCAAACAACGACGTGATCGGGTGTACACGCGCAGCCGGGGATATCTACGAATCTGCCGAGGAGCGCTTTTTCTCCGGGCTCACATTGCGAACTTGGCGCAGAAACATCGCCTTGCCAGCAGAGAACGTCGCAGCCACTACTGGTGCCTTGTTCGACACCTTGATGGCGTCAGCGGCCGTGCCGGTCAATCTTTGCGGTCAGGGCGCACGTGCGCGCGTGAACGTCGGGGACAATCCTTTCCGGAACCAGCGCGTTGTTCCCAATCTAACCAATTGCCCAAACAACAACGATAACTTTGTTGCGCAGATCACTGGCAATATTGTCGCGCCACCGGGTGGCCTGAACGAACGCTTCCGCCTGCAGGCGCGTGCTAACGCCAGGATGTACGTCAATGGCACGCTGGTGTCGACTAACTACGGCACAGACGCCGCTAGCAATCCATCGTGGACGGTTGATCTGGTGCTCCCTGCGGGCTTGCATACGCTGCGCATCGACTACGCGCAGCTCGCCGGCGGTCGCACCCTTCGTCTTGACCGCTTTAAAGGATTCTTCCCGGCTTCGGCAATGACTGACTACACGGTGCGCGTCGAGGTCTGCAAGGCCGGTCTGCTGGAGGCTAACTGCCGCGCTTATCCCAAAGGTGCCGCAACGCCCACCTCATTCAAGCCAGCCGGCATCCTGCATGAATACGGCGAAGACGACATCATGATGTTCGGCTTGCTGACCGGTTCCTACCGGAATAATCAAGAAGGTGGCGTGGTGCGCAAGCTGGTATCCAGCTTTAAGGATGAGGTGAACCCCGCGACCGGCGCGTTTACGGCCGTGAATGGCATTGTTTCGACGATGAACCGCATTCGCCTCACGGGCTTTGTCGGTAACTCGCATACGGGCGGTACTCAGGGCCGCTGCCCGGGGATGCAGAGTTTGATTACCCGTGACCAATGCTATTCCTGGGGTAATCCACTTGCTGAAATGGTTTATGAAAGCCTGAACTACTTTGGCGGAAATGAAACCCCGACCGCGGCCTTTGTGGATACTGCGGGGATCACCGTGAACTGGGACTCAGATTTGGGTTTGCCAGAAGCGACTCGAGGCGCCAACACCAATCCGTTTCGTGATCGCACCCTGGGCGGTTTCAGCGTCTGCGCGCAGCCGTTCCAAACGGTCATCTCGGACATTAATCCTTCCTACGACACCAATTTCCTGCCCGGCGTTACCAACGTGGGTAACCGGACTGATTTAAATGTGGTTGCGCTTGGACAAACTCTTTGGACGGGCGAAGGCCTGGGAAGCCGTCGGATCTATATCGGTGAAGTCGGTACGCTCAATGACGGTGCGCCAACGCCCAAAACAGCCTCAAGCTTTGGCAATATCCGCGGCTTGAGTCCGGAAGAACCCACCAAGAAGGGCGGTTTTTACACCGGAAGCATGGCTTACTACGGCTTTGTGAATGATCTGAGTGCGGCGCCATCGGGCCAAAAGGTCCGTACCTTTAGTATCGCGCTCGCGTCGCCGCTGCCGCGTATTGAGTTGCCGATCGGTGGCCGCACTATTTCCATGATTCCGTTCGGCAAGACGGTATCCGGTACCTTCGGTGGCGCGGTGAATCTTCCACCGGCCGCGCCTGACTTCAAGCCCACTAATACCATCGTTGATTTCTATGTTCAGGAGCTGGTGAATTTCCCAGGCGTCCGAAACGACGCTGCGATTAACGGCGGGCGTCCGTTCGCCCAGTTCCGCATTAATTATGAGGACGTGGAGCAGGGCAATGATCACGACATGGATGCGATTGTCGAATATACCGTGGCGCTGGAAGCTGACGGGCGGCTGAGGGTGCGACTGGTGTCCGACTATGCGGCGGGTTCGGCCAATCAAAATTTGGGCTATATTATTTCCGGAACAAACTCTGCGCAGGATGGAATCTATCTGGAAGTTCGCGACATCGATAATGGGCAGCGCGGTATTCGACAGGCGAGTTCGGCCTACCGGCTTAACACCCCGAGCGTGGTCAACGGCTACTGCTTAGAAAATGCCGGGGCTGCCACAACGTTGATCCAGAACCAGTGCAACGAGACGCCATTGCCTCCCATTTGCAACTGCGGCTTGCCTGAAGTAACAGAGCGTTTCTTCACGCTGGATGCTTCGGGTGGTGGTGCTGCCACGACCTTGCGTGATCCGCTTTGGTACGCGGCCAAGTACGGTGGCTTTAATGACAAAAACGCCAACAGCATGCCGGATCTGGTGTCTGAATGGGACGCGAAAGGACCTGCTGGCCCGAACGTTGCTTTGCCAGACGGCAATCCAGACAACTATTTCTTGGTGACCAATGCTTTGACCTTGAAATCACAGCTCGATGAGGCCTTTAGAGTCGTGCTGCAGATTTCGCGGCCTCAGGGCAGACTGTCGACCAATTCGACGCGCATCAGCGGTCGCACGCTGCTTTACCAGGCTGAGTACGACAGCCGCGACTGGTCGGGTGACGTACGGGCATTCAATTTCGATCAATTGCTGCTGACGCCAACAACCCAGGCGTGGTCGGCCAACGAAAAGCTCCCTATGCCGGCGGCGCGCAATATCTATACCTGGAATCCAGAATCGGGCAACGGCTCCACCTTTGCGCTCGGAGGTCTCACCACGGCGCAAAAAAACTTCTTGCATCCGTCACTCGACTCAGAGCGCACGAAGATCATCAATTATTTGCGCGGGGACAAATCACTTGAACGCAATAACGGTGGCACTTTCAGAGACCGTACCCGTCTGATCGGTGATATCGCCAATTCCAGCCCTGTGGTGTCCAGCCGCGATAACTTCGGCTACCCAGACGCCGATTACCAAGCGTATCTCGACACCAAAACGGCGCGCGGTGATTTTGTATTCGTAGGTTCCAACGGCGGCATGCTGCACGCCTTCAACGGTGCCTCGGGAGGCGACGGCGGCAAAGAAGTGTTTGCCTTTGTCCCGAACACGGTGTTTCCACGTCTTGCAGCCCTGTCCAACGCCAACTACGGCAATCCGAAGTACGCCTACGTGGACGGCACGCCCACGCTCGGCGACGCGAGGATTAACGGTTCGTGGCGCACGATCCTGCTCGGCTCGACAGGTGCAGGTGGCCGAACAGTGTTTGCGCTTGATGTGACCAACCCAATTACGTTTGGCGCGAACGAGGTACTCTGGGAGTTCACGAGCCCGCAGCTGGGATACACCATCGGTCAACCGAAGATTATTCGCATGGCCGACGGAAAATTCGCAGCCGTGTTCGGTAATGGCTTTAACGGGGTGGACAGTCCTAATGGAAATGACAAGGCCATGCTATTTGTCGTGGACCTAGAAACCGGCGCACTGATTCGTCAGTTCGATACCGGCGCCGGTACTGCGGCAAGTTCAAACGGCATGGGATCCCCGGTGGGTCTAGACGCAAGCGGCTTGGACAAGGCCAGAACTACGGATGCGCGTGCTGCCGCCTATGCGCCTTTGCCGGGAACCACGGTCTCCGGCTTTGATGGCCGCACTGACACGATTTTCTCGGGTGACATACTCGGTAATCTCTGGAAGGTTAACGCAGCTTCGGCGAACCCCGCGGACTGGACGCTGGGATTGCTGTTCTCGGCGCGTGCCCCTGATGGCAGGGCGCAGCGCATCGTGGCAGCGCCGCAAGCCGTGGCGCATCCCTTTGGCGGGGTCTTGGTCACCTTCGGCACCGGGCGTTACTTTGTGCGCAGCGACGGCGAGACCCGAATCTCAGATCCGATCAATTCTTTTTACGGTATTTGGGATTCCGGTCTAACGACTTTGGGCACCAGCACGCCTGCAGTGACTCGCGCCACTCTGGTCACGCGCTCGATCACAGGTACCGTGGCCAACGTGGCAAACGTAGGAACGGTGCGAACCGTGACCGGCGATCCCGTCAACTGGCGCATCCATGATGGCTATGTGCTCGATTTGGGTGTCAATGCCTTGCTGGGTGAAAAAATCCTGGCGCAGCCGTTGATTCGTTTCGGCCGCGTGTTCTTCAATACCTTTGCGCCGAACGTCAATCTCAATGACAGTTGCGAGCCCGGTGGTCGCGGCTTCCTGATGGTGCTGGATGCTCTGTCCGGCCAGCCGCGCTTGACGCTTCCGGACGGCACCCCGTGCAACAATTGTGCCGGCGCACAACGTTCGACGGAGAGCCCTCCAGGCGAGCCAGCGTTGCTGACCGGTGACGGAGTGCTGTTGGACCTGGATCCAAACTTTAGTGTCAACCCAAACGCGCAGAATCGAGTGCTGGGCCGGCCCTATGGCCAGCAGTCCTGGCGTCAGATGCGGTAATTTTGGCTTTTTCGCACCGCGTGATTGCTCACGCGGTGCTTGGGGAATGAATGATGAAGCGACGACAGACTGGCTTTACGCTAATTGAGGTGATGATTGTGGTGGCCGTTGTGGCCATTCTTGCCGCAATCGCGTTCCCGGCATACCGCGACTACTACATGCGCACCTATCGCTCCGAGGCGCGCGCGGAGCTGCACAAGATCCAGACCGATTTGGAGCGCTGGTACACCAACCGCAACACCTACGTCGGATTCGTCTTGGCGTCGCGACCGGTGCCGGGCAACGCGACTGGGACCTCGGTGCGCTATAACATTTCGTTGCAGGGTGCTGCCACGGCGGTGGGCTATACGCTGCAAGCGGTGCCAGCGCACGGCCAGACCGCCGATCGCTGCGCGACCCTGACCATTAACCAAGCAAACAACAAGGTTGGCGCCTATCCCGATTGCTGGTAGCTGAAAACGCATTCAGCGATTTGCTTGACGTGTGCAGCTCCGGTACGTATGGTTCTCGTCCGCCTGTCAGGGCGGCATCGGCTAGGTAGCTCAGTTGGTAGAGCAGGGGATTGAAAATCCCCGTGTCGGGGGTTCGATTCCCTCCCTGGCCACCAATAGTCAAACGCCCAACCCGCGTGTTGGGCGTTTTTTTGCGTCACGGTATCCCGTGTTGTTTTGACCGGACGCTGTCGTTTCGCCAGACCGCTGTCATTTCGCCAGACCGCTGTCATTTCGACCAAGGGGAGAAATCTGGTTCTGGGCGCCTTGAGATCTCTGCCTGCGGTCGAGCTGACAAACGCTCTTGGCTTTCGCCTGACGACTCCGCGCAGAATGTGGGTTAACCAAACGCTGTTTGCTTCGCGTGAGCGGTTGTTAGAGACTTCGTTTCTTTTCCAGCGCTCTGGCAATCGCTTGCAGGCGCACGCAGCAGGTCAGCAGGCTTCCAAACGTGATCAGCAACAGCGTACCAAGCGCAGCATAGCTGCTCGGTGCCACCAGCTCCCATTCTGCGGCTTGTAGCAGCAGCCCAAGCGTCAGCGCGAACATGCGGTGCTGTTTTGCCATCGGGCCGCGAAAGGATTGCGGCAATCCCAAACTCCCACCCAGCAGGCGAATGTAGGCGGTCGCAATTGCGACCAGCGCCGCCAAGCAGCCGAGCCAGAACAGGTCGCAGAAGGCGCCGAGGGCAAGCAAGAACAGCGTGTCGGCGATGCGATCGGGCACTTCGTTGTACAGCACGCCGGTGGCGGTTGCTTTGCCGGCCTCGACCGCCACGAGACCGTCCAGCATATTGGCGAGCAGTCGAAGCTGCACGCACAGCGCCGTGAGCACCAGCCAAACACTGCTTTCGGCCGCGATCAGGCTGTAGCTGCCGATCGCCGCAAAAACGATGCTGAGCAAGGAGATCTGGTTGGGGGTGACCGATCGCGCAGCGAGCCAGTTCGCAAGCGCCATTGCCCAGGCGCGGCTGCGCGTCTTGAGCGGTCTGCGTGCTTCCATTCTTTTTCTCCGGGTCTTGTTTATCGGACGCTGGGAAGGCTAATCTCGCCGCCACTGCGGGTGTGGTTCAATGGTAGAACCTCAGCTTCCCAAGCTGATGGCGTGGGTTCGATTCCCATCACCCGCTCCATTCTTGCATGCAACCCAGGTCAGTCAGCATGAGCAAAAAGGACTTGCAGGTGCTTGGCTGGCGGGAGTGGTTGAGCCTGCCGGATCTTGGCATTCGTCGAATCAAGGCCAAAGTGGATACTGGGGCTCGCTCCAGTTGCCTGCACGCGCTGCAGATTGAGGAATTTCGGCGTGCGCGCCGCGATTGGGTTAGCTTTGTGATTGAGGTTGAGCCGAGCCGCTTGGAGCAGCGCGTTGCGCCGGTGGTTGATCGACGCGAGGTGCGCGATTCTGGTGGCCATCGAACGGTGCGCCCGTTCATCCGCACTCAGGTCTGTTTGGCGAACAACTGTTGGCCGATCGAGCTGAACTTGGCGGCGCGCGGGGATATGCTGTTTTCAATGCTATTGGGTCGCACAGCGATGCTGGGACGCTACATGGTAAATCCGAAGTTATCTTACACAAAGGGCGGAAGCCCTGAGGAAGTTGTATGCGATTAGCCCTGCTCTCTAGGAACCGAAAGCTGTACTCGACTCGCAGATTGATCGAGGCCGCGCGGGCGCGTGGCCTGCGCACGCGGGTTGTGGATCCGCTGCGCTGCTACATGTCGATCGGTCCAGGCGAGGGGCAGATCCACTACAAGGGCAAGCGGCTGGAAGAGATCTCAGCGGTGCTGCCGCGCATTGGCGCTTCGGTAACGGCCTACGGGACTGCGGTGCTGCGCCAGTTTGAAATGATGGGCGTGTACACCCCGAATCCTTCGGACGGCATCCTGCGCGCGCGCGACAAGTTGCGCGCCTCGCAACTGATGGCGCAGCGCGGCCTTGGCCTACCGTTCACCGTGTTTGGCGATTCCCCGGATGACACGGCGGATTTGCTCGACATGCTTGGCGATGCGCCGCACGTGATCAAGCTGATTGAGGGTACCCAAGGGCAGGGCGTGCTGCTGGCGGAATCGCGCTCCGCAGCGGAGAGCTTGGTCGAAGCTTTTCGCGGCTTGGAAGCTCAGTTTCTGGTACAGGAGTTCATCAAGGAGGCCAAGGGTTCGGATATCCGCGCTTTTGTAGTGGGTGGCAAAGTGGTTGCCGCCATGCAGCGCACCGCCAAGCCTGGCGAGTTTCGCTCGAACCTTCATCGTGGGGGTTCCGCGCGCCAGATCAGCATCTCACGCGCGGAGCGCGAAACGGCGGTCGCTGCGGCAGACGCCATGGGTCTGGGCATTGCTGGCGTTGATTTACTGCGTTCGACGCGCGGTCCGCTGGTGCTAGAAGTGAACTCATCGCCAGGTTTAGAGGGCATCGAAAAAGCCACCGGGCTGGATGTTGCTGGCATGGTGATAGACCACATTATTCGGCAGATCACGCGCCGGACCCGACGTCGAACATGACTGCGTGGGTGCTGCTCGCGGCCATCGCTAGCACCTCGTTATCGGGCCATTTCAAGGGCCAGTACGGCGGGATTGAGATGTTCGATTCTCAGGCCAAGCTGTCGTTTCGGGTAAATCCAAGCCACTTGGCCACGCCCATCCGAGCCTGCAGCAGCGGCTATCTGTTTTTGGCCACGCAAGCCCTGGTGGCAGGAAAACTGGACCCGATAAACACCTCGATTCGTTACGACGCGGTACGCTTTCCGTCGACACCAGACTGGCCTGTTGCGTGGCAGCAGGAGCAAGACCTGACCGTTGCACTGCGCTTTGCCACGCCGTGGTACTTCGCCGAATTGCGCCAGCGCCTGGGGCAGGGCGCCTGGCAGATGCGCGCGCAGCAGGCAGGTTTCGGCAATTTGCAGGGGCCAATTGAAGAATGGACGACGACAATCTTGCAGCAGGTCAATTGGATTCGTCGCTTGCAGTCCAATGCCTTGGGGCTGAACGGACAGTCCCGCGAATTGATTCGTCGCGGTCTGCGTCGCGAGCAGGCCGGTACCAATGTGCTGTTTGGCTCCGGAGGCCGCTGTCCGCTGCCAGATGGCACCGCAATCGCGTGGCATTTGGGATGGGTCGAGCGCAACAAGTCGCCGGTGTTCTATGGCTTGACCGTGGAAGGCAAGTCCCGCGCTGAGCTTTCAGGCGAGGCCTTGCGTATCGCAAAGGACACCCTGAATGAAATGAATTTTCTTGGCGCTGCACAAAGCTCGCCTTGACATGGATCCCGCAGGGAGTGGACATTGCGCTTGGATCAACTTGTCGTTCCGTGCCCGGTCCCCGCGCCAGCGGCTGCTCGCTAGGGAATCGTTGATGCAACTTTCAGGAGTGTGAGGTGGGATTTCTACAAGAGTTCAAAGCCTTTGCCATGCGCGGCAACGTGGTCGACTTGGCGGTCGGTGTGGTTATTGGCGCCGCGTTCGGTAAGATCGTGTCAAGTTTCGTTTCAGATGTGGTGACGCCTGCGCTGGGGTTACTGATCGGCGGCGTGAACTTCTCTGGCCTCAAGTTCGTGCTGCAAGATGCGGCGCTGGAAAACGGCAAGGAAGTGGCGGCCGCGGTCACTTTGAACTACGGGGCTTTCCTGCAAACCCTGTTTGATTTCGTGATTATCGCGGCGGCCATTTTTGTCGTAATCAAGCTTATCAATCGCATGAAAAGAGAAGAGGCTGCCGCCCCAACGGCACCGCCGGAGCCTAGCGCAAGCGAAACGCTGTTGGCAGAAATTCGCGACGAACTACGGAAACGAGCTTGAGTTCGAGCGCGCTGCAAGCAACCAGTATGGGAGCGTTGGTGCGTACGCCCCAGCTATGCGCGCGAACCCGCTGGCATACCCTGTTGCACCTTTACGACGAGAACTTCCTGCGGCTGCTGGCGCTGTTCCCGCATCTGCCGCAGTTTTCGGGTGAGTGGCGCTCCGTGCTGGGCGCGGACGGCGCTATTTCCGTGCGTTTGATTGCGCGTGAGACGCACACCGCAGTGATCAAGCTGACGCATGTGGAGGCGCGTAACAGCACCCCAGATGCCTACCTCAGGGTGTACTTCGACGCGCGCCAAGCCGAAGTGACGCACTTCCAATCGGGCGCCGAGCTGCGTAAGTTGCTGGCACCGAATTCAGACGCTAAAGCTATTGCAAGGCGCAGGCTGCGGCTGAATCTGTTTCTGTCCAAGTGGCTTGATTTTCTAGCGGATCTAGGACACCACAAAGGCAGCTGGCAGCGGGTCGATTTCGAGCCGGCCAATCCTGAACAAAGCGGGTTGCAGCGTTAAGTTTCCTGGCTTGACAGTCCCAGGGTCGGTACGCATAATCGCCCGCTCTTCTGGGGCTATAGCTCAGCTGGGAGAGCGCTACAATGGCATTGTAGAGGTCATCGGTTCGATCCCGATTAGCTCCACCAAGTTTCATATGTCCCCATCGTCTAGAGGCCTAGGACACCGCCCTTTCACGGCGAGAACCGGGGTTCGACTCCCCGTGGGGACGCCAACGCAAGACAAAAAAGCCTGCCTCCAGCGGGTTTTTTTGTTTCTGGGATTTGCTTGCTCATTTCGGCGTGATCAGCGGCTTGCGGAAGACCCGTGCTGGTGCTGGCAGGTCGCTGCGATAGCTTCGTCAGGCCAGCTCAACGACTCCTGCTGGCATGGATTGCGCGACTGCGTGCGCAATGACGGCTTGCGGCATGGATTCCGCGACTGCGCGTGCAATGACGGCTTCCGTGCGCAATGACGGCTTGCGGCATGGATTCCGTGACTGCGCGCGGCATGACGGCTTGCGGCGTGGATTGCGCGACTGCGCGCCCAATGACGGCTTGCGGCGTGGATTGCGCGACTGCGCGCGCAAGGACAGCTTCCAGCGTGCATTGCGCGACCTGCTCGCGACGAGCGCGATGGGGGCATTGCCGGCGTCGCAGCAAACGCGGATGCGCGGCGCCAATCGGGCTGGTTTAATGTTTTTCCAGCAGATGATCACGGATCGCGCGTGCAAACAGTTGCGTCGGCCTCCCGCCATGCATACATAATCCGCTCCACAGCAGTGAAGAGAGATAGGCGTGGACGCTCCGATTTCCGTACCAAATTTTAAGCTCGACAAGGAGATCGGGCGGGGCGGAATGTCGCATGTGTATCTGGCCCACCAGATCGAGCCCAAACGCAAGGTCGCGATCAAGATCGTTTCGCCTGGAAGCACGCCCGACCCGCAATTTCTCCAGTCGCTCAAGCAGGAAGGCGACATGATTGCGGGCTTTGCGCATGACAACATCATCACGATCTATGCCTGTGGGGTGATCGACAGCCACTACTTCATGGCGATGGAGGTCTTGCCTGGCGGTGATCTGGCCAAGAAGATCGAAAAAGGGCTGCGTCCCGAAGAGGCAGTCGAGGTCATGCTGCAGATCGGCAGTGCGCTTGAGCATGCGCATGGTCGGGGCATTCTGCATCGCGATATCAAGCCCGAAAACGTCATGTTCCATGAATCGGGCAAAGCGGTGCTGGTGGATTTTGGCATCGCGAAGGAAGCCAACAAGGAATCCAGTTTCACCCAGATGGGCGCCGTGGTTGGCACGCCGCACTACATGAGCCCTGAGCGCTGCATGGGCAAGCCGACCGACTTAAGGTCGGATCTTTATGCCATGGGCGTGATGTTTTTTGAAATGCTCACCGGCAAAAAGGTGTATGAGGGGCGCGATACTTTTGCGGTTTCCTACGCGCACGTTTACGAGCCTGTGCCGCCCCTGCCACCCGAGCTGTCGCGCTATCAGCACTTGGTTTCCAAACTGCTGGCCAAGGACGCGGATGAGCGCTACCAAAGCTCGCGGGAAATGATCGAAGCCCTGAAAAAGGTGCGCGCAGGGCAGTCACCAGAGCCCTCTACGCGTCGCGTCAGCACCATGGTCAGCGGTCCAATCACCGGCGTTACCGGGCCCATTGCCGCACAAAGCACCGGCGGCGTAACTCCCATGAGCACCCGGGGCGGCGCGCCTGTGACCGCAGGCGGCAACACCGCGAACGTGCCGGCTCCAGCGGTTGCCAAGCCGTTTCCGACGCCCATGCTCTTGGCTGGAATCGGCGGGTTGGCACTGGTGATATTGGCGGCGCTATTTTGGCCGCGCTCAACGGTGATTCTGCGTCCGACGGATCCCAATGCGCCCATCACCACGATGGACAACTCCACCAAGCTCAACCCGGAACAACAGAACCAGCTGTTCGAACTGCTTGAGGCGGCAACCCGCAACGGTCGGCTCGGGCGCGCGGAAGAGGCGGCGGCTGCCTACGAGAAAGTGCTGCGCGAGCTTGATTGCACCAATCAGGAAGCGCGTAGCAGCTTGCAAAGACTGGATCCGGATGCGTACAGCAAGATCATCGCGGAGTGTAAGTAATGCATCCGCACGGCAAAATTTGACTGTGCTTGCACCAGTCGGCTGAGATAACTTACGGAGCGGTTTCTGCCGCACCTCTCGATGCTCACTTGCAGGCTGAGCACGCCCGCCAAAGGAGTTTCTATGTTGCAGTCCGGCCAAGCCGTACCTGATTTTCAGCTAGCCGATCAGGATGGCAATCCAATCACCGCCAAAGCCTTGCTGGGGCAGCGGTATTTGCTCTACTTCTATCCCAAAGATGACACTCCGGGATGTACTAAACAGGCCTGTGGCTTTCGTGATTTGCTGCCGGATTTGAACGGACTTGGGCTGCACGTGTTCGGCGTCAGCGCGGACAGTGAAGCGGCGCACCGCAAGTTCACCCAGAAGTTCGCGCTCAACTTTCCCCTGCTGGCAGATCCGGAGCGCAAACTCATTGAGCCGATCGGCGCTTGGGTGGAAAAAAGCATGTACGGCAAGAAGTACATGGGCATTCAGCGCGCGAGCTTTCTGATTGCGGCCGACGGCACGATTGAACACGTTTGGGAGAAGGTGTCGCCGGAAAAGCATCCCGATGAGGTGCGCGCGTATCTGATGGGCGCGCCCAGCAAGGCCGGCAAGAAGGCGGTAGCGCCCAAGCTAGCCCCCAAGCTAGCCCCCGGGGCGGGCAGCAAGGCCAAGAGCTAGCTGCTCTGCTCGACGCGCGGCTTTTTGCAGATTGCGTCGGCTGGCTTGAAAGCGCGCGTAGGTTTGCTGTAGGTGCTCAAGAAATTGGGTGACGCGTCAGCGCTTGATGCTTTGCACCAAATTCGGCGCACGCCACGGAGAACTTCTAGCAACCTACTGTGCGCTCCAATTGCTGCGTAGTTCGGTGCTCGGAATCCTCATGGTCGCCCTTGTACACTGCGGCTCTTGCGCGCCGCGCGCCTTGCACTCAAACCGCTCGCTGCGGTTTCTAGAGGTTCCCCAAATGTCTCGCCCTAGTTGTCGGCACCTGAATCTGCTGATTGTCCTTTTGGCTTGGGTGCTGTGTGGATTGGGCTGGGCATCTGGCAGCGCCGTGAAGCGTCACCCGCTTGAAACCCTTGCCGTTACCGAGCCTGAGCAGGCGCTGAGCAAGATTCGGGCCGAGGCCCTGCTGCTTGGTACTGAAGCGTCGGAACAGCGCGCCTTGCTCAGTTTGGCGGAAGCCAATGGCTGCCGGGTGCTCGCGGATTGGGCCTGCCAGCAAGCTGCGGCAATCAACGCGGTTCAAGATGCAAGCGCGATCGGCGATCCGTTAATCCGCATTCGCGCGCTGATCGTGCAAGCCAGGGCCAGCAACGCCATGCGGGACTACGTGCGCGGTGAAGAGCTGTTGTCCGCGGCGGATGTCGAGTTGAAGCAAACGCCCCAGCCTTTGCTCCAGGCGGATCTGGCGCTTGCGTACTCTTCCTTGAGCTGGCAGCTCGGTAAGTTTGAGGTTTCCGCAAAGTATGCCGAAGACAGCCTTGTGGTCAACGCCGAAGGAGTCGATACGCCGACCCGAATTCGCCTGCTGCGCAATGCTGCGCGAGCGCGCCTGCAAATGCAGAACCTCGACCAGGCCCAGGCGCATATCGAAGCTGCTCTTGCGCTGGTCAGAAGCGTTGACGATCCAAAACTGGCCGGTGAGCTCTACCTGGAGGCGGCGCGCTTGTATCGCGTGCGCGGCGACTACAAGCGGCAACTTGAGGCCACGGCGAAGGTCATCACGCTGTCTCAAGAGCTCAAGAACACGCAGCTTTATGGCCAAGCCACAGAGGCCGAGGCCCAGGCCCATCTCGACCAGGGCAATCTGCCTCTTGCCCAAGAGCGGTTTCGCACTGCCGCACGCTCGTTTGCCGAGCTCAAGCTGCAGCGTGATGAGCTACGCATCTGGTCCCAGCTGCTGCCGCTGTCGATTCGTATGGACACTCCGCGCAACCAGCTTGAACAAGAAATGCAGCGATGGATTGAGCTTGAAACCGCAATCTCGAACGGTGATCGCGCCAAGTCGGCAGCCGATTTCGACACGCGCGTGCGCGAGATCGAAAACCAGAGTCAGATCGCCAAGCTAGAGGTGGAAAAATCTGCCTCCCAGATGCAGGCGGTACTGTCGCGCCACAACACGCAGCTCGCCCTTGGCCTTGCCTCCGTGGCCGCGATATTGGCATTGATCCTTGGGCTTTTTTGGTGGTCACAGCGCTCGGCCAGGCTGCGTGTTGTGGCAAGCGAAACGCGCCTGCGTTCGGTGTCCGAAAATCTTCCCGCGGTGGTGGCGCATATCGACCGCGAGCAGCGCGTTCTCTACGGCAACGCCGAGCTGCGTCGGCGCGCCGGGCAGCCGAACGCGGACGTGGTCGGAAAAAGCCTATTCGAGCTGTTTGGAGCCAGCCATCATGCCCGCCTCACGCCGTATCTGGAGATGGTGCTCTCGGGTGAGCGCGTGGTGGCAGACGATTACATCGATGATTCCGACGGGCGCCGGTATTTTCAGGTCACGATGGTGCCAGAGCGCCGAAGCACCGGCGATGTCAGTGGGTTTTTCTATCTTGATCAAGACGTTACGGATCTCAAATTGGCCAAACTCAGTCTTGAACAGCTGGCCAATCTGGACGGCCTGACCAATCTGATGAATCGACGCTATTTTGACGACAAGCTGAGTCAGGCCATGACCGCTGCGCGCGCTACGGGTGGCGCTCTGGTGCTGCTGTTGATCGATCTCGATGAATTTAAACCGATCAACGATCGCTTCGGACACCTTGCCGGTGATGCGGTATTGCGCGAGGTTGCACGACGTATTCGCCTGTGCACGCGGCGTGAGGATAGCGCGGCGCGCTTTGGCGGCGATGAGTTTGCGGTGCTGATTCAGGGGGCGGAGCTTGAGTCCGGCGAAACGGTAGCCAAGAAGCTCCTGGCGCAGCTGGACCTTGGCTACCGCCACGATGACCAAACCATCGCCTTGGGTGCCAGCATAGGAATCGCGCACAGCCAAGGAATGCAAACGCCGATCGAGCTTATCGAAGCTGCCGATCGTGCGCTGTATCAGGCCAAAGCTGCCGGAAAGCACTCGTATCAGGTGTTTCAGGGCAGCGCCAAGGAGTGAAGCATCGATTTGGTTGACCTGCCGCTGCGACGTATCACCGCCAGGCTGTGATGGCCTGGCTTGAAGTTGAAGGACGCTCATTGCGCCCGCCGTCGCGAAGTCCATGAGCGCAAATCGCGCTCAGTTTTGCTGAAATCAAAGTCTCACGCTTCTCGGAAGCTCGGAGTCTTGGCAGTGAGCGTGCAACTCGTCCTGCTTCCCCAAGACCAGAACCTGTGGATTTAAGCGTCTGCGCCTGACGGCTGCGCGCAGAATGACGGTTGGAGATTGGGCGTTCATGGCCTGCTCCCTGCGGTCGAGATCAGCGGTCGAGATGACAACCGTGGTTCTGCGCAGATCCGCCGGGCGCTACAGGGGGAATTACGCACAGATCGTCGCTTCTTGACGTTTCGTCGACCTATAAATGTGGGATGCTTCACGCTCTTGACTGAACTCGCGTTCATGTTTGTGGTTGTTCGCATTTTCGACGGCACAGCAAGTGCCAACTTGGGGAATAAAGATGAGTCAACGTTTTCGGCGCACAGCGGCATGGGTGCGAACTTCACTGGCGCCGTCGGCCGCGCTGTTTGCCTTTCTGGCCGTGGCACCTGCCGCACACGCACAGCTGACCGGCACGCTCAATGTGCCCGGTTCGTACCCCACGTTGGAAGCTGCGATCACTGATCTGAACACGGTCGGCGTTGGCGCTGGCGGTGTGACCATCAATGTGGTTGCCGGCAATGTGCAGACTTCACCGGCTGGCGGATATGCAATCAATCTGCTCGCCAGTAATGCCACCTTGGCAAACCAGATCACCATTCGCGGCAACGGCAATACGGTCACCGCACCCACGACGCACGTGGTGGGCGCACTGACCGACGCCATCTTCAAAATCATCGGCGAGGACTTCGTCACCATTAACGGCTTCGTGATGAATGAAAACGCCGCAAACACCACGATCGTCGCGGGCACCAACAACATGACCGAATTTGGCGTCGCGTTGTTCTATCGCACCGCCACGGATGGTGCGCAAAATGCAAGCATTCTGGGTAACACGATCACCCTGAATCGAACCTACCAGAACACCTTTGGTATCTACAGCAACAGCAGCCACACGGCAGCGGTGGCAACCACGCCGGCGAATGCCTCTGGGGCAACCGGCGGCAACAATGCGCTGTTGATTCGCGGCAATACGATCAGCAACGTCAATATCGGGATTGTCGTGGTGGGTTCTGCAGGCACTGCCGCGGATCACAACGAAGGCCTGGATATCGGCGGTGCTTCACTGGCGACCGGCAATACCATCACCAACTACGGCACCACCGGCACGTTTAGTTCCTATGCCAACGTTTCCGGCACGGTCAACGGCATCCTGGTGCGTAACACGCGCAACTTCAATATCTCGTTTAATACCATCACCAGCTCAGCTGGCGGCACCGTAGCCGGCACCCTGCGCGGCATATTTGTACCCGGATTCTCGGCTGCGCCTACCGGCACGCTGACCAGCACAATCAACAACAACCGGATCTCGGTGCGTACCGGTGTAGTAACAGGAACACTTGCTGGCATTATCGTGGAATCCGGCAGCTTGACCGCCACCTCTTCGATCACGGTGAACAACAATACATTTATCGACTCGGGTTACAGCGTGGCATCGGCTAGCGGCGCCAGCACTTTTCTCTCAGTCGGGGGTTCGGGCACCGCAGGACCGTTGAACACCACAATCAATAGCAATAGTTTTGACAACCTGTCCATTGCCAGCACCGGCAATCTGACGCTGATTAGCAATAACTTCACCCGACCGGCTAATGGCACGGTCACGGTCAATAACAACGCCGTCGTCACCGGATTGGTCAAGACTTTGGCTGGTGGCACCGTTCGTTGCTATGACAATTTCGGCTCGTCACCCTCAACGGTCAGTGAGGTCAATCAGGGCAATAATTTTTCCAATATCTCG
>Ga0163144_10002512_pt1 | contig 42251 bp, 34 predicted proteins | sample OliLak19BULKMAT1_FD_123175 | JGI IMG/M metagenome (GOLD analysis project Ga0163144, IMG submission 123175) | Freshwater microbial mat bacterial communities from Lake Vanda, McMurdo Dry Valleys, Antarctica - Oligotrophic Lake LV.19.BULKMAT1 | ecosystem: Environmental > Aquatic > Freshwater >...
CCGACCTGCCGGAACGCGAAGCTCGAGTACGCCTGCTCCACGCCATTGAAGTACCGGAACGACTCCTGCCGATACGCCTTCCACGGTTCGTAGATCGCCTTGAACTGGGCGCTCTTGGCGGCATACTCGTCCAGCAGGGCCTGGGTCTCCCGCCACACCGCCTCGAGCACGTCCTCGGGGAACGGCCGCACCTGAACCCCAGCGGCACGGAGCCGCGCCAGGGCCGGCGGATTCAGGGCATCGTACTGCATCAGCATTTCCTGGTTCTGCTCGGCCGCGGCCACCTCGACCACCTGCCGGTACACCTCGGGCAGTTCCTCGAGTGCCTTCTGGTTCACCATCAGGGTGGCGGTGATGCCGGGTTCGTGCCACCCGGGGTAGTAGTAGTTGTTGGCCACCTGGTGGAAGCCGAGCTTTTCATCGTCGTGCGGACCAACCCATTCGGTGGCATCGATGGCCCCCCGCTCAAGGGCGGTATAGATCTCGCCGCCGGCCAGCGTCTGCACCGAGACGCCCAACCGAGCCAGCACCTCGCCACCGAGGCCCGGCATCCGCATCCGGAGACCGCGGAGGTCGGCCACCGAGTTGATCGGCCGGCGGAACCAGCCGCCAAACTGGGTGCCGGTGTTGCCGCAGGCAAACGGGACAATCCCGAATTCCGCGAACACCGGGAGGAGCGCGTCGCGGCCACCACCGAGTGCCAGCCAGGCATTCTGCTGCCGGGCGGTCAGGCCGAACGGCACCCCGGTGTCAAAGGCGAGCGCCGGGTTCTTGCCCAGGTAGTAATAGGTGACCGTATGGCCCGCGTGCACCGTTCCCTGCTGGACCGCGTCCATGACCTGCAACCCGGGCACCACTTCGCCGGCTGGGTAGACGCGGACGGTGAATCGGCCGCCGGTGAGCTGGCTGACTCGTTCGGCAAACCGCTCGGCGGCGCCAAAAATGACATCGAGGCTCCGCGGGAAACTGGAGGCGAGACGCCAGGTGACTTCGGGGCCGGTAACGACTTCACCGGCGGTGGCAGGGCCAGCGGCCGCGCCGCCACAGGCTGCCGCTGCGCTGGTGCCTGCAACGCCGAGCGCCGCACTCTTCAGGAACGCGCGCCGTTCCATGGTCATGGTGGAAAGGTCCTTGGTAGTGGAGGGGTGTCGGGTGTCGGGTGTCGGGTGTCGGGAAATCTAGCTGCATAGGCGAGGGGTGAGACACGCGACCGCCGCCTTGTCCGCCCTAGAACGTCTGGCACACATCCAAGCGGCCGGCCTCGAGCCCCCGCCGGAACCACTGGACCCGTTGCGTCGAAGTGCCGTGGGTAAAGCTCTCGGGGTTGACCCGCGCCCCGGCACCCTGCTGCAGTCGGTCATCACCGATGGCGGCGGCGGCCCCGAGGCCCTCCTCGACGTCGCCGGGTTCGAGGATGCCGCGCTGGGCGGCGAAGTGGCCCCAGACACCGGCCAGGCAATCGGCCTGCAGCTCCAGCCGCACCGAGAGTTCATTGGCGCGGGAGGGATCCCGTTCTGACGCGGCGCGCATCTGTCCCTCGGTGCCCACCACCGTCTGGATGTGGTGACCGATCTCGTGCGCCAGCACATAGGCCTGGGCAAAATCTCCCGGGGCCCCGAAGCGGCGATCCAGGTCGTTGAAGAAACCCAGGTCGATGTAGACCTTCCGATCGCCGGGACAGTAGAAGGGCCCCACCGCCGAGCTGGCCGTGCCGCAGGCGGACGCGACCCCCTGGCGGAAGAGCACCAGCTGGGCCTCCGGGTACTGCTCACCCTGTTCCGCGAAGATCCGGGTCCAGACCTCCTGGGCATCATCCAGGACGAACGAAACGAACTGGACCATCTCTTCTTCCGCCGGGTCATTGAGTGGGGCGGCGGCATCGGCGACCGGGGCGGGCGCCCCTCCGCCGCCAACCAGCGAGAGGAAGTCCTGCTTGAAGACCACACTCAGCACCAGGAGGATGACGATGCCGCCGAGCCCCATCTTGCCGCCGCCACCGAACCGCATGCCAGAGGCTCCCCGGCGGTCCTCGAGGTTCTGGCTGCGTCCACCGCGGGTCCAGCGCATGGTGCCGTCCTGGTGAGAAGGGAGAAACCGGAATGGAAAAGCTAGGGGGGAAATGAGGAATCGGGAATGGGGAGACCTGAAGGTTTGGAGCGGGGGGCCGGGGCCGGCCCCCCCCGAATGAGCCTTGACCGCCCAATCTGACGCGACTAGTGGTAGTGGGATGCGTATGCGGGGGGACCCACCCCTGCCCGATTCAGACTGGAGATCGCCGTGCCAACCACGCTTTGGCCCCACCGCTTGTCGCTGATTCTCTCGCTTTTCCTTGCCATTTCCGCCTGTGGCGGGGGTGGGTCGACGGGGCCAGTCCCACCGCCGCCGCCGCCCCCCACCCCGGTGGCAAACGTCACCGTGGATCCGGGCACAGCGGCCCTGGCGCCGCTGGGCACCCAGCTGCTCACCGCGACGCCCCGCGACGCCCAGGGAAACCCCCTGACCGGGCGGGCGGTCGTCTGGACCACGAGCGCCCAGGCCGTGGCCACAGTCAGTAACTCGGGGCTGGTGACGGCCGCCGCCGCCGGCTCAGCCACCATCACGGCCACCAGTGAGGGCAAGAGTGGCACCGCGACGATTACGGTGGCCACCGGCGCCGTGGTGGGCCCTCAGGGCGGCGTCCTCACCTTTGCGAACGGTGCCGTCAAGGTGACGGTGCCGGCCGGTGCCGTTGCCACCCCGGTGGTGATCAACGCCATCGTCGGTGGGGCCCCCTCTGGCGCTGCGCCGGAGGACTGGCAGGTCGTCGGGCCGGTCTACCAGATCAGCCCGGCCGGGACCACCTTTTCACAGCCGGTGACCATCACGGTGAAGTTCGCGGCCTCCGACCTCCCGGATTTCGCCATGACCGGCGATCTCGGCCTGCAGCAATGGAGTGGAACCCAGTGGACCTTGCTCCCGAACCCGACGGTGAATGCCACCGACTATACCATCTCCACCACGGTGACGAGCCTCGGCACCGCGGCGGCCGGCGGTCCAGCGGCCAGCGGCGGGGTCCAGGCCACGAACCACCTGCAGCCCTGGGAACTGGCACTGATGGCGATGGATCCGCAGATCGCACTGTCCCCTGCAGAGGCCAGTGTCAGCGTGTTCCACCGCGAAGCCGGGTTCTCGGTGGCCGTTCTTCCCCGCGGCCAGGGCCTGGCCCTGCCCGCAGCGCCCCCGCCACTGCTGTTCCGCTGGCGGACCGACGGGCCCCACAGCAGCTTCATCGAGTCGATTGGGCCCACCGACTGGACCACGACCATGTCGGTCGAATATTTCACCACGCACCCGTTGCTGGCCCAACTCACCGGCAACATTGACCGGGTGGTGGTGGACGTGTGTGTCACGGCCCCCGACTGCGATAGTCCAACCGCGCGCATCATCAGCCAGGAGGCGTTGATCAACGCGGATGTCGAAATCCAATGGACGGTGCTCCCCGATCCGCTCGAGGTCCTGCGGGGGGAGGATCTGACCATCCGAGCCGCGAGGAAGAACAATCAGGGCATGGAAGTGGCCTTGCCGACGCTGAAAGTCCAGCCCTACGTCCAGGAGTGGGACTTTGAATGGGTGTCAACGGATTTTTACGGCTCGCTCGACGAGGGCAACGACCCAAAGCAGCACACCAACATCTACACCGCCGACGACCCCTTCAACTTTCCGCCACCTCGCAGGGAGACGGTTTCCTTCACCGCGTACCTGGTCGAGAATATCCACGTTCGCGAGCTGGCGTCGCTGGGTCCTACCGGGGGCCAGATCTGGACCACCACCGCAAAGCAGTTCCGAACGAAAATCGCTGAAGGCCAGGGCATCGTCGACGTGCAAACGGAATACGAACTGTCGCTGGCGGTCAGTTCGGCCAACCCGAGCCCGGGCCAGACCATCAATGTCACCGCCACGCTCGACCCGCCGGAGGCATCCGGAATCGCGTACAAGTTCATCACCGCGGGGACCCAGGGTGCACTGCTTGTGACCTCTGGCGCGCTGACGCCGTCGAAGACGGTCCAATACAAGGTCAAAGATTTCCCGCCGGGAGGCGACGAGATCATCCGGGTCGAAGTGGTGTCCGTGGTCCAGGGCGCCGAATGGGAAGTGCTGGCCACGGAAGAGGTGACCGTGGCCGTGGATCCCACGCGGGCGGTGCAGTTCGGGATCGTCACGTTCACGAATACAGGGGGCGGCACCGGCGTGCTCGCGGTCCTCAATGTCAGCAAGGTGGTGGGAGCGACCTCCTACGAGGTGACCGCCCAGGGTTTCCCGGAGGCGACGTTACCGCTGACGTTCAGCGGCGCCAACGCCACGGGCCAGGGGATCGCCGTCGGTTCAATCGTGGATACCGGAACCGCCTATCGCATCACGCTGCGCAGCGGCACCTGTCCTCCCAGTGTTCCGGTCTGCGGACATATTGCCGGCTATCAATCTTTCTATGGCGGATACCTGTACCGAGTAAAAGTGACCAACTAGCTGAGGCCTGTTTGGCCGGGGCCCGCGACCGCGCGGCGGGCCTCGGCCAGATACCCCGGCTTGAGCTCCAGCATGTGGGCCATCTTCCGCACCAGGTGCGCCTCGTGGTCGGCCAGCTTGCCGTCGGCCAGGATCACCCCCCACATCAATTCCGCCAGCACCATCTTCTGGCCCAGGTCGTACTGGTCGGCAATCAGCCGGGTAAACTGGAAGTGATCAACGGACCGGCTGCGCTCTGCCTCGGCCAGTTCGAGGAGTTCGGCGGCGGTGGCTTCGTCGAGACCGAAATGCCGGATCAGCGCGCCTTCGATGTGACGCTGTTCCTCCAGGGTAAACTCGCTGTCGGCGTGGGCCAGCTCCAGAAGGAGGGCGCAAGCCGCGAGCTGCACGCTCGGAGTGGTCCGCCCCACATGCTCTTCCTGCTGGGGAGTGATCCGACCGGTCACAAACCGCCGAATGGCATCCAACATCGAGCTGCTCCGCACAAGGGGAAGGGGTAGCGTAGTCCCGATCAGCGTCGAACGCCAGCAGCAGCACCGCGGGCAGGTCCGTCGGGCCAGGGGAGTATCTTCTTCCGATGGCCGATCGCACCACCGCACCCAGGACCCTGCCTGTGGAGCTCGTCATCCGCCAGGCCACCCTGGCAGATGCAGCCGTCGTCGCGACGCTGGGCGCGCACCTCTTTGCGCAGGCGTATGGTCCCACCCATCCCGACCCTGAACTGGGCGAGTACCTGGCGCGCGCTTTCCGCCCGGAGCTGGTGGCCCAGGCCATGGCGGAACGGGACAGCGCCGTCCTGCTGGTGGAGGAACTGGAGGGCGGCCCGGTGGGGTACGCCCAGCTGCTTCCCGGGGCGGCGCTTCCCGTGCCACCGTGGTCCAGCCAGGTGGGGTGCGAAATCCAGCGATTCTACCTCGATCGGCAGTGGCAGGGACGCGGCGTGGCGCAGGAGCTGATGGCCCGCTCGCTTCGGCACGCGGCCACGGCGGGATCCGAGTTGGTCTGGTTGCAAGTGTGGCAGGAGGCTCACTGGGCGGTCCGGTTCTATCAGCGGGCCGGGTTTGTCGCTGTCGGCACGACGCCGTTTGAATGGGGAAGCCGTGTGGAAACTGACTGGCTGATGACACGGTCCCTGAAACCGGAGAGTGCCCATGGCTGAGCCCACCATTCCTGCCGACCTTGCCGGCGCCCTGGCTCGGTGGCGCGCCGACACGCCGGGTATCGCCCACCGGAACCACCTGAACAACGCCGGGGCCGCCCTGATGCCGACTGCGGTGCACCAGGTGATCCTGGAGCACCTCCAGTTGGAAATGGAGACCGGCGGCTACGAGGCCGCGGATGGCCGCAGCGAGGCCATTGCGGACGGGTATGGCCATCTGGGCCGCCTGGTCGGTGCGGCGCCAGGCAACATCGCGGTCACCGCCAATGCCACCGATGCCTTTGCGCGGGCCATCAGCAGTTTTGACTTTGTCAGGCGCGATGTCATCGTCACTACCCGATGCGACTACACCTCCAACCAGCTCGTGTACCTGGCGCTGCACCAGCGCCTGGGGCTGGAGATTGTCCACGCACCCGACCTGCCGGAGGGCGGGGTCGATCCGGATGGGGTGCGGCACGCCATTCTTGAAGCCGGTGGACGCTGTCGTCTGGTGGCGGCCACCTGGATTCCCACCAACTCCGGGCTGGTACAGGACGTGGCGGCGGTGGGCCAGGTCTGCCGGGAGCTCGAGGTGCCGTACCTGGTCGATGCCTGCCAGGCGGTGGGGCAGATCCCGATCGACGTTGAACAGCTCCAATGCGACTATCTCTCGGCGACGGCACGGAAGTTCCTGCGCGGGCCCCGTGGAGTGGGGTTCCTGTACGTTTCCGATCGCGCCCTGGCCCGCGGCGACTATCCGCTGCTGGTGGACATGCGCGGGGCCAACTGGGTGGCCGAGGACCAGTTCGCGCTGGTGGAATCGGCGCAGCGATTCGAGGACTGGGAATTCCCCTACGCCCTGGTGCTGGGACAGGGCGAGGCGGCGCGGTACGCCCTCGAGGTGGGCATCGAAACCGCCAGCGCGCGCGCCTGGCAGCTGGCCGCCAGGCTTCGCGAGCGGTGCGGGCAGCTCGACGGAGTCAGGGTCCTCGATCGTGGCGCCACGCGCTGTGCCATCGTCACCATCTCCCCCGACATGGGGACCGCCCAGGATCTGGTGGCGTTCCTGAAGGCGCAACAGATCAACTGTGTGGCGTCGCTCCGGGAGTACGGCCGCTACGACTTCGGGGAGAAGGGTGTGGATGGAGCGGTGCGGCTCTCGCCGCACTACTACAACACCGAGGCAGAGGTGGACGCCGCCGCCCTGGCGGTGGCAGAGTTTGTCTGCAGCCGAAGGTAGAAGGGCCCTATTCGCGGGGAATCGCCCCGGTGCCACCAGCCAACTGCGCCATCAGCTCTTCGTCGCCGGCGCCGAGCCGCCCCGCCGCCTGCAGATCCCGCAAGGCCCGGAGTGCGGCAGCGGCCCACGGCGCGGGCCGGCCCGCCTCCCGGGCATATAGCGTGTGCCGCGCCAGCATCCGGGCCAGCGTCAGCTGGTTGGGCACATTGGCCGGCTCCGCCGCCAGGGCCTCCGTCAACTTGGCGGCGCCCTCCCCTAGCGCGCGCAGTGCCGCGGCAACATCCCCCGACGCCCGCTCGGCACCGGCCAGCGAGAACAACCCGATCGCCACATCGCGCACACCCTGCGCATTGCTGGGGTCGCCGCGGTGCAATTCCTCGTACACCGCCAGCGCCCCCCGACAGAGCGGCAGTGCCAGCGCCGCCTCGTCCAGCGCCAGGTGCACCTCACAGAGGTTCTGCTCGGTCACCCCGACATCCCGCCGGGCGTCGTTGTTGGTGGGGTCTTCCGATGCCAGGCCGCGCCGGACCGCCAGGGAGCGCTCCAAGGCCTCGCGCGCCTCCGGATACCTGGCGCGGGCCCGCTCGATCGTCCCGATCCGCTCGTCCACCAGGGCGCCGTAGCGGCGGGTCCCCCAGGACGGGGAGGCACGCAGCACCGGCGCCTCCAGGATGGTACGCGCTGCCCGGTAGTGCTCCACCGAGGCGTCGAGGTCTCCCAGGCTCGGAAAGTTGGGATTGCCGGAGAGGTCGCCCCGCTTGACCCGGCTGATGGCCACCGACAACTGGTGGCGGCCGCTGTCGGGAAAGGCCGCGGCGATGGTGCGATAGCCGTTCAGCGCCTGATCGGCGTGGGCCACCCCGTCTGCCACCTGACCAGTCCAGGCCAGGGCATCCCCCAGTTTCTCGTGCGCCACTGCCCAGGTGCGTTGGGCCCGCATGTCCTTCGGGTTCTCGGCCATCAGGCGCTCCACGATCGTGATCGCCTGGCCAAAACTCAAGGCGGCGCCGCCCAGGTCGCCCAGGCTGGCACGGGTCGGGTCGCCCTGCACCATGCCAATCCGCAGGTACGCCTCGGCCAGTTCCCACTCCAGCTCGGCATCGCCCTCCACCTGCGCGGCCAGGGTCTGCAGGTTGTCGATCCCGCGCTGGAGAATCAGCCGCCTGGCCTCGGTGGCGCCCGGCAGTTCCGCCACCGCATCGTGCACCTCGAAGAGCAGCGCTGCCGCCGTCTCGCGCACATCGGTCATCCGCTGGAGCGCCCGCCCCCGTTCCACCGCCGCCCGCTGCGCCTGGGTAACGGTACCCACCACCCCGAGTCCCAGGGCCACCACCCCAGCCGCCGCCACCAGGACCGAGACCCGGTTGCGACGGACCAACTTCCCCACCTGGTACCGCAGGGTGGCGGGCCGGGCGGTGACCGGCCGATTGTCCAGGAAACGCCCCAGGTCATCGGACAACTCGCGGGCCGAGCTGTAGCGACGCCCCGGTTCCTTGCGCATCGCCTTGAGCACAATGTTGTCGAGGTCTCCCTCCAATCGCCGCCGCCACTCGCGCCGGTCGGCTGGCGCCGTCGACGCGTCGTCCGTGACCACCGTGCTCGGTCGCGGCGGGTCCTCGGTGGTTGCCTTGCTGATCGCCTCCGCCAGCGACACATTGTCGAGCAGGAACGGCTGACGGCCGGTCAGCAGCTCGAACAGGAGGACCCCGAGGGAATAGATATCGCTGGAGGTGGTGACCGGTTCCCCGCGGATCTGCTCGGGGCTGGCATAAGAGGGCGTCATCGCGCGGCCACTCAGGGTGGTGGCGGCGTCCACACCGTCCTCGGGACGCATGAGCTTGGCAATGCCAAAGTCGAGCAGCTTGATATGACCGCTGGTGTCGACCAGGATGTTGGCGGGCTTGAGATCGCGATGGATGACGAGGCTCTGATGGGCCGAGTGGACCGCCTCGCAGACCTCGCGAAAGAGCCTCAGACGGGCATCAACCGAGAGCGACCCGGCCGCACACCAGGTGGTGAGCGGCTGACCATCGACATACTCCATGACCAGGAAGGGTCGGCCCGCCGGAGTGACTCCTGCATCGAGGAGGGAGGCAATCCCCGGGTGACTCAACCCAGCCAGGATCTGGCGCTCCTGCCGGAATCGTCGCGCCAGCACCGTCGAGTCCATACCAGGGCGGATGAGCTTGATGGCCACCTGTCGGGTAAACTGGCCGTCGCTCCGGGAGGCCCGGTACACTTCGCCCATCCCCCCCTGCCCGATCCGACGCTCGAGCAGGTAGGTCCCCAGGACCGAACCGGACAGGTCGTTCACCGCACCCAGGAGCAGCCCGTCGGGCTCCACCTCTTCGCGCAGGCCGCGGGTATCGGCACCCTGGTCGGCCAGCAGTGCCTCCAACTCGGCCTGCAGCCCCGGATCGTCTGCCGTCAGCGCCTGGAGCACCGCCACGCGAGTGCCCATGGGGGCGTCGAGCACCTGATCGAACAGGCGCCGCAGCAGGCGGAGGTGCTCAGCACTCACGGTGCCCCGCTCCCCGAGGCGGCCGGCAGCGGATCAGGCCAAGAGGATCCAGGGCACTCTGCATGAGCGAGGCTGCGTGGCACCGTGATCTGCTCCCCGGGAACGGGGCGATCGGCGTCCGCGCCGTGCGGGGCCTGCCCTTGCCTAAGGGTAGGGCTCGCCGGGACGGCGGTCAACGCCCAGACTTGCCGGGATTCCCGAACATCGGCATGATTGCCGAAGGCTGTGAAGGGAGAGGCCCATGACGACAGACAAGGACGTCGGCGGCGCCGGTGGGGATCAACGGCCCGATCTGATGCTGGCCCAGGTGTACGACGAGCTCCGCACGATTGCCCGTCACCACCTGCGCGGCGAGCGCGAGGAGCACACCCTGGTACCGACTGCGCTGGTGCACGAGGCCTACCTGAGCCTCCACGCCCGCGACGCCTCCGCCTACGCCGACCGCGCCCATTTCCTGCGCGCGGCCTCGCGCGCCATGCGCCACATCCTGGTCGATCACGCCCGGGCTCGGCGCACCGCCAAGCGCGATGGTGGAGTTCGGATCACGCTCGATGTGGCCATGGCGGCGGGAGCGCCACGCGACCTCGACCTGCTGGAACTGGATGACGCCCTGGTGCAACTCGAAGCCGCCGAGCCGCGCTGGGCCCGGGTGGTGGAACTGCGCTTCTTTGCCGGCCTGGAACTGGCGGAAATCGGTGCCCTGTTGGAGGTGTCGCCCTCCACCGTCAAGCGCGATTGGCAATTTGCCAAGGCCTGGCTGGCCCGCGCACTCGACCTCAGCCCCACGACTCGACCGGGGCCGGCCAACCAGATCGACGCCGACTAGGCCGCTGCCACGAACCTCTTGAGCGCGCTGCTGAAGTGGCCCCAGCCAAGGGGTAGTCGCTGAGATCGGCCGCTCGGCTAAAGCCGGCCTGGACGCCAGGGACCAGGGTGCTGTTTCCCGCCGGCTCCAGGTGCCATTCAATCCGCTGCATCGGCATCGCCGGGTCGCCCCGCCAGTCGGGCCAGTCGGTCACCAGCAACCGGTTCGGCACCAGTTCCAGGATGGTCAGCGGGCCACCGGTCACCTCTTGGCCATTGATGGGGTACGACCAGCCGGAGGAGTAGGTCCCGCCGCGCGAGGCTCCACGACTGGCGCGGTGGCACCCAGTCACTGCCGCAGCGCCTCCGGATCCAGGAGTGCCTCGAACACCGCTTCCGGCGGCGCGTCGACCTGGATCGACAGCCGGATTTCGGGGTTCGGGTCGGCAAAGTCGGGCCGCACGATGCCGCTCCCACCGGCCAGGTACGCCGTCAGGTTGCCAAGCGACAGCCGCCAGTAGTCATCGATCAACTCCACCGGGCGTGGATGCGGAAGCGGCCGCGACAGCTGGTGGCGGACGGTGACCGTGGTCCTGCCGGCCCCTTGCTGCCCCTGCCGTTCCACGCGAAGAGAGACCTCGGTCGGGCACCCTTCCAGCAGCCAGCTGTAGCGGAGCAGGCTCGTCGCCTCGATCTCCAGCACGCGGTCGGCTGGCTCCGCGATCGCCGGCGCGCCCAGGGTGTGCCGCCCCCAGAGCTGCCAACGCCCGCCCGGCGCTGGCTCCACCAACGCATGCTCCGCACACCAGCACTCTACTTGCGCGGCTTCCGTCCAGGCAGCCCAGACCTCTGCTCGGGGTGCGGCGATCGTGGCGAAGAATTCGTGGGTCCAGGCGCGATCAGTCCTCGATGCCCTTTGGGGTCGCGGGGTGGCCGCGGTGGGTCGGGTTGCTCGACATGACGCTTGAGCGCCTGCCGCCGGGTGGCCCAGGCCACCCGGTACTGGTCCAGCCAGCGGTCCACCACCTGGAGGGCGGTGGGGTCCAGCGAGTAGAGCCGCAGCTGGGCGCTGCGCCGTTCGTGTACCAGCCCGGCGTGTCGCAGGACTCGAAGGTGCCTGGAGATGGCGGGACGGCTGACCGGGAAGCGGCTGGCCACTTCGCCGGCCGGGAGTTCACCGCCCCGCATCAAATCGAGGATGGCGCGGCGGGTCGGGTCGGCCAGGGCGGCGAAGACCGGATCGGCGGGAATCATTTGCGTAACCATATGGTTACATAATAGGGCAACAGCAGGGCCGGTGCAAGCCGGCCCCGGTGCTGCCACTCGACCGCATGCCGGCCGGGGCCGCCATCGCATCAATGGGCGATAGGCCGGTCAGGTCGCCGGGGAAGGATCCTTCGCAACCGACCGCCCCACGATGATGGTGACGTTGTCCGTCCCGCCGCCATCCAGGGCGTCCTGGAGCAGCGCCTCGCAGACCTGTTTCGCCGACGTCATGGTGCGCAACCGCTCGGCGATCCGCTCGTCGGAGACGTGCTTGGTCAGGCCGTCGCTGCACATCAGGTGGACATTGTCCACCTCCTGCTTCAGCCGAGTCACGACCGGGGCGTTCTGCTGGCCCCCGATCGAACTGGAGAGGACATTGGCCCAGCGGGAGTTGAACGCATCGGTCCGCTTCATGACACCCTGGTCCACCAGCTCCTGGGCCATCGTCTGGTCGCGGGAAATCTGGGTCAGGGCATTGTCGTAAAATATGTAGTAGCGGGAATCGCCCACCTGGACCAGGTAGATCCAGGGCCACACACTGAGGTAGAGTGTCATGGTGGTGGCCATCCCGCGGCGCTCCGGGTTCTCCGCTGCCAGTGCCTGGACCCGCTGATGCACCCGGATGGCAGCATCCTGGAGGATCTGGGCAAAGTCGTCGCCCCGGGCATCGGACAGGTAGAACGCCCTGGTGCTGTCGGCGATGTACGCGGTGATCGCCTCGAGGGCGGTGCGGCTGGCCTCTTCACCCTTCCGTCCCCCACCCACGCCGTCGGCCACCACCGCCAGCATGGCCAAGCGGTCCCCATTCAGGGGAATCCGTTCCGGCTCGGTCAGGGAGGTGGACAGGATGTTGAGCCGCTGGTGCAGCGAGCCGAGGATGAAGTGATCCTCGTTATGGCTCCGGACCAGCCCCTGATGAGTCAGTCCGTAGACATCGAGGTCGGCATCCCGCGGCATGGGAGGGGTCGAGCTGCCGGAATTCTCGGGGGGTGTCATGCACGGCTCCTGGGGGACTGTGGCAGGACGCCCGGCGCACCGCAGGGGAGGTGGCCGGGCTTGTGCCCTCGAATTTGACCTGCCAATGGATTCGGCGCAACCGTGATCCGCACAGGCGCCGCGGCCGTGCGCCCTACGGCAGGTACGCCGCCTGCCTGGACCGGCCAAGATGCTGGTCGAACCAGCGCAGCAGTCGCGGCGTCACCTGCATCAGCAGCTTCGGCTCGCTCGGTCCGTGCGGGGTTCTCGGCAACACCATGAACTCGGTGGGGACGCCTCGACGCCGCAGCGCGGTGTAGAACTCCTGGCCCTGGGTAAACGGCACCCGCAGGTCACGCTCGCCATGAATGACCTGCGTCGGAGTGGTCACCTTGCCAATCCGGTACATCGCGCTGTGCTTCTCGTAGGTCGCGAAGTCGTTCCAGAACTCGTCGCCCATGTGCCCGACCAGGTAATCGGGAATGTCGGTGGTCATCGTCATGCTGATCAGGTTGGGGAGCCCGGCCCCCATGCTGGCCGCCTTGAAGCGGTCGGTCCGGGTCACCGCAAACGAGGTCATGAAACCGCCGTAACTCCACCCCGCCAGCACCAGGCTGTCGGGATGGGCAACACCCATGGCAATGGTCCGATCCACACCCGCCATCAGGTCATCCATGTCGCCATAGCCCCAATCCTTGAAGTTGGCGTACCGGAATTCCTTGCCATACCCGCTGCTGCCGCGCGGATTGGGTTGCAGCACGGCATACCCCTGCTGGGCCAGCACCTGGACCATGTAGATCGACCCGCTGCCGGTAAAGCTCTCCGAGAAGACCCCGGCCGGCCCGCCGTGCACGTTGAGCAGCAGCGGGTACTGGCGCCCCTGCCGGTAGTCCACCGGGTAGGTCAGGATGCCGTCGATAGTGAACTTTCCGTCGGGGGACGGCCAGCTCACCACCTCGGTCCGCCCCATCCGGGGCCGGGGGACACCGGCGTGCACATCGGTCAGCTTGCGCATGACAAAGCGATCGACCGGCGAGACGTGCACATCCGCAGGCACGCTGGATGACTCGAAGGTGAAGGCCAGGTGCAACTTGTTGGCAGAGAGCACCACCCCACCGAAGACCCCCGTGCCCTGAGTCACCTGTCGCGGGGGGCCACCGGCCACCGGCAGCGCCATCAGGTGACGCTGGGTCCGGATCGATTCGGTCACGTAGACACTGCGCCCATCGGCCGACCACGACAGCAGGCTGGCGCTCCGGTCGGGGGTGTCGGCCAGCCTGCGCGGCGTGCCGCCGGCGGCATCCACCACGTAGACATCGCCCAGCCCGATCGGCTCGGGCTGGTTTCCGGTGGACACGAACGCCACCTGACGGCCATCTGGCGAGAATCGCGGGCTGGTATGGATTCCCGCGCCGGTCACCAGCGGCCGGACCGCGCCGCCCGCAGTGGCGGCCACGACCGACAGGTGCGCCGACAACCGGGCCGAGTTGATCCGCGGGTCGGCCTGGTGCGCAAAGACCAGGACCTGGCCGTCGGGCGCCCAGTCAAAACTGGTGACGTGGAACTCGCCCTCGGTCAGCCGGGCGGCCGGGCGTTTGCCGGCGGTGTCGGGACGAAGGGGCAGCACGTAGAGATGGGCAAACTTGAAGTCGGTATCGACGATCTGCGCGTCGCGCTTTTCGCGCTTCGCGGCCTTTTCCTCAGCCGTTTCCGGGTTGGCCATCAGGTAGGCAATCCGGCTTCCATCCGGCGACCAGGCGTATCCCGACACACCGGCTTCGGCACTGGTGACCTGTTCGGCCTCTCCCCCGTCCACCGCCATGACCCAGACCTGGCCGGTGCCGGAACGTGAGCTGGTAAACGCCAACCATTTACCGTCCGGTGAAAATGCCGGACTTCCCGCTGACTTTTCCCCCCGGGTGAACTGACGGAGCCCGGTCCCGTCGGAACGGACCACCCACAGATGGGTGAGGTATTCCGACTTCTCCCCCTCCATCAGGGGCTCGCGAAGGCCATACACCACCAGTGCGCCATCCGGCGAAATGGCGGTGCCCTGAATGGAGCGGTACCGCATGGCGAGTTCCGGGGTCCACGTCGCCGCTGCCGCCACGGGTGTGGCAGCGGCGGGAGCCTGGGCGGAGGCCGGACCCCCCACCAGCAAGGTGGCGAGGAAGAGGGTACTCCCCTGGGCGGCGAAACGATTGGGCCGGGACATGCGGGTCTCCAGGATGGGGGCGTGAATCCTGGAGAAGTTACGGCCTGGGTGGACGCCTGTCATCACCCCGGGGGGGCAGGGGGGCGGGGGGGCAGTCAGGAGGCCGGGGCTGCCGCCTCGCCCCCACCCCGTCCGAGCCGGCTCAGGATGTTGATCCCGGTGGCCGCCTCGATCTGCTCCGTAAGCTGGATGATGGCAGTCGGCAGCTGGCCGGCCGCATTCGCCACCCCCCGGCCGCCGCCGGAATCGATCACCGTCACCTTGTCGATCTTCATCCCGTCCACCGCGCCGGTAATCTCCTTGATGATGTCCGGCAGCATGTTGAGGATGAAGATCCGTTCCGCCTCGGTACCGGCACCCTTGTAGAGCTTGATCGTCTCTTCCAGCACGAACAACCGGGCTCGGCCATCCTCTGAAATCTTGGCGGCCGAGCCCTTGGCTCGCTGCTCCGCCGCCTCGCGATCGGCGTTGGCCGGCAACAGCACATCGGCCTCGAGCCGCCGCTGCTCCAGTCCGATCCGTTCCTGCTGGAGTGACTGTTCGGCTACCACCCGGGCCTTTTCACCTGCCACCTTGGCTTCGGCCTCACGCGCCAGCGCCAGCGCCTCAAGCTCTGCGCGCCGCACCCGCAGCCGATTGCTCTCCTCGGCAATCTTGAGGTCGGCCTGGAGGCCGGCCACCTGTGCCGCCTGGCGAGCCGCCGCCTCGATCTGCTCGGCTTCCGAACTCCGCTGCGCCTCGGCAGCCCGCGCCACCTTCAGGATGTGGGCTGTCTTTTCCCGACCAATCGAGTCAAGGTAATTCACCTCGTCGGTCACGTTCTGGATCTTGAGGGTGTCGAGTTCGAGTCCCAGCTTCTTGAGGTCCTCGTCGGCCTCCTCGATCAGTTGTTGGGCAAACTTGAGCCGGTCCTCGTTCACTTCTTCCGGTGTCATCGTGGCCAGCACGCCGCGGAGGTTGCCCTCCAGCGTGTCCTTGGCAATCTGCATCACCTCGGCAAACGGCTTGTCGAGCAACCGCTCCACCGCGTTGTCGGCAATCGGGTCGCGGGCGCTGACCTTCACGTTGGCGATTCCCTGGACCAGCAGGGGAATGCCACCCTTCGAGTAGGCGTTCTTGATGGCCACCTCGATCGGGATGGTGGTCAGGTCCAGCCGCGACACCCGCTCAATGATCGGGATGCGCAGGGTGCGGCCGCCGTGCAGCACCCGGTACCCTACCTCGCGGCCATCCTTGGTAATCCGTCGTCGACCGGTAATGATCACCATCTCGTTGGGCAGGCAGATGACGATCAGCGACTTGACGACCAGCAGGAGCACGGCCACCACGCCAACTCCCATGGCCGCCACGATGGTCATGATGGTGGGATCCATGTTTGCCTCAGTCCGTGGAAGAAGAAAGTTCAAGACTCGGCGCCGACGACACCTCCGCCACGCCATCGCGCATGCGCAAGATCACCACCGGGGCTCCAACCGGGACCGCCTGCGTTGCCGCTGCGTCGAGCCGGGCCGTCAGGTAGAGTTGCTGTCCCGATGCGATACAGGATACTCGCCCCATGGTCCCGGCCGTCATCGGCACCACCACCCGGGCAAAGGTCCCCTCGAGGTCCTGATCGCTGAAGACATCCACTGCGCTGTCAGTGCGCCGCAGCCAGGTGAACACCCCGTGCACCAGCAGCATCGCGGAGGCACCCACGCCGCTGGCCAGGACGAGGGTGGTGCCGCTCGCGGTACCGAGCCAGGTGCCAAGCAGGCCGGTGATGCCGAATCCGGCCATCAGGAAAGTCAGGTTGCGAAACCGGAACAACCCCAGCAGCAGCTCGCCGGCGGCGCTCCCGTGCATCCCGGGTCCGGTGTTGGTGCCCTGGCTGTCCAGGCCCTCGCCCACCCCCGCATCGGCGTCATCGCCGCCCAGCAGGGAGAGCAGCACCAGGCCGCCGCCCAGCACCGCGCAGAACAGATAGACTCCGAACATCGGCCCTCCTGCGGAATATCCGGTTGGTGACGACCTTGGCTGGCCGAATCTGCCGCCCGCAGCGGGGCGGCGCAACCGGCATTTGTGCGGGCCCCCCGGACGAGTGCCTTGGGGGATGCGGTTTCAGACGATGCGAGGTGGAACGTGGCGGGGTGGGATCGACCCTTCAGGCGCAGCTCATGGGGCACCCGCAGCCCCTCCTCGGGGCGCCGCTCAGGGTAACCACCGTGCGGCAACATCCGCCGCCAGCGCCCGCCTGGCCCGGGACCTGATCGCCTGCTGGAACGGTGTGCTCCAGCCGAGCAGCACCCCCGGGAGCCCCAGCGCCTGGCGGGCCCAGGCGTAGAGATCGAACCTGTCGCGGTGATCGCGAATCAGGCCGCCCTCGAGGTAGAACGAGGCCCGGATGCGATTGTGGACCGGCCGCCGGGTGGCGCTGTAGCTGTATCGTGCCTCCCAGTCTACCAGCAGGCGGCCCCCCTCCGCCTCCCGGACTGGCCCCGCCGCCACCCGGAGATCGGTGCCGCGTTCGCAGAGCATCCGCCACATCTCCCCGATCTCATGGCCCTGGAGCGCCGGAAAGACGGGATCGGAGAACCGTGCGGCAGGGCCGTAACACGCCGCCATGGTGGTGTGGTCGCGCCGGTCAAACGCGGCATACAGTCGTTCGACCACCTCGACGGCGTCGGTGCTCATGGCACCCCCACCAGCGCCACCACTTCACTCCGTACTGTCCGGAAGGCGGCGATCCCCCCCGGCAGGGCGGCGTTCATTGGCCGGCCACCCGACCCGGTGTGAAATATCCGAGGGTACCGATCGCCGTCGCTCCGGCCACCAGGGCAAACAGGTTGCCACTCAGCAGCCAACCCACCAGCCCGAGGATTGCCCCCTGCTCCAGCGCCATCCAGAGCCCCATGGCGCGACCGAAGGCTTGCGGGTCGGCCCAATACTCCTCCCGGGACTGACCGGACGCCCGAGCGATAATCCGCGAACGCAGCAGGGTCACGCCCAGGACCGTGGCGCTCAGCGAAGGCGCCGCCAGCAGGTAGCCAACGAGAACACCATCCTCCAGCAACGGGCCGGTCTGAAACAGCACCAGGTAGACGAGGATCAGGGCAAAGATCGAGGCACCCGCGAGGAGCATGCGGTGAATCAGGACAGGGTTATGGGGTCCCGCCGCAACTTGGGGGCCGAGCATGGGGGCTCCGGAAACAGGGTTCGAGAACCGTCATGACCACGCCTTCAGGTTAGCGTCCGGCTTCCCACCCCGCCATCCCCAGGCCCCGGTTGTCCCTCGTGCCAGTCGGCGCCATCCTTACCCGAGGCCGCCGACTGTCCTCCCGCTGGGAGCGCCCCCCTGAGCGATCTGCTTTCCCCGCTCGAGCTGACCGAGGCAATGGTCCAGATCAACTCCGTGGCTCCGCACGAGGGGGAGTTGGCCGATTTCATTGGCAACCAGATCCGCTCGCTGGGCATTGAACCGGTCTGGCAGGAAGTGGCCCCGGGGCGCCCCAATGTGTACTGCTCCGTTCGGGTCGGGCCGGCCGACAGCTTCATCACCTTTACCGGCCACCTCGACACCGTTGCCCCGGCCTCCGGGTGGGCCACCGAACCATTCACCCCCACCCGTCGCGACGGCCGGCTATACGGCCTGGGCGCGCTCGACATGAAGGCCGGTCTCGCCTGTGCGCTGACGGCGTTTGCGCACCTCCTGGCGGACACCGACTGCCACCCGACGCTCGGCCGGATCGGCTTTGCCGCCACCGTGGACGAGGAGGGCTTCGGCACCGGCGCCCGTGCCCTGCTCAGCACCGAGCTGGGAGAGAGCACCCTGATCCTGCTGCCGGAGCCGTTTGCCGGCACCAGCGCCGACGACCCTGTCCCGACCGCCCAGCCGGGCAAGATCCTCTATCGCATCCTGGTGCAGGGGCGGAGCACCCATGCCCTCCTCAACCCGGATCATGGCATCAACGCCATTGACGACGCCGCCCGCATTGTCGCCGCGCTCCAGCAGCTGCCGCTCGGCAGCCATCCCCTCCTGGGTCAGGCCACCTTGAGCACCCTCAAGATCGAGGGCGGATATCGGGAGTACGCAGTGGTGGTGCCCGAGCACTGCGAGGTGATCGTGACGCGGATGCTGGTCCCCGGCGAGACCCGGGACCTGGCGGTGGAGCAGTTGCGCGCCATCATCGACGCCCTCGGGCTCGCCTCCACCGTGACCATCGAAACCCCTCCCCCATCCTACCTGCCGTTCACGATGGACATGGCGGACCCTGCCGTCGTGGCGTTTCAGGCCGCCTATGCCAGGGTTCATGGAAGGCCGCCCGCCCTCGGCGGCCTGATGGGAATTGCCGACAACAACATCTACGTGGCCGAAGGCGGCATTCCGACCATTGCCCACGGGCCCACCGGCACGGGGCTCCACGAGGCCGACGAGTACGTCGAGATAAGCTCGCTGGAGCCCTGCGTGGAGGTGCTGGTGGCCACGGCGCGGGAATTGGCCCGGCAGGCGGGGTGACCTCCAGCAGGGGCGCCCTATAGGGCGCCCCTGCGGGCTCCGGTGTCGGGCCGGCACGGGCGCCCTATAGGGCGCCCCTGCGGGCTCCGGTGTCGGGCCGGTACGGGCGCCCTATAGGGCGCCCCTAACGGCCCCCCCGCCCACCACCGGGGCTGGCCTCCACCCGAAAACCGGGCCAGATTGACTGTTCCGGCGTTACCTGTGCCGCCGGCTCAATAGCCTCCGCCTCAACTTGAGGACATACCATGCGGCAAATCCTCCGCCCGCTCGGGCTGAGTGTGCTCGGCGTGCTGGCGATGGCCGAGTTCTCGACGGCCCAGATGAGCGCCCCCAACCCCTATCAGGGCGCCGCCTGGGGCGAGCTGCCATCCGGCCGCACCTGGGGATCGACCAGCGGCGTCTGGACCGCCCAGGACGGGCGCCAGGTCTGGGTGGCCGAACGGTGCGGTGTCAACCTCTGTGCCGGCAGCCCCCTCGACCCGATCCTGCTCTTTGACCCTTCGGGCCGCCTGGTCCGGAGCTTTGGTGCGGGGATGTTTGCCTGGCCCCATGGGTTGAATGTCGATCGGGCCGGCAATGTCTGGGTGACCGACGCCGTGGGCTACGGCCCACAGCCGGCCGGCATGGGGCACGTCATCTACAAGTTCAGCCCGACCGGTACCCTGCTGATGACCCTCGGCCAGAAGGGCGTGGCCGGTCAGGGCCCCAACACCTTCCGGAAGCCGTCCGCCACCCTGGTGGCCCCCGACGGATCAATCTTCATTGCCGATGGCCACGACGCCGACGGTAACAACCGGATCGTCAAGCTCCGCGCCGATGGCAGCTTCCTCAAGGAGTGGGGCGCCACCGGTCAGGCCGACGGCCAGTTCCGCGATCCCCACGCCCTGGCAATGGACTCCCAGGGCCGGCTCTTTGTGGCCGACCGGGGCAACAGTCGGATCCAGATTTTTGACCAGGAAGGGACCCACATGGCCACCTGGACCCAGTTCGGCCGGCCCAGCGGAATCTTCATCGATGCCAACGACGTCCTCTACGCCGCCGACTCCGAGTCCAACACTCGGCGGAATCCCGGCTGGAAGCGCGGGATGTACATTGGCAGCGCCCGGACCGGCTGGGTGACGGCGTTCATTCCCGATCCGGAGCCCAACCCCGATGCGGCGGGCACCAGCTTTGCCGAGGGGGTCGCGGTCGATGCCCAGGGCAACATCTTCGGCGCGGAAGTCGGTTCCAAGTCGCTGCGTCGCTACGTCAGGAGGAATCCGTGAGCCGCTTGAGGCAGGGTTGGATCGCCGGTGGGCTGGGATTGTTCGCGGTACTGGCCACGCCGGCCAGCTCCGGCGCCCAGGCTCCGGGTGCCGCGCAATGGCAGGCGTGGGGCGGCAATGCGGCCAGCACGCGGTATTCGCCGCTGGACCAGATCACGGCGGAAAACTTCAAGGATCTCGAGGTGGCCTGGTTGTGGCGGGCGGATAACTACAGCCCCGATGCGGAGTCGCTGCTGCGGGCCACCCCGATCTACGCCGAGGGCAAGCTGTTCAGCGTGGCGGGGAGTCGGCGCACCGTGGTGGCGATTGACCCGGCCACCGGCGAGACACTCTGGATGTTTCGCGAGCCCGAGACCAAGCGCTGGCACGATTCCATGCGCAAGGATTATGGCAAGGGAGTCGCCTATGATGTGGTGGATGGACGCGGGCGCATCTATGTGGTGACCCCGGCCTTCTTCCTCCACGCCCTCGACGCCGAGACTGGACGGCCGATCGCGAATTTCGGCACCAACGGTACCGTGGACCTGCTGGACAACCTCGGCCCTTGGCCCCACGATCGCGAGGACGGCTACCCCCCTGAGGTCGGCTACATCACCAATTCGTCTCCGCCCATCGTGGTGAATGGAGTGGTGGTGATCGGCAACTCACACGAGCAGGGGTACTACCAGACCCGCCAGGAAAACGTCCCCGGCAACGTGCTCGCGTACGACGGCCGCAGCGGCAAGCACCTCTGGACCTTCAACGTGATCCCCAAGCCGGGCGAATTCGGGCACGACACCTGGAAAACGGACGCCTGGAAGCACACCGGCAACATCTCCGCCTGGGCGCCGCTCTCCGCCGACCTCGAGCGCGGCATCGTCTACGTGCCCACCGACCCGCCAACGATCGACTACTTCGGCGGCTTCCGCGCCGGCGACAACCTCTTTGCCACCAGCATCCTGGCACTGGATGCCAAGACCGGCCGACGGGTGTGGCACTTCCAGACGGTACACCACGACATCTGGAACTACGACAACCCGCACGCCCCCCAGCTGGTGGACATCACTGTTGCCGGTCGGCTGATCCCGGCGCTGGTCCAGGTCACCAAGCAGGGATGGGCGTTTGTGTTCAACCGGGTTACCGGCGAGCCGGTCTGGCCGATCGAGGAGCGGGCGGTGCCGCAGTCGGATGTGCCCGGCGAGCATACCTCTCCAACTCAGCCGTTCCCGACCCGCCCCGCCCCGTTCGAGTTGCAGGGCATCACCACCGACGACCTGGTGGACTACACCCCGGCGCTCCGTGCCCGGGCCCTCCAGGTGGTGTCGCGGTTCCGGCTCGGTCCGCTCTTCAACCCACCGGCGGTCCAGGGTGCCAACGGGCTCGAGGCGGCAATCCATTGCCCCGGCGCCAACGGCGGGGCCAACATCCCCGGCGGATCGGCGATCGACCCGGAGTCGGGCATCCTCTATGTGGCCTCGACCAAGGCGTGCAGCGCACCGCGCCTGGTGCCTGGCACCAGCATCGATTCACTCTCGAATGTGCAATGGGTCTCGGTGGGCCCCGGCGGGGTAGGGGGCGTCGATGGCCTGCCGCTCCTCAAGCCCCCGTACGGCCGGATCACCGCCATCGACCTGAACACCGGGGAGCACCTCTGGTGGATCCCGAATGGGGACACCCCGGAGTCGATCAAGAACAATCCCGGACTGGCCGGAGTGGCGCTGCCACGTACCGGCGCCGGAGCACACGCCACCGCGATGGTCACCCGTACCCTGCTGATCTATGGCGAGGGCCGCGGCGGCCGTCCCCTGCTGCACGCGGTGGACAAGCGCACCGGCGCCGAACTGGCCACCGTCGAGATCCCGGGCCAGACCATGACCGCCCCGATGACCTTCTTCCACGAAGGATCGCAATACATCCTCAGCGCCATCGGTGGCGGCGACGTCCGCGGCGCCCTCGTGGCCCTCCGGTTGCCGAAGTGATCTGCCGATGAGGCTCGTCCCTGTCCTGCTCCTGGGCTTCGGTACGGCGCTGGCCCATCCCGCCGCGGCCCAGGGGGGCAATCCCGACAGCACCGTTGCGCCCGCCGGGCCGGCGGCGCTGTACAGTGCCAGCCAGGCCCGCCGTGGACAGTCCACGTACCAGCGCAACTGCATCAACTGCCACACCGCCGTCGCCTATTCGGGGGCCGTGTTTCGCCGGGTCTGGGCCGGCAAGAGTCCGTACGACCTGTGGGAGCAGATCCGGACCTCGATGCCCCAGGACAACCCGGGGCGGCTCAAGCCGGGAGAATACGCCGACATCGTGGCCTACCTGCTCAAGCTGAACGGGTATCCCGCCGGCGAGGCCGAGCTTCCGCCCGACGCCGAGCAGCTCCAGATGCTCCGCATTCCGCCCACACCAGGGCCGGGAGACCGCTGATGGATCGACGAACCTTCGTGACCCTCACCGCTGCGGAACTGGCGGCACTCGCCACCGTCAGTTGTGGCGGCACCCCGGCCCGCCTGCCCCTGGTGTTCCCGCCACCGAGCCCTGCGCCGCCGCCGTCCGGCAAGACCGAGCACTTTGATATCGCGGTCATCGGGGCGGGCGCCTTCGGGGGCTGGACCGCCCTGCACCTGCGGCAGCAGGGGGCGCGGGTGGTCATGGTGGACCAGTACGGCCCCGGAAACTCGAGGGCCACGTCGGGAGACGAGACCCGCGGGGTGCGCAGTTCCTACGGCGACCGGACCCACGGCCAGCAGTGGATGCGCTGGGCCCGCACCGCCATGACCCGTTGGCAGGAGTTCGACGAGGAGTGGCAGGACACCATCGGTGGCCAGCTCTTCTTCCGCACCGGCGACCTGATCATGCGCGAGGAGCCGCAGCAATTCACCACCCGAACCCTCGAGTGGTGGCAGGCGGAGAAGATTCCCCACGAGGTCGTGGACGTGGACGAGGCGCGCCGGCGCTATCCAGTCATCAACTTCGACCAGATCACCCTGGTGCTGTACGAGCCCGATGCCGGCGTCGTCCGGGCCCGCCGGGCCTGCGAGGCGGTCGGCGTGGTGTTCCGCAAGCTGGGCGGCGAGATCCGAATCGGCCACGCCCGCTTGGCCGAGCAGCAGGGACGCCGGCTCGGCGCCATCGCCCTGGCCAACGGCGACCGGATTACCGCCGACACCTTCTGCTTTGCCTGCGGCCCCTGGTTGCCCAAGGTCTTCCCGGATGTCATTGGCCCGCTGATGAACCTCCCGGTGGGACATGTCTGCTACTTCGGCACCCCTCCCGGCGACCAGCGCTTTACCATCCCCAACCTGCCAAGCTGGAATTTCCCGGGGGTAACCGGGTGGCCGGCGCTGCTGCCCGACAACCGTGGCTTCCGGGTGCGGACCAGCGGCGAGCAGGCGTTCGACCCGGACTTGAGCCAGCGGATCGTGCCCCAGGCCAGTATCGACCGGAATCGCGCGGTGCTGGCGGCGCGGTTCCCGGACCTGGCACGCGCCCCGCTGAGTGAAACCCGCGCCTGTCACTACGAGTCGAGCGCCACCCGCAACTTTCTGATTGACCACCACCCCGGCTACGACAATGTCTGGATTGCGGGGGGCGGATCGGCCGAGGGATTCAAGTTCGGGCCGGTGGTGGGCGAGTACATCGCGGGGCGCGTGCTGGGCCGCGAGGGCGACCCTGAGTTGGCCGAGTCGTTCAGCATCCCGGTCGAGGAACCCACGCCCGACGACGATGGCATGTACACCGACTGACCAGCTTCATCCACTCATGGAGATTGTATCGATGATTCGCCGCTATTCCACCTCTGTCGCCACGCTGGCTGCCGCACTCCTGTTCGGTGCCGCTCCCCTCGCCGGCCAAGCCAGCCGTGAGATCCTGCCCCAGGCCCCGCGCCCCGGCTCCAACCTGAGTTCGATCGTCAAGGTGGGGGACATGCTCTACCTCTCCGGGCAGCTGGGGTTTGCCCCGGGTCAGGGCCTGGTGCCGGGCGGAATCGGGCCTGAAACAAAGCAGGCAATGGAAAACATCAGGACGCTGCTGGAGTCGGTGGGAAGCGGAATGAACCGGGCGGTGAAGTGCACCGTCTACCTGGCCGACATCGCGGAGTTCCAGGCCATGAACGCCGAGTATCGGGCGTTCTTCCCGACCGAGCCCCCCGCCCGCACCACGGTGGCCGTTTCGGGACTGGTGTCGAATGCCCGCATCGAAGTCACCTGTCTGGCGCTGGCGGGTCGCTGAACAAAAAAAGAGGCGGGGGGCCATCTGGCCCCCCGCCCCTGAACGTCGACAACCGCTCGGGCTGTTACTTCTTGCGCTTCTTGGCCACCATGCCGGCCACGACCGCTGCACCAGCCACGGCCGCCACAGCAGCACCCACGCGCACCTTCTTGTTCTTGCTGGCCTTCTTGGCCGCACTGGCGGTCTTGGCGCCAGCCTTCTTGATCGCGCTGCCGGCCTTGGAGGCCGCGGCCTTGATCCGGCTGGCGGCGCTGCTGGTCTTCTTGGCAACAGCCTGCTTCACTGCCTTGGCTGTCTTCTTCGCATTTTTCTTCGCTGTGGCCATCGAAACGCTCCTGATGCTGGTTGTTGTCGACGTGAGACTTCCCTAAGCATAACAGGGATAGGCGCTTCCGTCGACCCACCTGGTCACGGTTCGCCGCTGGCATGCTTCTCCACCAACAGGGTATAGCTCCCTGCCAGCGCCGCGATGGCGCCCAGCGCCACCATCACCGGAAGCAGCACCGCTCCCACTAGGCCCACCGTAAGCGGAATTTCCAGGATGGAGCGGCCCTCATCATTCTTGACAATGATCCGCCGGATGTTGCCCTGATGGATCAATTCCTTCACCTTGGCCACCAGCCCCTCGCCGGAGACTCGGTGTTCCTCGGTGGCTCCGTCATGTTCCGTCATGCTGACCTCCTCGTGGAATGCGCGGGCGCCCAGATTGGGCGCCCCTACAGCGATGGTTCACGGTCGGGAGCGGGCGCCCAGATTGGGCGCCCCTACGGTGATTCCGGCCGGACCACGTTGATCCGGATCGCGCCGGCTGGAACATTGGCCTTCATCGCGGTGTCGGCCAGCGATCGCAGGTCCTCGAACACCTCGACCGAAAACCCGCGCGCCAGCGCCGCTTCGGCTTCCCGCTTGGCGGCTGGGTATTCGCCGAGATTGAGCAAACCCAGCACCAGGTAATTCCAGGTCTCCTGCTCGCCGGGGGTCTGCTCACGGCTGGCCAGCAGTTGCTGGACCGCCAACGCGCTGGCACCCTCCTCGAAGTGCCGGCGCGCCAGGTCATTGCGCACCCGCCACGCCTCTCCCGGCGGGGCGTACTGCAACGCCCGGCCATAGGCCGCCATCCCCTCGTCCCGCTTGCCGTCCTGGAACAGTACCTCGCCGTAGGCCCGCTGGGCACGAAAGCTCCTGGGTGCGTCCTGCGCGGTCCGCGCAACGTAGGCCGTTTCATTGCGCCAGACCGACCATCGCTCGACGCTGCGTCCCAGGCCCAGCGCCAGGCCCAGCACGCCAGCGGCGAGCACCCCGGCTCGGGCAATCGCCGTGCGGCGCCCCTCCAGGCGCCAGGCCAGGTCCATCAAGCCGCCCACGGCAATCACCGCCCCGACCGTGGCCAGAAAGAGCGTGCGCTCGGCAATGAGGATGCTGGTCGGAACCAGCACATTGCTCACGGGGAAGAGCGCAATCGCCACCCACAGGAGACCAAAGGTGGTGACCGGCGCGCCCCGTCGACACCGCCATGTCACCGCGACAGCCAGCCCCAGCAGCGCGAGGCCAAGGGCTTCCGGACCGCCAAATCCGGTCGACGCCTCGAGTTCTGCCGGCGCATAGTCGGCCCGCAGATGGGCTGGCCACGCCAGCAGCCGGAACCAGTGGGTGGCGACGGCGAGCATCGTCAGCGCCCGGCCCCCGAGCGCGACGCCGTCGAGCGCCTCGGAAGGATAGCTGCCTACCAGGTCCCCGCCGAGCACCAGCGCCCGCAACTGGATGGCCAGCACTGCCACCGCCGCAAGGACCACGAAACCCGGCCACGACTGGCGAATTCGGGCACGGACCAGCCCCGGGACCAGGGTAAGCTCCGCCGCGACCAGAAGGCCGGGCAGGACAAGGCCGTGCTCCTTCGTCAGCGCCGCGGCCAGGTACAGCACCACCAGCAGCAACCAATCCCGGACGCGGAGCCAGCCTTGGCCGGTTCGACGGCAACGCAGATACCAGGCGGTCATCACTACGGCCAGCAGGGCCACGATCAATTCGGCCTGACCAACGGCCAGTGCCACCGCCTCGACGTGAAGGGGGTGGACGGCAAAGAGCAGCGCGGCCGCAACCGCCGCCGGAGGCACCAGAAACCGTAGCGCAAGCAGGAGGACTGCCCCGGAAAGCACGGCGTAAAGGAGAAGGCTCACGATCCGGAACAGCAGCGGCTCACCACCACCGAGTTGAAACTGGACCGCGAGGGCCAGGGAGGTCATGGGTCGCCAGTGATCCTCGGTCCACGGCGGCGGCCAGTAGGGCTGGGTCAACAGATCGCGCCAGTTGTCGAGCGATTGCATCCGGGGGTTCTGGACCACGATCACCAGGTCGTCCTGCACAAACTCGTTGCCGACGCCGGCTACGCTGGCGGCCACCGCCACCGCGACGACCAGGGCGACCCACCCCCATGGGGCGTCAGCCCGGTCGAGCGGCCGTTCCATCAGGCGCCCCTGCCCTCGTCCGCGCTCAGAACGCCAGCGGCACGAGCTTGATGGTGTTGTCCTGGAACAGGGGAATCAACAGCCGGTGTTGGAACGGATCGTGCCCGATATCCGCCGGCGCGGGAACTCCGGAGAGCGCCTCGACCAGATCGCCACCGAGGGTGCCGCGAAAGATCGAGCTGCCTTCCCAGCTGGAGATGAACACCATGCGGCCAAAGATCACCAGGCCGTCCAGGGTGCCCTTGGGCAGCTTGACCACGTCCACCATGGCGCCGTTCTCGAGCCGATAGAACTCACCCGACCCGAAGGTCACGACATACAGGCTGTCACCCGAGAGCGCCAGGCCATTGGGATGACCAAGCTGTTCGCCGCGGGCCAGGGTGTCGAGGCTCATGTCGGGGTTGAGGCGATAGATGGCATCGGTACCGGCCGGTTCAAACCCGCCCGCCCCGGCTCGCATCCCGGTGTCACTGACGTACACCCCGCCGTCCGGATGCGCCACCACATCATTCAGGAAGGTGGCGCCGGGAATCTCGAGCTGCCCCTTGGGCTCCCCGGTGCTCCGGTCAAACCAGCGCAAGGTGTTGATGTCCGCCACATAGAGGTTGTCGCCCAGGGTGGCCATCCCCTTCGGGGCGTTCAGGGTGACACCCGGGGTGGCACCGTCGATCCACTTGAGCTGCAGGTCCCCCATCGGCGAGACCCGGGAAATGAAGCCGTTGCCATCGGCCTCGAGGGGAGCCCCGTTGATGTTGGAGATGATGTACAGGTCGGCAATGTTGTCGTGCAGGACTGATTCGGGAGTGGCGAAGCCGACATCCGCCATGGTGACGGTGTTGTCCGGCAGCGGCACCGGCCCCCCGGCATCCGGCTCGGCTGGGGTGCAACTGGCGGCCAGCAGAATCAGGGAGAGGGCTGGAAGGACAACGCGGGTAGCTTCGGGCATGGGGCCGCTCGGGCAAAGGGAACAGGTCCGGGTACCAGTTGGCCGATGAGTCGGACAACCCACGGCCCGGGGAACCCCCAAATCTATCAGGGTCGAACCACGACCTCGACCGCCCCCGCTGGCACCGCGGTCCTCGACACGGCACCGCCGGGCCAGCGGACCCACACCGCCGTCGGAGGGGTCGGGGCACCCAGCACCTGCACCGCCCCGTTCTGGGACCAGTAGCCTGAACCGGCCTGGACCTCGCGAACCGGTCCCATCCGGTCCCCGACGACCAGACGCACCTGGGCCCCGATGCCATCGGGGTTGGCGGCGGGGCCGGCCAGCCGGACCCGAATCCCCGGCGCGGCGGCCTGGTTCCGGAACAGCCGCGTGGCCCCGGCGTTCTCGGTCACCACCAGGTCCAGCCGGCCATCGCCATCGAAATCGGCATGGGCCGCACCACGCTGGTCGCCGAGCACCATGATTCCTGATTGCACCGCGGACATGGGGGTCAACCCGCCGCTGCCATCTCCACGGAGCAACAGGCCGCGACCGGCGTCATAGCGGGGCGCCCCGACCTGGGTCGGGAAGAAGTTCTGGCTCAGGAACAGGTCCTCGAAACCGTCCCCGTCAAAATCGGCGATGCTGGCATGCGATGCCGGCGCAAACTGGGCTTCCAGCGGCAGCGCTGCCGCCTCGAAATGATCGCCCCGATTCAGGAAGACCATCTGGTCCATCGTGTTGGCGGTGAGCTGCTCGGTGCTGGCCACGACCGGGCCCAGGACCTGGCCAAGGGTGGCGTCGGCATAGGCGCCAAAACTCCGGATCCGGTTGGCCAGGTCGGGAAACCCTACCCGAACCCGGGCGTAGCTTGAGAGCGGTGCCAGCCCCCCAATTCGCGGATCATTGCGCGCGGGGACCATCTCGATCTGGCCAGAACGCCCGAAGCGACCGTAGGCCATTACCAGCGGGGAGAGGGTGTCGGCGGCCAGCACCACGTTCCGCCCCCAGCTGGTGGCCACCAGGTCCAGTCGACCGTCGCCATCGAGATCGCCGGTGGCCACCCCGTTCCAGCGGCTGGACCACCGTGCCAATCCCCAACTGTCCGGCGCGAGGGCATAGCGTCCGCCGGTGTTGAGCAGCAGAACGAGCGAGCCCCATTCACGGGACAGCACCAGGTCGGCATCGCCGTCGCCATCGATATCCGCAAAGACGGCGCCCGTCACCATCCCGATCCCGGCCAGTGCGGGCGCGGATGCGGAATCCGGTACGAACGTCCCGTCCTGCCCGCGGAAGAGCATTGAGGAGGCTGCCGCCGGATAGCGGCCCGGCACAACCCGTCCCCCGACGAACAGGTCCAGCTGTCCATCGCCGGAGTAGTCTCCCAGCGCCATCGGCCCGGTGGCCGATGGCAGGGGCGGCAGCAACGGTTCGGCGGTGGCGGCCAGGCGAGCGCCGGAGACGGCCACGGCAAGCGCCGCAGGGGGCACCAGGACCAGCTCGGGTGACGCCGCCTCCCAATTGGAGAGCCCGGCCAGCACCTTCGACCCGGCCGGGGTGGTCATCCCCAGGATCGTGGTCAGGTCGGCAGGGGCCAGCGGGCCCGCACCGGACTGGGGTACCAACCGCCCGCCCTGGTTCAGGAACGCTGCCAGCCGACCACCCTGGCCGGCGCCCACGATCAGGTCCTCGTCGCCATCGCGGTCCAGGTCAAACCAGGCCACTCCAGGCCCCCCTTGGGACAGGGCGTTGGGCAGCAGGAACTGGCGCTCCCAGTCGTCGTAGGGCGCCTCGGTGTGCCGGTGGCCCCCCAGCATGGCGGAGGCATCGGCAAAGAGCGGCATCGGAGTGGCAACGATCGAATCCGCCGGAAGGACCGCAGTGGCGGTGGAGATCTCGTAGAGCCGGTTGGGACGTGCCCCCTCGATGACGGTGCGCCGACCATCGCGCCAATCCACGACGATCGACACGCTGTCCGACGATCCGGTGGCAAAGCTGGCCAGATAATCGCTGTGCGACAGATACAGCCCCCCAGCGGTGACCTCGCGTCGCTGCACCGGGCTGGCGCCGCCCCGCACGGTAATCCGGGCCCCGACCGCCCGCGTGTTGGGGGCATCTCCCACCAGGCGGACCGCCAGGCGCGGCGCGCTGGCGTTGTTGCGCAGCACCAGCGCCGGGGCACCGAGCCGGTTGATCACCACATCGAGATCGCCGTCGCCATCGAGGTCCCCGGCGGCAACCGCGTGCGAAATGTCAGGTTCGGTGCCGAACCCCCAGCGGGCCCCGGCGTCCTCGAAGGTCAGGTCGCCGCGATTGCGGAAGGCACGGTTGGGCAGCGGCAGCGCAGGATATTCCCAGCGCTGCCGCTGCCAGGGGATGTCAGTCAACCGATTCTGCAGCCGCTCCTGGGTATCGGCGTCCATCACGTCCCAGGGGTGCCCGGTGGCAATGAGCAGGTCCTGCCAGCCGTCCAGGTCCACGTCCATGAACATCGTGCCCCACGACCAGCCGGTCGCCTCCACCCCGGCCAGCTCGGAGAGTTCGGTAAAGCTCCCGTCGCCGCGGTTCAGGAACAGGGTGTTCCGCTGCAACTGGAGCTGGGACTCGGCGTCCCCGGGGCGCTTCGGTTGCGGGCTGTGGGTGGGCATCTGGGTCTTGAGCCGACGGCTGTCGTCGCCGAGCATGTCGGTCATGAACAGATCGGGCAGGCCGTCGGCGTTGATGTCGCCGACATCAGTGCCCATCGTCGAGTTGCTCATCTGTCGCTGGACGGTCCAGTCGGCCAGCCGGAAACCGCCGGCGCCGTCGCCCAGCCAGAAGAGGTCCGGGTCCTCGAAATCGTTGGCCACGTACAGGTCGGGGGCGCCGTCGCCGTTGAGGTCGGCAAACCGGGCGCCCAGCGCAAACGATTCCGGCACGGTCTCGAGGGGACGGCCGTCGGCGGCCAGGAACCGCTCTGACGGCAGCACCACGGGGGTGAACCGTCCCCCCTCGTTGAGGTAGAACGCATCCCGCTCGGCGCGCATCGTCAGGTTGAGCCCCCCCATGTCGGGGCGCATTACGAGCTTGAAGTCCTGCTGGTGCTCGGGAACCACCTCGTAGCGGTCGGGGCCGGTCTGGCGGACGATCTGGTTCGGCGCCCGCTGCTGCGGCGAGATGATGTCCACCGGGCTGTACGGCTTGTAGTTGGCCGTGTACAGGTCCAGCGTCCCATTGCCATCGACATCGGCCAGGGCAATCGTGGTGCCGCCGCGGCCGGTCACGTCGAGGCCCAGCTCGGCGCCGTGCTCGGTAAAGACGCCGGTGCCATCGTTGAGGAAGATGGCGTTGGGACCGAGGGTGGCCAGGAGGATCAGATCCAGATCGCCATCGCCCTCCAGGTCGGCCAGGGCGCATCCGCTGGAGAACCGATCGGCGGCGGCCACCCCGGCCCGCGTGGCGATCTCCTCGAACTTCCAGCCGCCGAGGTTGCGAAAGAGTGCGTTGGCACCCTCGGTGCGCGCCAGGAACAGGTCGGTCAGCCCGTCGCCGTCCACGTCGCCGAGGCAGGTACCCGCGCCCTGGGCCAGCATCCGATTGCCGATCAGGATCGAGTCATCCACCGTGTTCTGGAAGGTGACCCCGATCCGCGACCCGGACATCGCCGTGAAGCCAGCCGCTCCGCTGGGCACCTGGAGCTCCTGCCAGCGGTAGCCCGCTTCTTCGTGCCATGCCGCCTGCTCCGGTGCGCTGCAGCCCAGGATCAGGCCCATCCCCAGGAGCAGCGGAGCTGGGATACGGCCCATCATCGTGGTGCGTCCAGCCCCGGAAACCGGTCCACCACCAGCCCCCCGATGCAGCGGCCCAGCACTCCGCCCGCTGCATTGCCCATGGGAAAGTGGATGCCCCCGTACAGCCGTGAAGTGGCGGCCTCGTCTGCGGCCTCCATGAAGGATTTGAAGTGACGCACCTGGTGCCCGATGGCCACGCTGGTGCTGTCCGCAAAGGGGCCGTCCCCCAGCAACCGGACAACGATGGTGGCACCCGCCGCCGACTGCGAGGAATGGCCGGCAGGGTACTCGGGAAACGGCGGGGTCGGGATCTGGGGTTCCCAGGCGGGATCAATCACCCGCCGAATGTAGGTCCGTGGGCGAATCAGGTTGTACTGGAACTTGTACCCCCACCCGGCAATGAAGGCATCTGCCACGGCCATGGAGGTGGCCGCGAAGAGCCGCGCCGCCTCCGGGGCGGGCAGTTGCCGCTCACTGATCATCTGGCTGGCGATCGCCACCCAGCGCCCGGCGGGCGTTGCCGTTTCACCCGGGTTGTCAGCCCAGTAGAGGGCCGTGACCCGTTCGTCCTCGGTCAGTGCCAGCTGGGCAGCCACCACCGCCCGGGCCTGCTGGTACAGCACCGACGCTGTATCGGTCGAGTAGGGCGGAGGATCGGCGATCTGGCACTCGTTCCAGGTCCGCAGCATGAACGGACGAACCTCGTTCCAGAACGGCTCGGTGACCCCGGCAATGTTCAGCGCCGGGAGTTCAGCATTGCCTGCCTTGGGGCGGTCCAGCACCAGGCCCCGATCGCTCGCCGCCCCCGGACGCAGGGTGTTGGCCGGATTGTCGAGACCCACGAAATCGGTGATTCCCGACACATTCTGGGCCGTGAACACCGCCCCGGGTGAGTCGTTGTACCAGAGGCCCGGCCCAGAGGGAGGCGTGTACGGCCGACCGCGCGTCCCGGCGAAGCCGTCGGACCGCGAGGCTGCCACGACCGCATTGCCGATCTGACGGCCCAATGCCAGCGAGCGCTCCACGACAGCGGGGTCGAGCCCGAGGCTGGTCCGCGCCGCAATCAGGGAGTCGGCCAGGCCGCCCAGCGTGGCCCTGGTGGAGGGCAGTGCGGCAACCATCAGGGAGTCGAGCGCCGCCCGCTCTGCTGCCACCGCCACCAGCGTGGCGTCGTACCGCTCGCCTGGCTCCGCAGTTGGCAGCGGCCCGAGTCCGTTGACGGTCCCGGCCAGGGTGGGCATCTCCGGGGTCGCGGCCGCCATCCCCTCGTACAGGGCAATCGAGAGATAGGCCAACAACCGCGACGCCACCGGCGGCCCGATCCGCTCGCTGCGCACCACCCCGTACAGGGTGTGCATCCACTCCGACACCATCCGGGGGTCGGTCTCCGGGGCGCGGGCACAGCCACCCGCGACGGCACCGAGCAGCAGGGCCAGGATCGAACGGAATCGGTGGGACATACGTGACTCACTGAGGGGAGGGAGAACGCGAAACCAACCCTGCCAATTTACCACCCCATTCCGGACCCGGAAGGAGGCTATCGGGTTTCTTCGTCCAGATTTCATCGTGGCTTCATCCGGGCAGCTTCTTGGCCACCTGGTGCCCGGGCCAGATGTGGGTGAATCTGATCCGCAGACTACGCCGATGACGCAGATTTGTCGCGTTGCGAACCGGCGGCGTTGGCAACAGGCGCCAGATGCGCAAACAGCTCCCGGCGCACCTCCGGATTGCTGATCTTCCAGACCACGCCATCGGTGAAGTAGTGATGGATGTTGATGATGTACAACACCAGCACCGGCACCAGGGTGTCCCGCCCCGCACCAAGTAGATCGGCCACCACGCTCATCGCCGGGCCGGGCACGACCAGCATCGCCGCGACCGCCGCCAGCACCAGGACCACGACGTAGGCCGCCATCCGGCCGGCGGCCCGACCGGGGGCGCCGCGCGCCGCGCGGTTCAGCTCCACCCGCACTGGAAACTCCAGGTACTGGAGGGCATGAAACGCCTGCACCAGGAACAGCGCTGGCAGCCCCCAGCGCGCCAGGGCGGCGTACCAGACAAAGATGGCCAGCCACGGCACCAGGACCCGCCCTGGCGGAGTCCGGCCGGTACGGATCTTGAGCTGCCACAGCCCGACGAGCCCGAGGCCAAGTGCCAGGACCGCTCCGGCGCTGACCACCGGATAGAGCGCCTCGATCGGCCCGGGATCCTGCAAGGCGGTCTTCAGGAACCAGAGGACATGCCAGGCCAGCAGGATCCGCAGCCCGGTCCGGATCAGCAGCCGCTCGCCGCGCGCAAAGGGCACCCCTTCCAGGTGCGCGTACGACGCCATCATTCCCCAGACCTGCCCGGTGTAGTGCCACGCCAGGTAGCCGCTTGCCACCGCGAAGAAGAGCGTCAGCAGCAGCCGCCCTCCACCCTGCGCCTCCATCAGCGCCGCCACCATGAACCCGATCAGGATCAGGGGCACCCCGATCGACGCCCACCTGTGGCGCAGGATCATTTCCCGGCTGCGATACACGATCCGGTAGGAGGCCATGAAGTGGGTGTAGTTGAGCAGCGCCTGCCCCCAGGCCAGCACGCCGATGGCGATGAATCCGAGGCTGTCAATCCCGCTCAAGAGGAGGGGAACCAGCACCAGGAGGGAAAGACCCCCGACGCAGAGCAGGTCTATGACGGGCGTCAGGATAGCCGGGGTGGCTCGGGGCGGCACATCGATTGTCGTGGCGGGCATGGAGCGGAATTAACCTCTACCAGAAAGGCGCGGCAACTGCGCCCCGCCCCGCCAGATGCCTCGCTATCCCGCCAAGTTGGTCACGGCGGGGTTGGTGGTGGCCCCCGGTACTTCTTGACGAGGATTGCCCCGCCATTGTGGGTGATGCCGTACATATCCTGCGCCTTGCCCGGTTCGAGGTAGCGGACCTCCTCGGCGTCGATCGTCGGGATAAGGATCAACGACTCCACCTCCGCCTGCCGGATGCCATCCACGTACAGCTGGATCGCGTTGGGTGGGGGGCCGGTCATGCTGCGCACACCCGGCGGGGGTCGCAGAAAGTGGGCCCGCAGGCTCTTGACCGCCTTGAGGAGATCCTGATTCTTCTGGGCCGACTCCACCAACTCCGCCCGGGTTATGACATCCCGGTCCCGGGCCTGCCGACGGGGTTCCGCCTGCGCATTTGCCACCCCGGCTCCCCCGACCAGGGTCATCACCGCCAAGGCCCAGGAAGCTCGCAGTCCCTTCATCTGACCTCCTTCCCCGGGCCATGCCCGGCCTGGCTGTTTCCGACTTCGTCGCACCAATATCAGTATAGACGCGCCAGCGCCGGGAATCGTTTCGGGACGACGCAAACCGGGCCGCCAGGCAATTGCCCGACGGCCCGGCTGGTCCATCCACTGCCTACCGCGACCCTAGCAGAGCGCGCAGGTCCGCGGCGGACGGCGATCCCACACCCAGAACATGCCGGGGGTGGTGAAGCTGGTGGCCCGGCTGCCCGCCACCGACCGCGGGAAGACAAAACCGGTCAGCGCAGTCCCAGCCCGCGTGGTGCCGGGGGTCCCGTCGATGTCGATGGTCTCCGCAATGCCGGCCGGGAGCGTCGGATCAGTCAGCAGCGCGGTGGCGCTGCCAACCAGCCGAACGTTCGACTTGACCGCTCCAGCTGCCGTGTTGATGTAGGTGGACGCGGTCAGCTCGGCAATGCTGGGCCAGTTGGCCGCTGCGGGAGCTGTACCGGTGCCGGGATAGAAGCGGCCTTCAATGGCGCCGAGGCCCGCGGCGGCATTGACGATCCGCAGGGCAATCTGGCTGCCCGGATCGGCCGGGTTGTCCTCGAGTACCGTCACCCGCTTGGCCGGGGTGGAGCCTGGGCGCATGTAACCCCAGATGATCACCGTGTAGTTCTTGCCGGCTTCGAGCGTCAGGTTGACTTCATCCACCACCGTGGCGGCAATCGCCTGCTGGGTGGCGGAGGGGGCGTTGAGGTCCGGGTTGGACAGGAAGATCTTGAACTGCCTGGCTCCAGCCCTGGCGTTCTTGTAGTACAGCAGGGTGGTGGAACGGAAGTTCACCGAGAAGAAGTGGGTGTTCTCCACGATGTCCACCGGGCGGAAGTCCAGGCCGAAGGTGTCGGGCACCGCGTTCACAAAGCGGATGCCCGCCGTCGGGATGTCTTCCGTCTGGATGATGGTCTCAGGCCGGCAGGCGGCTGATGCAGCCACCGCCATGGCCAGAGCCGAGAGTCGAAAAATGCGTCGCATTACGCACTCCATTGAAGTGGAAAGGCCAGTGCCGTATTCACGGCCGACCAAGTCTAAGTGTGACGGTGTCGCCGCCGCCGCCCGGGGGGTCTTCGTTCCCCCCCCCGAGGAGGTTGGTTGACAGCATCAGTGCAGTGAAGCCGCCGAGAGTAACCACGCCCAGGGCAATGCTCCGCCCGGGAGAATGGCGTTTGACGTATGCCGAACCGAGATACTCGGGCTTCAGGGTTACCGATTCCCCGCGCCACAGTTGCTCGCCGCCTCGCAGCAGCCGAATGGCAGAGACGGCCAGCCGGAACTCCGAGTCGGTGTGCTCAAGGAGCAGTCCTTCGACCTGTGCGATCTCCGGACCCATTGCCCCCCCGAGCGCGACGCGGCCTGCGTCGTTGATATCGAAGGCTACCTGCTCGCCGACCGCCGGGATGACCCCGTAGGTGGGGTGCAGCGTGTAGCACCCTCCCAGGGCAAGGGTCAGTGCCACCAGGGCACTCCGGCGGACAGCGGCAGCGCTGATCACCAGCCGTACGTCCCCTTGGCCGCGCTGGACGGCAAGCCGCCACCGAGGCTGTACACCGCATCCTTGGCATAGCCGCGGGCCAGCAGGTCCTCGTAGGGCGGGGCCCACTGGGTCGGGGTTCCCTCGGGCAGGTCACCCCACCCGCGGCTGTCAAAGTAACCCCCGCCAAAGTGCGTGTAGGCGGTTTCGATCCGCTTTTCCCACTTCATTGCTTCCAGCATGTTGCCGCAGGCCACCGCGCTGCCGGTGGAGTTCGGGACCCGCGGCACGCAGTTGGCGCCACCGGGAACCGGCGAGGTGTTGTTGAAGGCGGTGATGGCCGGCAACCCGCCGTTGCCAACCCGGGTGTTGTTGATCAGGGCGGCCGCAGCAGCAAAGCTCCCGGTCCGAATCAGGCCCTCAGCCTGGAGCATGTCGATTTCGGCCTTGGTCATGAACGGGAAGGGGCCGGTCAGGTTCGTTGCTCCGACTTCGGAGCCGGCGAACCGCCAGGCGTAATGCCGGGTGTGGTCATAGTTCGAGTAGCCCCAGGTCGGACCGGAGGCCTGGTCGTTGCCGGTCGGCCGGTTGCGCATGTACCGCTTGCAGACCGAGGCCGCCGACGAGCAGGAGGTAACGGCAAAGTCGGCCTGCTGATCGGCCCGGGTGGCACCCTGCGGGAAGCGCAGGTCTGGCGTGACCATGAAGAAGGCACCGTTGGCACCCTTGTCATTGAGCGGGGTGGCAATGTACGTCTCGTAGGCACCCGAGACATCGCCCATGCCGATGATGAACGGCACCATCTGGTGCCAGGTGGTGTAGCTGTACCACTGGGACACCCAGCTGTTGCTCAGCGTGGCGGTGGTGGTGGCGGTGCGCAGGTCCAGGTTTGCCGTGATGCCGTTCTGGGCATCGGCAATGACCGCTGCCCAGTTGACCGCGGCCCGTTCGGCCGGCGTCCGGGCATTGCCAGCCCGGTAGCGGGCTTTGTAGCTGCGGATGATCTTGACGAATTCCGCCGCGCTGACCGGGGGGCCCACGCGCTCTAACCAGCTGCCCGGCAGCGGGAAGCCGCCGGTACCGGTGCCGGGCGCTTGGGCGGCGGTGATCGCGTCGTCAAACGAGGCCAGGGCCGCCGCCATGACATCGGCGTAGCCGGACAGGACCCCCGGGTCCTCGGTGCCGGTCTCGGGGGTGATGATCGCCGCGGAGTCGTACACCATGGCCAGCGAGGCCAGGGCCAAGCCGCGGGTAAAGTTGGCGTAGGACCGGGCCCGCTGGTCCTGCGCAGTGGAGCCGAGGCTGAATCCGGCGGTGTTGAGCTTGGCCAGGATGTTGGAGCTTACCCGGACCACTTCGCCGTCGATGTAGTAAATCCGGCGCTGCTCCGAGGCGCAGCCGTTGCCGACGGCGTTGTCATTGCCGGCGCGCGGAATGCCCACGCGCTGGCCCTGGCAGTTGTTGGACAGGCTGCTGAAGTTCTCGTGCGACATGACGTTCATCATGCCCCACACATTGCCGGTGCTGCCGTAGAGCGACGAGTGGTGGCGGAGGAACTGGCCGCCCAGGAGTGCTTCAACGTCGGCTGGCGTGGCCAGCACCTTTGAAGTGTCCGGGGAGGTTCGGTTCTCGACCGCGAGGTCGCAGGCCCCGAGCATGACGGCTCCGGCCAGCGCCCCGCATCGAATAAAGGATCGCATCATTCTGGACGACTCCTAGAAGCGCGTGGAAACAGAGAAGGTGAACGACCGCAGCGGCGGCATGTTGAAGGCGTCAGTCTGGTTGATCAGTCCGGAGCCTGTTTCACCGCCACTCACGCCGATCTCTGGATCCAGACCCGAGTAGTTGGTGAACTTGAGCACGTTCCGTCCAACAAGGCCCAGCGTCCAGTCGCCGACGCCCGCGATCTTGCCGAACTTGTAGGTCAGGCTGACCTCACGGAGCTTGGCGTAGGAACCGCTTTCCACGATGTAGTTGTTCGGCCCAAGCACGTCGTAGAAGCCACCGATGCCGGAGCTCTCGGGGCTGCCCGCGCGCCAGCTGTACCCGACCGGCTTGGCGGTCTCGACCGTCTGGTCGCCCTGGTCAAAGTAGGCCGAGCTGATGTCCAGCAGGCCCCAGCCTTCACCCTGATTGTTGATCTCATGCCCGATGGTGGCGTCGAGCAGGGTGTAGAGGGTCAGCTTCTTGTACTGAATGTCATTCGTGAACGTGAACCGGAAATCCGGGAACACGTTGCCGATGATCTGGTTCTTGCCCACGCGCTCACCCGGCTCGCCCCTGAGCGGACGGTCGATGATCGGGTGGCCCCAGGTCAGGGCATAGTTCCACGGCGACTCGCTGGCCGGCAGGTTGGTGCTCCAGAGGTTCTTGGAGATGCCGTCCCCGATGCTGTTGCCGGCGCCGGTCCAGACAATCCAGCCCTTGCTGTCCTGCTGGTAGGCCTTGCCCGCGCCGCAATCCGGCTGGACCGAGGCTGGCAGGTCGCCGCAGGTCTTGTAGAAGGCACGGCCGTAGATGTTGCCGTACCGGTTGAGCGGGAAGCCATTCTGCACTTCGGTGTTGGCCGTCATGAAGAAGAAGCTGCCGGTGCCCTGGCCGGTGCCGCCCGAGTAGATGAAGTCCGGCACGAACAGCTCGGTAATGTGGGTCTTGGTGCGATCCCAGGTGCCGCGCATCTGCCAGAACAGGCTGCTGCTGTTGATGATCGGCAGGTTGACGCCAAGCTCGATCGTCTTGCTCTCCAGGGTGCCGGCGTTCTGCCACTGGGTGGAGAAGCCGAGCGACGCCGCGGTGGACACCGGCAGGATCTGGTCCCGGGTCACGGCGTGAGCGTAGGTCGCCTCGATGCCGACCCGGCCAAAGAGCGTAAAGTCGGTGCCGACCTCGAGTTCGGTCGTGGTCTCGGGCTTGATCAGCCGGTTGCCGGCCTGGCCCAGGGTCACCGAGGTGCCGCTGACCGAGTAGGTCTCGTACTGCGCCGAGAACGGCGGGGTGGTGCCGGCGGTGCCGCGGGAAGCGCGCAGCCGGAACTCATCCATGAACCCGACATTCCAGAACGGCTCGCGGGCCACGTTCCAGACCGCGGAAATGCGGCCGAACGGGGACCACCTGTTGCCGGCGCCGAACAGCGAGGAGCCGTCATACCGGAAGGAGCCTTCGACGATGTACCGATCCTTGTAGTCCAGCGAGGCGCCGGCGAAGAGGCCCACGTTCTTGACGGTGGAGATGCCGGAGCTGTTGGTCTTGTTGGTCGTGGTGTTGCTCAGGGTGCTGATGTCCTTGACCGTGAACACCTCGCCACGGGTGTTGACGCTATTGTCATCGCTCTGGTCATACAGTCCGCGGAAGCTCAGCTTGCCGCTCAGCTCCTCGCCGAGCTGGCTCCGGAACGTGGCCGACAGCGCCGCGTTGGCCGACTGGTTGTTGGCGCTGTTGATCGACATGTTGCCCTTGTTCGTCGCCTGGGAAATCGATGTCGATCGGCTGCCGGACGGGGTGATGTCGACGTCCTGGCGGGCCCGGGTGTCGTAGCCGGCGGTGGCCTCGAAGGTGGCCCAGTCGGTCGGGAAGTACCGGGCGGTGATGCTGCCCAGGAACCGGGTCGACTCGCGGTAGGCGATGTTGTTCTCCGGACCATACACCAGGTTGCCGCCGCCGTTGCCGGTCGGACGGTACCCCGAGCCACCGGTCACCAGCGGGGCACGGCCCAGCGAGTCACGCATCAGCTGGTCCACACCCGGCAGCATGCCGCGGAGCAGGCCGCCGAAGTTGAAGCCGTCGTTGTCGTCGACCAGCTTGTCGGCGAAGGTGCTGACGGAAATCTTCAGGTCGGAACGGGCGTCGTAGTCGAGGTTGACGCGGGCCCGCTTGTTCTGCACCCCGTTGAGGACGGTGAGTGCGCCGGCCTCGTCGGTGTAATTGCCGCTGACGTAGAACGACACGCTGCCCACCCGGCCGGTCGCGTCGACATTGGTCAGGAGGGACGGGGCGCGGGTCATCAGCTGGGCGATCTGGTTGTAGTACTGGCCCGGCCAGACCTGCGCCTGGTACACGTTGCGCAGTTCAGTGCCCGACGGAGCCGCATAGATCACCGACTGGCCGGTCCGGATCGTGTCAGCCGCGACCGCGTTGCGCCGCATGATTTCGCGGTTGATGTCCAGGGTCCGCGCGCAGGGCTGGTTGCCGGAAACGGCCACGCAGAACCGCTTGCCGGTTTCGTCGAGCTGCAGCGGGTGGTTGACCGGGATGCCGAAGTCGATGTTCATGTCGTTGAAGCCGTACTCGGTCCGGACGTTGAAGCGGACGCCGTCATTGCCGCCGGTCAGCCCGCGCTTGGTCCGGATCGTGATGACGCCGTTGGCGGCACGGGTGCCGTACAGCGAGGCGCCGGCGGCTCCCTTCACCACTTCGATCGACTCGATGTCCATGCCGCCGAGCTCGGTCAGCACGCCGACGTTCATGATCACGTCGTCAATGATGATGAGCGGGCCCTGACCGCGGCCGCTGGCGTTGATCGAGGTCGGGCCGCGGAGCAGGATTTCCGGGGTCGAGCCGGGATAGCCCGTCGTCTGGGCAATCCGGACGCCGGCCACCTTGCCCTGCAGGGCGCGGATCGGGTCCACGGCCGCCACCGGGATGTCCTCGGCGGTGACGCGACCGACGGCGAACGGCACCTTGGAGCGCTCGATGCCCTCCATCACGCCGGTCACGATCACCTCTTCCAGCTTGTTGATGTCCTGGACGAGGTTGAAGTCGATGGTCCGCTCGCCCGCCGCCACGGCAACCGAGATGGTCCGTGACTTGTACCCGATGGCCCGGGCGCTCAGTGTGGCCTGCTGCCCCGACACACGGGCCGCCGGAACGATCAGGGTGTAGACACCCTGGGCATTCGAGGTGGTCGTGAGCCCGAGCTCAGCAATGCCGACCGCTGCGCCCGAAATCGGATCGCCGCGCTCGGTCAGCACCCTTCCGCGGAACGTTGACTGCGCCTGCGCTTCGGCCACAAAGCCGAACAGCGCGAGCACCGGCAACAGAACCCGGAGGATGGCGCGAGGACGCTCAAAAGTCGTCATAGTCGCCTGTGTCCCTCTTAACATGGGTGAACAAAGCCGCACCGGCCACATACCGGCGGGAGTGAAGCTACTGCGAACGGAACTGCTCCTGGTACAGCACGCCAATTGGCGGAAATACTTCGACGGTCTGGTGTTCTTAACGATGAAACCATACTGAGCCGCGTGAAGCTGATACGTGACCTGCAACACCGCAGGGAGCATGCCCCCGGAAATGGCTTTATAAGTCGTTGAAATACAACGACTTACAAGCCGAGTGGTTTCTCGTCGTGACGATCGGACACGCGGCCCGTAACGATCTTGTGTCGAATGGACACTAAAGGGGAACGGTGATTCCGTCACGCCGGTGCAGGGTGCATCGTCCCATGGGGGACCAAGAAACCCCGCTCCTGAGCGTCAGCGCATCCGGCGCCGATCGACAGAGCCCTCCTCCTCCAGCCGACGGATGTTACAGTCAGATCTACGTTTCGTCTACCCCCCGTACCGATTTGCCCCGGTTTGGGGGGGGCCGGGCGGGGTGGGGTCGCCCACCGGCGGGGTCGGGTCGCCCACGGGCGGGGTGGGGTCGCCCACCGGCGGGGTCGGGTCGCCCACGGGCGGGGTCGGGTCGCCCACCGGCGGGGTCGGGTCGCCCACGGGCG
>Ga0163144_10002513_pt1 | contig 42247 bp, 32 predicted proteins | sample OliLak19BULKMAT1_FD_123175 | JGI IMG/M metagenome (GOLD analysis project Ga0163144, IMG submission 123175) | Freshwater microbial mat bacterial communities from Lake Vanda, McMurdo Dry Valleys, Antarctica - Oligotrophic Lake LV.19.BULKMAT1 | ecosystem: Environmental > Aquatic > Freshwater >...
ACTCGGCGAAGCACGGAAGCCGACGCCACGAGTTCGCCCAAGATCGTCATTAAACGCCGCTTGGGTAAGCGCGTGGACCTTTCAGCGGGGGCCACGGTGGGAGTCGGCGGCACGAACCAAAAGGAAGTGAATGCGGAAGTCCACGTGACGCCCGGCTTCTCGGTAATCGGCGTTTATGACGACACGGAGAGCATTCTTACGCCCAGTCTGAACCGCCCGCCGTCCTTCGGAGTCGATCTCAAACTCCAAAAGAGGTTCAAGTGAGCGCGCGCTTGATCCGGGTGATTCTGGGCGCACTTTTGCTCAATTTGCACGGAGCGCGGGCGGAAGACGCCGTGGTGCGGATCGACGGAATTGAAATCCAAGGCGTGACGATTTTTAGAGATGATGTGATCGAAGGGACGCTTGAAGTCACCGTCGGCGATCCCGCTGAGCGTCGCAAGGTCGTCCGAACCGCAGAAAACATCCAGGGGCTTTATGCCAATCGAGGCTACGAACAGGTCAAAGTCACGAGTGACTTGACCCAAGTGAAGACCAGCGCCGGGAAAGCCGAAACCGTACTTCGTATTTCCGTGGACGAAGGTCTCCCAACTCGCATCGCGAGCATTCGCTACAGCCCCGCGAGTTTGCGCGATCCCCGTCATCGGAAAGCGTGGGAGTCCGTCGAGAGCGAGATCAGGGAGGCGGTCGCATTCAGCGATGGCGATATATTTGACCAGGACAAGCTGAACAGCGGTAAGCGGATCGCGCAGGAACTCATGGCATCGCAGGAGTTCATCGGCGCGAACCTGGATGATGTGCGCGTGGATTCCGCGGTAGCCCCGCTTTCGTCGGCCGGATTGCCGGTTCCGCTCGCCGCGAAATGGGTGTCGATTGAACTTAAAGTGGAGCTGGGTGACCGAGTGACTTTCGGCTTCCGCGGGGAGGAAGTGGTCGCGCGTTCTCGGCTACGTACCCTCATCGACGAGCAGCGGGCGATCGGCTTCGGACGCGACTACGTCGGCGCGATCCGCGAGCGGATCGTCGAGGAATATCTGTCGTTGGGCTACGCCAAGATCGCCGTGAAGGCGTTTACAATTGAGCAGCCCGGCCGGTTCGAGCGGCATGTGACGTACGAACTGATAGAAGGACCCAAATTTACGCTGGAGAGGCTCGATTTCGAGGGAAATCAAATATTTCCCTCCGACTTGCTCCGCCGTGAATTTTTTCTGCGTTCCGCGGGGGTCCTGCAACGCCGGACCTATGTCGATAAGGAAATCGAGAAGTCCACCGAACTTCTGCTCGAGTGGATGAAGTCGCAAGGCTACCTTGCCTCCAAGCTCGTGGCGATCAATCGCATCTTCGACGCGAAGCGAAGCTCCTACCGAGTCGTGATTTATCTCTACGAAGGGGATCAAACGATTTTGCAGAAGGTGGAGATCACCGGCGCCTCGTCCATCCCGGAGCGGGAAGTGGTTAGAATTCTGGGCCTGAAAGAGACCGCCCCGCTGAATCTCTACGCGTTCACGGAGGGGCTTGAAGCGCTTAAATCCCGCTACCGCGAAATGGGCCATTTGGATGCGAAAGTCGCAAATGAGGCGGAGGATAGCGTCGTTCGATACTATCAAGAGAACCGCAACGCGGAGATACTCGTGAAGATCGAAGAGGGTCCGCTCTATCGCTGCGGAAAAATCGACATCGAAGGCGCCACCCAAATTGACGAGGAAGTCATCCGCCGTGAGCTGCGCTTCCAGTCCGGCGACGTCTTGGAGGAAAGCCGCATCGCCGAAACCGAGGCGGCGCTGCGAAAGCTCGGCGTCTTCGCGTCGGTGTCGGTCCGCATCACCGATGTGGTGTCCGAGGCGAACGCGAGTCCTCGGGAAGGAGTGAGAGACGTGCGGGTCACGGTTTCCGAGGGCACTCCAGGAGTCATCGCCGGCGGTATCGGCTATCGGAGTGACTTGGGATTCCGCATTTTCGGGCAGAGTTCGTACGGTAATCTCTGGAGTGGGAACCATACGGTACTCTTGAACGCGAGCGCCAACCGACGGTTCGACGATGAGTTTTGCGACAATAGCTTCGTGGCGGCCACGGTACCCGCGCGATCCGATCAGTGCCGCCTCGAGTACCAAATTGAGCTCGGGTACATCTGGCCCTGGTTCGCCTTTCGCGACACGACGTTTCGACCGCGGATTTCGTATGAATATACGCAGTACCGGCTCTTTGACGCGAAGTCCGCGGCGTTCGCCGCAAGCTGGGACCGGCCTTTGATTCGAAGCTGGAATACTTCCGCGAGTTTGACCTACAGCCTGGAACGCATCAAACAGGAGGAAGCCGTCTCGCCGACGGACAACACCGATCTCACGATCGGCGCTATCATTCCGGCGGTTCGCGTGGATCTCCGGGACAGTTCGCTTGCGCCGACCCGAGGATTTTTCGGTTCCGCGTCGTTCGAATTCGCCAACAGCGCTCTGCTCTCGCAGACGAGCCCGCAGCCGATCGGGTACACGAGATTTCAGATGCGAACGGATTACTTCCTGCCCGTGATCCGAAATGTAACTTGGTACTTCAGCGCACGCGGGGGATTTGAACGAAATCTCGAGCCGCCGCCGCCGGGCCTGTCACTCCAAGAACAGCAGCGTTATCAAATTCCATTATCCAAACAGTTCGCGCTCGGCGGTACGGGCAGCATCCGCGGCTACGGGGAGCAGGAAATCAACGTCACGGACGCCTTCTTCATCACGGGTACTTTGGCCTACGTCAACTTTCGCACTCAGCTGGATCTGCCGTTCTCCGGTCCGTTGCGCTTCGGTCCATTCCTCGACGGCGGCAATCTTTTCATCGATGGAAAGGCGAAGATCGGTCCGATGCGTTTCGGTTCCGGTGCGGGTTTTCACTACCAAAGTCCCGTGGGCCCGGTGAATTTTGATATCGGCTTCAAACTTTTTCCAAAACCCGGTGAAACCGAGCGGTACCGCTTTTACTTCTCAATTGGCGTGATTTAAACGGGTTCTCGCCCGAGCCCAAGTCGCCGCGCATATGGCCAGGAGCAACGCAAACTCATAGAGGCCATTTGAGGAGCCGGGACCGCCCGGACCGCCGGTTCGATTTTTCAGCGTTCCGCAACCCAAGAATCCGCCACCATCGTCTTGGTTTTTTAATGGGGCCGGAGCGTCCTGATAGGCTGAAGCCGGCAGCGACATCGAAGGATCTCCGAGGAGCGTATAGCTCCCCAGTGTGTCGGCCGACGCGGCGGAAATTCCGACCGCAGTTTTGGCTCGTACAATGAGGTCACCCAATCGTTCGTTGGCACTCGTCCGCCGCGTTTCCTGCCCTAGTTGATCGAAGAACGCGCGGGCGAGCGCGATTTGCGCAGGCGGAAGCGTCATCGTCGTGGAACCCCAAAAGGCGATGGCGCCACCCGAGGGATTGAAGAGGAAACTTTCGGCGAGGCTTCGCTTCGTCGGATCGGCATCATAGAAGTAGGCATTCAAGCAGTTGAGACCGATGACGATCGGAAGTTTGGAATTGCGAAGTGATGAGGCATCCGCATTCATGAAAAGGCTGGCCGAAGCCCAGCGGTCTTCGGCCCCGTGTCCCAAATACGTGAGTGCCAATGAACCCGAGTCGAAGGCCGAGTTGATCGCCGTACGCGTGGCTGCATCGGAACCCGCCTGCGTGCGGTCGATCAGGGCTGTAGTGAATAATGGGCTAGCGGTCGCGGCTAAAGCCTGATTGTTTTTAAAAAATTCTTCGCCGAGCGAATCCGCGCCGGACACGAAGGTCAGGCGTTTGGCTGCGGCGCCGTCCGGAGAAGTTCGCCCTGATTCGTAGTCGAGAAGTTTGTTAATGTAGGTCTTCAGCTCCACGGGATTCTGAGTTGGAATCCTACCGACTGCGATATCCGGTAGACCATTCGGGCTCACCAACGCGTCGTCGCTGCCGTAATCCAGGTAAAGCCCTTGCTTGATCGCGACGGGCGATGCGCCTGCGACGCCCGGATATCCCAGATAGCCGATTGGATCGAAGGTCGCGTCCCCCAAGATGAGAAGGTATCTTGGAGCGGGCGCGGTCCAATACTGCCGGGCGTACGCTAGGAACTCTCGCACCGCCTGGGTTGAACGTCTGCCGTGCGAAAATTCGGCATAGACTTGCGTCATCGTCGCTTCCACCACTCGAAGCCCTTGCGCTCGTCGATGCGTGATCAGCTCCGAAGCCGCACGGAGCAGCGACGGAGTCCCTAGCACGATGAGATCTGCGGCAGGCAGCGCTGATTTAAGGTATGAATTTGCACCGATGCCGACACTGAGACGTGTTGGAATCAGCGCCGCTCCGGCTTCGAAAGCGAAAAGGTTTCGCCCGAGAAGTCCGTCGGGCCCCGGAGGGGTGCCGAATGAAGCTTTGAACGTGGCGCCTCCATCCGGGCTTGCGATGCCCACGTTCTGATAAACTTTCACATCATCAATGCTCGTGACATCGTAAACGCTGATTGCGGCCGCGTTCGTGAAGCCGCCGACGGAAAGGCTTGAGCCCGCTTCTCGATTGGCGACTTCCGCGATGCCGGCGACCGCACCAAACGAGGCGGGATACTTGGCGCGGACGCGATCGATATAAACTAGGTCCCAGTCCCCGTCGGCCACGAGATCGCCGATGACCTGAACCCGCACCTGGTTCGTGCCGTCCACAAAGAATGCCGCTGGAATGTCCACTTCGAGATCAGTCGGCACCGTTTCATTGAAGACGGTATCCGCAACCATGAAGGGAACATTATTGACGTAAATCCCTAGGTGATGTTGCGGGTTCACGGCATAGCCCTGGCCACCCTGGACCGAGATCGTGAGGCGAACCGGACTGCCCGAAGATCGATTGAGGAGCGGAGTCGCGAGCGGAACATTCAATGTGGATCCGAGGCCGACGCCTGCGAGTTTTTCGGTATTGAGCCGGGTCCAGAAGAAGTGGTCTCGGTCCGCTCCGAGGGGTAGGTCAAACATGGGATAGAGATTCTGCTCGGCCGTCGCTATGCGGGTCGTTTCCCAGTCGGTCGCAAGTGGAAGTCCGGAAGGGTCGGCATTTATGACGGCAACCCGCTTGGGCGAAGTGAGCGAACCGAGTAGGGCGGAGCGGCTCAACACGACTTCGGAATCCGCGTCCTCGAAGTTTTCCTGATGATAAGCGTAAAAGCGAACGGCATCGCCGCTGGAGAAAGTTCCGTTGGATGTGAGCACCTCGAGTGGGAGCTCTACTCCTAAATGATAGAGGCGGAACTGCGATGTGTCGGCGGCGTCAAAGGGTCCGTCTACCCCTGCCGCGACGAGATCGTCGTGACTGACCTGGTAAATGCCGGTCCGGCGGTACTTGATCCGAAGGGTGTTTTCCACCGCCGAGGGCGCCGCGTAGGTGGGTACCGGAGTGGCGGGCGAAGCCCAGGCGCTGCCATCCAAGCCGAGATCGAGCGTTATTTTTGCGGCGGGTTTCAGTAGTTCCGCCAAGGCGTCATACCGGTAGGGCGTAACCCGGATCTTTAAAAAACGACGGCCGGCTGCGGACTCAATCGTGGGCGTCACTTGAAAGTAACCGCTCGGGAGGTACCCGGCTTGGCCGTAGGCCGTCACGTCAGGATTCCAAGTCGGAACGAGCTGACCCCCGCCGTCGGGCGTCCAGCTGGGAGCCGGTGCGATGCGGACGGAAATCGGAACCGACTCGGCCACGGCCGAACTGGTCACTTGAACGAGTGAGAATTCATTGTCGACTTCGATGAGCACGGTGCGTTCGACCAGCTCGGGCAGTCCGGCGTTTAGGGTGGAAGAAAAGCCGGCTGCCCCCACCGTGGAGTACGTCCCGTTCCAAGCCGACGCCGTGAGGACGGGCGCGGGTGGAGTGATTTCGACGCGCATCGAGCGCCGGGTTCGTGAAAGAATTTTGACCCCGTTACCCAAGTCAACTGCATCAGGGTCCGGAGCAGGAGTGATACCACCGGGGTTGGAACCGGAGTTAGTCCCGGTGGACGGCGGAGGAACCGCGCCCAAGCCCGCGAGCGGAAGCGCAGTTACCGGCCCGTGCAATGTCTTTTGTCCGTTGGTCGCCACGTCCTCGAGCATGTAATAGTAAGCGATGCCGTTGATGACGTCAGAGTCAACGTAACGATAGTTTCCGCGGCGCAAGAGTGACGCCGTTCCGTTACGAATTAGGGTCGGATTGACTTGAACGAATCCGCCGTCGCCGGTCAAACTTCGGAATACATTGAATCCCGCATGGTCGAGTTCACTTCCCGTCGTCCAAGTGACCAAAGTCACGGCGTCATATCCGCGTGCGCTGAATTCGATCAGCGCGACCGGTGAAGCAGAAGCAGCGACCGAAAGATTGCAGTTCACGTTCGAATACTTCGTTGTGATGATGGGATTACCCAGATCTACGAAAAAGTCGCCGAACCATTGGTCAAATGCCATGGTTTGATTCGCGCAGCCCGTGCTGGTCGCAAGCAAGTAAGTATTGGCCGAAGTCGGGGGCGCATTATTGGGACCCCAGTTCCAGCCGATGTTGGAGGCGGTCGCGGGAAGGGATCCGGTGGTGTTGATCTGAATCGCCCTGACCGAATTGTAGGTCGTAGAAAGATTCGTGAATCGGCCACCGTTCAAATTACTGATGATGGTTGAACCGCCGACGTTAAGTCCGCTCGTGTTGATGTAATCGAAAATGAAACCGGTGAGGTTGATCGTCCCGCTCGTCGCCGTAAAGCCCCAGCTACCGGCGCCGCTCACCGTGACTTTCGGATTGGTCGCCGTGAAAGACGGATAGGCGTCGTTCGTACCCGTGGTCTTGAAAGTACCGCCATTGAGCGTGACGCCTTGTCCATTGGGAATCGCGACGGTGCCGCCGGTGAGGATTTCGAAGACGCCACCCGTGATCGTAACCCCCGTGGTCAGAGTCAGGGTTTGACTGGCGGGAACCTGCCACGAAAAGTTAGATCCCGTGGGGATCGTCAAGGTACCGATGGTGCCGGTAGTACCGCTCCACTTGACAGTGCCGGTGCTTCCGGCGGTCTTTGTGAACGTTACGGCGCCGATGGCAGAAGAACTTGAAAGGGTCTGATTGGTCGCGCTGATTCCATCGTCCCGAAAGCGAAGGATCGCCGTGCCCTGGGAGAACGTCCCCGTATTTGCGAAACTTCCGTAAACGTCGAGCGTCTGGCCCGCATTCAGGGTGAGCGTGCCACTAGAAATCGTCACGTTTTTGCAGACAGGAGTGACGCCAGTACAGGTCCCACTGATCACTGGATTTTGGGGGGCACTCGGTATCACGCAGTTGAGTGCCGACGTGGGAATGCCGCTGTTCCAGTTAGCCGCCGTACACCAAGCGGTGGTTGCGGCCCCCCCGGTCCAAGTGGTCGTGGTTCCGATGACACTCGACGCCGTGCCGAGCGTGACCGGAAAGGTCGTCGATCCCGAAGCCGGGTAAAGTTGCGAATTCGAGGTATCCGCCGAGGTGTCGATCTTGACGCCGACGGTGTTGCCGGGAGTAGCTCCTGCAGCGATGTCATAGGTAATGTAAAGGCAGCGCAGGGGTGGCGTGGTGGCGCTTGCCTCGACCGGTGCGCTGAGTCCCGTAAAAGTCACGGATGCGGGGCTACCCGACAATGTTCCTGATGTAATGAAGGTGCCACCGCTTCCCGCACAGGCGGCGTCGTAATAGACACTGATCGATGACACGTCGCCGGCACTTCCCGTCCCGGTCAGTGTCAGCTTGAGGTTCATGAGATTGGTGTCGAGATACGTCCCTGCCTGCGTCTGTTTAAATCCGAACCGCCCCATCGTATAGGTTGAGCCTTGATTGACGCTGACCGGGCCCGTCGCCTGCTGCGTAATATCAAGAGTGTTCAAGGCTCCGGACCACGTAACGACATACGACACGTCGTTGTCATAGGCTTCGCCCGCCCAGCTTCCCATGTAAGTCGAAAACGTGAGAGTGCCGGCCGCGACGGACGCATCGGTGTAGACGTTAGTGATGCCGGTGGCGCCCGATCCATTGGGATCAAACGTCATATTGTTCAAAGTGTTGGTCGGAATTTGTTGGAAGAGCCTGAGCAGGGTGCCGCTATTGTTCACTGGATAGGTAAAAGTTCCGTCCTGGAGGTGGTTGGTCGCATTGATCGTCGCACCCGCGCTGATCGTCAAGCCATTCGTGCCCAAGCGCTCCAGCGTGTAATAGCGAGCGGAAATGCTGCCGTTGATCGTAGCGGTAAAAGCGTTTGCCGTGCTGGTGGTCGTAATCTTGGCCGTTTTTGTAGTGCTGCCGACCAGCGTGAGTGTCCCGCCAGTATTCACCGTCAAAGTGGATCCGCTGCCCAGTTGAAGTGTGCCGCCCGGATCAATCTGCAGTGTGGCCCCCGTCTGCACGACCACGTTTCCAAGAACCGTAAGCGTATATGTATCGTTGATCCGCAGGGTGCCGGTGGTGACCGTGAGATTTCCGTTTACGGTTGAAGTGGCATCGACGCCAATCGTCCCGGCCCCGGTATTGGCGATCGTCAAACTTCCAGGGAAGGCCGTCTGAATCTTTAGACTCTGATTGCTCGCCCCCTGCATGACGAGTATGCCGGTCGCGGAATTCTGAAACGTATGACCCGTCTCAACGGAGAGGTTTCCGTAGGACTGAAGCTGGAAAGCGCCGCCAAAGTTTGTGGTACCGCCCGTACGGAGAATCGTGTTCATACAAGGCTGATTGGCCCCCAAGAGCGGAACGTTCAAGCCAGACCCGATCTCGCAGTCGATAGTCGCGGTCGGAACGGTATTCGGCCGCCAGTTGTTGATGGTCAGCCAAGCCGTGCTTGCGGATCCGTCCCAAAAGCTGCCACCTCCGGTGATCACGGAGAGTGGTGCCTGGCTGGGCGGTCCCGACGAGGTCGAAAAACTATAGGCTTGGCTATTGACGACGTCGCTGGTCGCCAGAATTCCAATTCCAATCTTGTTGGCGTTTTGCGCGGTAGCGCTAGTACGGAGCAAAACGTGAAGACAGCCCGGAGTATTTCCGCTCGTTCGCACGTCCGCGGCCGGAATGGTCACGGTCGCCGTCGGCGGCGAACCATACATCGTAAGATTAGCGCCGATTTGAGTGTCGACCCCGGCGTTGTATGCGCAGTTTGCGTTTACATCCTTAAACACCTGTATATAGGAGATGTCCCCCGCGGTGGCCGTACTGTAGGCGGAAAAGCGCACCGAAGTGATGTCGGTTGCGGTCGAAGTATTGGTCAGGGCAAATGCGAAAGTCGCAAAAAGATTCGGGCCGGTACTCACGGCGATGGTCGACGTCGGAAAACCCGCCGCCGTATTATTCGCAAGTGTGAGTTGGATGCCAGCTTGCGTGCCCCAGGTAATTCGGTTGTTAGGATCAGTTTCGTTCGCGGCCCCGCCAACGCCACTCCAGTTATTCACCGTAAATCCACTCACGTTGTATGCAGTAGCGTTGAAGTTCTTGACGTTACCAAAGGTATTTGAATCGTAGAATCCAAGCGAAGTGAGAGTAGTTGGAACAACCGCGGCCGCGCCTAAAGTCACTGCATAACCAGCGCTCGCGAGGTAGTGGAATTCACCGTTGTCCATCGCCTGGATGGTTCCCGTGATATTGAGGCCGGCGGCAACGAGGTGGCTCACGCGGAAGTAGTTTGCATTGATCGAGCCCGCGATGTTGACCGTGTAAGTGGCGCCCCCATCTCCTTCCATCGTCGCGATGTTTCCAGACGCACCCTCGAAGATCAGTTGGCCGCCCGCGCTCACCGTAAGCGTCGTGGCACTGCCCATCTTGAGCTGGCCGCCGGCCTTGATCTTGAGAGTCCCATTCACGGTGACGCCGGCTAGCGTGCTTAAAATGGCTCCGCTCGCGACTTCAACCGTAGACGTAGCGGGAATGGTGAGGGCCACGCCGACATCCAGAGTCAAGTTGGCATTGACGTAAACCGTCGTGCCGGCACTACTGATCGTGAACCCGTTCCGCACCGTGAAGGGATAGGGAAGAGTCACGGACGTAGGATTATTGATCGTGAGATAGTTGAGATTATCGTAATTACTCAGGGTCTGCGCCGCCGCGCCGGCCATGATCAGTGTGAACGTACGAGCGGCCGTTACATTCAACGAACCGGCGATTGGGTTTTTGAAATAGTCACCCGTGACGGTAAGATTAATCAGGTTCGAAGGGGCGTTCGCGCTTCCCGACTGGAGATCGACGCAAGCCAAACTGGTCGTAAAATCAAAGCGAGGCACCCGAGCCGCCGCGACAAAGATGGCATTTTCGGTCGTCGTGTCGGGAACATTTGCGCCACTCCAGTTGCCGGTCGCGTTCCATCCGGTGCTGCCCGCCCCGCTCCAAGTACGGTTGGTCGCACCACAAGCGGCGAAGGACGAGGGTGCCCAAAACGCAGCTCCGCCTAAAGCGATGAGCGCCAAAACATTCAGGAGCAGTGCCCGGCGAAAACGCCAAGCCAGTGGATTCCATTCGGTCAACAAACGTCCCTCAACCGATATCTTTTCGGCAGAAAACCAACGAAGGTTTCGCCAAATATGATGATATGGCATCGCGCCGCATCGCGCGTGGGTCACCTGAGACCCGCGCCGGAGGAGACACGTGCAGAGGCCCTGCGGGGACGGAGAACGAACTTAGATCAGTTCGCGATACTTTCCAGGCACTTCGTCTGAGCGATCGATCGCAACCGGAACAGCTCATCCGGCCAGACTACGCCATCGAACGGAAAAGACATATCCGCGGACTTTGCCTCAGCGCGAACCGGAGCCGCCGCAGCAGTCTTGAGGGTATCGGACGAGGTCGCAACGATCGGAATGGATCCCGCGCGAGTCGCAAGCATCTGTACCTGGCTCATCAGTTCGACGCGCACGAACTGCATCTTACGAATGGATTCGGAAAGCGCCGCGCGGTCCTGCGCCCAGTGCCGGCGGAATTCATCGGCGCGGAGTTTTCTGGCCGCGCCCAAGGTGCTCACCATGCGTTCTTTGGCCTGCGTCCAGTGGAGCTGCCAGCCGACGGCGGGCAGAGACGCGGAAATGCTTTCTTTTCCGAGTTGTTCGAGTCGAGCCGCCTCTTGCATCCGTTTGGCGACGACTTCATCGGCACGACGAGCGTAGTAATCCGGTACGCGCGGCATCGGGGGATCTTGCGCGTCAATGGACTGAGTGATTTTCTTGGCCCATGCGCCGTTTAAGCGGATGAAGCTGGCGAAATCCTTCTCGGCCTGATCGTAGTAGCAGAGCTTTAGATTGGAGATCGCGCGCACGACGAACAACTCCGGCGTGAACTTATCGTCATAAAGCTTGAGCGACAGAGTCGTGAGGTCGCCGCGTAAGCGGGCGGTATCCTGGCCGCGCAGTCTTACCCAGGTGAGTTCCTCGCGTGCGGTCAGATACTCGGGCGCCGTATTCGGAATCTTGCTGTACAGCTGCGCCGCGCCTTCCATGGACCCTGCCTGGAAGAGCAAGCGGGCGATCTCGAGATAATTCTGCGAGAGCGCTTCGGTATTATGAGTCGCTTCGATCCACGGCTCGAGGTGATTTTTGAGCACTCTGGCAGCCGAAGCCAAATCACCCTTGCGAGCGTAAGCCAAAGAGACCGTGCGGGAGAGGGGAGCCTTTAAAAAATGAGCTTCCGGCAACTGCTCCAAGGCATGCAGCGCTTCGATGCCGGTTCGCATGGCGATGAAGGCCTTCATCGTGGCGTATACTTGCGACGTTTTGGTCAGACGACGAATCACCGTCTCTTGTTCGGCGTTGAGCATCACCGCGCTTTTTTGCAAAAACGCGTCAAACTCAGGCGCGATCGCCTGTTCCAGAGCCTGGCCCGCCGGGCTCGTCGCAAACGTGGGGCGCGAAAGGAGAGTGGTCCAATGATCGAAAAAAACCTGCTCAAGTCCAAGCTTCCAATAGAGGTAGGCTTGCGCGGCTTCCGCGGTTTCTTCGAACGATCCCGGCAGGCCCTTCTTGATCGCCGAATAGAGGTGAGCGGCTTGCGCATGGTCGGCTTTAAGAATCTTTTGAATCCATAGATTCACATCAAACGGAAGGCCGCCGGATGTTTGCCACGCTGTGAAGAGGTGAATCGTGAATGGATCGTTGATCTTGAATTCCGAGAGGTTCAAAAGAGCCGCGGCTGCAGGCGAGGACGGCTTCGCGCCCGTATCGGTAGGTTGTCCGCCGACGGAGTTCAGGAGCAGGTCCGCACCGGATCCAGCGAAAGCGGTTTGAAGCGCGATGCTTAAAACGAGAAGTGCGGCGAGGGCGATGTTGCGCGTAATCATCTGATTCAGCCTCCGAAAAGATAGCCGACGGTCAGGCCACCCATGACGTCATTGATCATCCCGGAACCGAGCCGGCGCTTTTGCTTGTAGTAATGGTCTTTGATGCTCAAACGGACGCTACCCCGCTTGCCCATCCAAAAAACGAAGCCGGCTTCGGCGGTCGGTCCGAAAGAAACCGCGCCCGAGTCCATGACCGTGCGGCTGGCGCCGAGGCTGAAATACTGGTCAAAATAGAGCACTTTTTCCATCGAGACCCGGAACTTGCCGTAGAAGGCGTTGAAGCCCGCGGTCAGTTCAGAGCGCGATTTGACCGGCGCCGTATCCGGCGCGATTCCGTCGACCGTCAGGAGTCTCTTGCCCGCCGCAGTCAGGGAGTTCGAACCGAAAGCCGCGCCCGCGGCGATGCTCCAGCGGTCACCCAGATGGAACCGGTAGTTCAGATCGATTTCGTTCGAGGCGATGAAGCTGTCCGCGTTGAAGTTGCGGGAGCCTCCGAGGCTCACTTCGCTGCGATAACGGAGCGGCGCGTATCGCGACTGAATCGAGTAAAGCTGCTCGGACGAAACACCTAAAGGCGCGACGTTCGCCGGCATGTTCAAGCGTCCCAACTCTTCTTCGAGCGAGACGTCTTCGGTCGCGGCGTGAGCCGTCATCGCCTTGAAGACGAAAATCAGAACGAAAAGGTTACTAAACAAGGGTGTTTTCATAATTTCTATTCCTTAGCGAGCCGCCGCTTTAACGACCATGACGGCTCTTTTCTGAATTTGCGTGATGGAGTCGCTATTACTGGTCATGACGAATCGGACCACGCTGACCCGGCCCGTGCCGGAAGGATCCGCGACGTTCGCTTCCTGAACCGCCGGCGCTTCCCAGCGGACGACACCGGTGTTGCGGTCAAAAGTCGCGCCGCTTGGAAGATCAAAGGCTTCGATCACAGGACTGCCCGGCTGTGGGACTACGCCCGTTACCGTGTAGCTCCGCGCTTCGCCTTCCGTGAACGCCATGACTTCTGGTACATCCAGCGCGAAAACTTCGCAGCCGACGACGCGAAAAGGACGGTCCGTCAGCACGATCGTACCCTCGGGAAGCGGATCGGAGCTGCAGGCCACAAAGCTGCAGGCCGCCAAGATTATTACGAGATGATTTTTTTGCATAAACGATCCTTTCTAAACCTCAAGTACTCGAAGGCCTGAGGAGGAACGGATAATCCACCTTGACGTTCACGCCGCCGAGCGGTTTCGGGAACGCCCAAGTCATCATGCGTGTTGAGATACATTGTTCGACGCCGGAATTGCCGAGGGACGATTTCGCGACGCGGGCAAAGTTGAGCGATCCGGCACCCGAGATTTCGAAATTCATGTGCACCTGCCCGGTCAGGCCGGGGTTCGTGCGAAGGCCGGTTTCGTAACAGGCGCGAATCTGACTGAGATATTTCGCGATCGTGGCCATGATCACGGCGCGATCCAGACCGCCGTCGAGGACGATGTCCTGCGAAAGCGGCATCACGGAGAGGGCCCTTCCGTCGCCAGATCCGACCGACGCGTTGCCGTATCCACCGGCGCCGCCGCCCGCGCCCTTGGTTCCGATTCCGCCGAGGCCGGCGACTCCGGAGTTTCCGACTGTCGTGCGCTTCACGCCTTGACCGAGACCGGTGAGCAGTTCGCCGCCGCTGCCTTCTTTACCGCCGGGGCCCGCTCCGGGACTCGCGTCCTTGAGCTGCGTCGGCACTCCGCCGAGCGCCTTGGTCAGGTCTTTACGTCCCAGCAGGCCGAGAAATCCGAGATTCTGGTCGACCGCGCGTTTAGCTTGCACGTTCTTTTCCGGTACCGGGGAGAGCTTTGGCAAATTGCTCAAGGCTTCCGCGGGAACCGCGACGGCCTTTTGAACGTCTTGAATGATTTTGACGGCGACTGGTTCGAGGACCTCGGGCACGACCACCACTTCGGGACCGCGGCCCAGCAGGAAAATCAAAGCGAGACACGCGATAAGCGCCCCGATTGCGGCGCGCGCGACCTGGCGAGTGCCTGGGTCATCGGACGGGCGATCAAAAATGATGGGGGTCGCTTCGTTCGCGGAATCCGTGATCAGGAAGTTCCCAAGCGCAGTCGCGAGGCGCCAAGCGCCTGGCTGCTTCTCCGGGGTGCAGCCGACGGGGTTCCGAATTTCGATACCCGTGGATCCGAGAACCGCTTCGAACATGAAAGCCCAATCGGTTTTGCGCTCGCGATCGCCGTGAAGACGGCGATTGCGCAGGCGGGTTTCGCTGCCGGCTTCGGTGATGAAACCAAAAAGTGGGTGAAAGCCGACGCGAGCTTGAGGGCCGATGTGCAAAGTCTTCAGCAATTTGCCGTCGATCGTCTGAATGGCGATCATTGGGACTTCTCCCCCAAAGTCTTTTCACCGAAATCCGCGGCGATGCGGTCGAGGAAATCCTCACGCAAGCGAAGCAGACCGTCCGTGCCTTGTTGCGCGTTGCCGGTCACGACCGTGATCTCAGGACGCTTCAATTCACCTTGAATGAGAAGTTCTTCGAAACTCACGTCCTTGGCGGTCCGATACTTCACTTTGGGCGGCGTGGTCGGGACGGTCGTCGGCGTGAGCGCTTTGGACGTTTGCGCTGGCTTGCTGTCCTCGGCATAGGCGGAGGTCATGAACAGCACGGCTAAAACAGTGAGTGATAAGGATTTCATTTGATGTCCCCTCGCTTTTCGAGTTCGGCAATTCGCCCTTGAAAATATGATCCAAGCCGCAGGGAGCCGGCCGCATCGTAAATCGATTTGAGATCTTTGAGCGCGGCGATGTCCGATGGATTACGGTGAAGCGATCCCAGCGCGAGCGTGAGGCGCTGGCTATCGAGCGGCTGCCGGGCCGGAGCCGCCATTCGCGACGTCGCGCTATCGGTGGTCTCGCCGTTCAAAGCGCGCTCGAGTTCGATCCTCACTTCGGGAGATTCGACGCGCGCGAGCTGCTCGCGGGCCAGCTTCGAGTAGGCCGTCGACTTTTCCTGGAAGGGCGCGGCCATTTGCGCGAGCGATTCCTTGACGGTCTGGACGGCTTCCGGCTCGAGGCCGTCCGGAATCGGGCTCGCCAGGATTTCCGAGGCGAGGCCGACATAGCAGCGGACGAGGAGTGCGGCGATGCGCACGCGGCTGGCGGCGCTACTCTTCACGAGGTAAGCGTCGGCTTGAGCCGCGAGCTTCTGAATCGCCGCCATGCGGTCTTCGAATTTCCGTTTGCTGTTTTTGCCGTAGAATTTAATTTTAGCTTGGGCTTGATCGGCTTTTTGCAGAACTTCCAGAATCGCGTTCGTCCAAGCCGTGCCCAGATCGTCACCGGAGGCGATGAGGATCTTGCGGGTTTCGCCGTCGCCCTTTCCCGCCATTTCAAGATCGTTCGCGATGCGGCCGCGCACGTCCGCGCTCCATCCTAGATTCAAAGTATCGCGTCCCAGAAGTCCGGCCTCGCGAAGCGTGACCAGGACTACCGTTTGCGTGTCACCCATGGATTTTTTCACGGCCGGAAGACTGATCAGTTTACGCAGGATGCGATCGCGATGGGCGAGGTTCCCGCCGAGTTCGTAAAGCGTCGCCACGCGGAGGAAAGGCGCGATCTCCGCGACCTGCAGTTCAGTTTCTTCGAGCAGGGCCGCGGACTCGGCGAAATATCCTGCCGCTTCCAGCTCGGCTGCAAGCTCCGCTTTTTTGCCCTGAAGTTTCAGAATAGCGATGAGGGCTTCTTCGTCGCCGAGCTTCTCCGCCAGCACCCGTGCGTTGTCGCAGGACTTCGGAAGAAGCTTTCCAGCTTCGCAGAACTTACGGAAGGCGGTGAGAGCGCTGAGGGATTGACCGGCGGCCACCGCACCTTCGAATCCGGCTTGCTCGGAGACTTCGACCATCTCCTTCAAATCCTGCGCGAGTTTCGGATTGCGCTGAAGCGCGGGATTCTGCGTCCAAAGGGAAGCCTGTCGGCTCACGCCTTCGAAGTCTTTTCGCATCGAAAGAATATCGAGCGCGAGGTTCTGACTCTGGATCGCCCAGTTGTCCGGCGAATCCGTCGAGGCCAACGCTTTGAAAAGGGGCAACGCATGCCCATAATCCTTAAGCTCATAAAGCGCGCGGGCTTGAAGATAGTCATACTCTCGAACCTTCGCGGCTTGGGCGGGTTGGGTTCGAAGCTGAGCGGCGAGAACCGCCATCTCTTCGGCGACCACGGCATGGTTGCCGGCTTTTTGAGCGATCGAGGCGCGAAGTTCGCGGAGCCGGGTGGCGTCCGCGGCGCTCAGCGGTGAGGCGACGTCGTCGAGCCACTTGCGAAGCTGCACGACTTTGATCGCGGGATCGGTTTCCGCCGCGGTCCAGCCTTCCATGAGCTTCATGCGTTCGACGCTCTTCGGGAAGCGTGAAAGGTAAAGCTGAGCAGCGCCTTTGAATTCCGGAGCGCGCTCCGGCTGGCTCACGCGTTCGCCATCAAGCTGAATGGCGAGGCGACGCAGAATCTTTTCGCTCTCGACCGCGTTTTTGAACGCCCCGCCGGATCCGGTCACGGTTTCTTCGAGGAGTTCGTGAAAGCGGTCCCAGTTTCGTTGCGCGTAGTATTCCTCAAGCAGCTGGATCTGATGATCCGCTTGCGGGGTACGGCGATTGATGAAGTCGAGCGCGCGCGTGCCCGCTTCGCGGTTGCCGGACGCGTAATAGGAGCGCGCCAAGCTCTCGAGGAGGTCCGGGCGATTGTGCCGGGAACCCAGGGCGTCGATTTTTTCGATCGCAACGACCGAACTCGCGGGCTCGCCGCCCATGAAGGTGATCATGTCGCGCAGTGATTCTTCGCGGATCTGACCTTTGGCATCGTAGAGGGCTAGTTGAATTTCTTCGATCGCGCGGCCAAGCTTGCCCTGGTTTTTATAGAGCCAAGACCGGCGATAATGGGCGTACGAGCAGACGTCGCTCGCGGCGCAGAGATCGATCGCGATCTGGAAGTATTCGTCGGCGCGCGGGTCTTCGAGCTCGCCGAGGCGGAGCGCGGCTTCCCGGCGGAGATCCAGGAGTTCGGTCTGATTGACCAAGCCGAGCCAATATTTCTTGGCGGCTTCGCCTTCGCCGAGGTCGGCATGGAGGCGCGCGAGTTGAAATTCGATTTTCGTCTTGAGGCTGCCCGTGGTGCCGGCGTATAGGCCGTCCGCGCCCGTGATGGACTCGCGGTAAAGCCCGATGGCCTTGCGGCGACACATATTGGCCTTGGTGTCATCGGAGGTCGAAAGTTTCGTGGCTTCGTCAAAGTACAGGTCGGCCAACCGCAGCGTGAGCTGCGGGCGTGAGCGGTCCTTGGCGGAGATCGAATTACGGAGCTTCTCCACCTCTTGAATGAGCGTGAAATCGGCGTGCGCCGGGGTGATTGCCGCGAACATGATGATGGAAACGAAACCTTTCATTAGGTTCCTCCTGCCACGACCGCGAGTTGGATCGAGCCATAACTTTGGCTAGGCAACATGGCCATGAACTGCGCGACGATCGCGCTGGATAGTTCCTTATGAGCCTGCAAATTGATTTCGCCGGGAAAGGTTTCCGTCGGATGCGTTTTCTGCCACAGCTCGCGAAGCTGGGCGAGATGGTGCATCAGTGGTGCCGGGTGCTTGAGGAGAACCGAAGTCTTTCCAACCAGTTTTTGGTCGAGATAAACTTCTTCTTCCGAAATGGCGAGCACCGGCGCGTCCTTGATCTCCTGGCCCGTGCGGGCGGCCGGAAGCGTGACGCCTTTGCCGATCGCAAGCAGTTCCGGCGACGTCGAGAACGCCTGAAGCAAGAAAATCACGAGCAAGCTGAACATATCGACCATCGATGTGAGCGACAGGCCGGCGATCAGCAGTTTTTTGCGAGTCGCCGACTTTCGCTTGCGGGATACGAGGTGGCGACTGAAGGAGCCTGGCGCGAGAATTTCGCGATTGGAGATCGACATTAGATGGCTCCCGTCGGAACGACGCCCAGATTGATGATCTGATGCTTGCGCAGCATATCCATCACCGAAACCAGATCGCCGTAGGACACGCCGGTTTTTGGCGTGACCAGGCCCGAAGCGACGTTTTTGACATCCACTTTGGACAGCGATTGATCCAGCTTCTCTAGTAGAAGCGGAATGGATTCCGCCTTAAGAAGCTCGCGATTGATGAGCTTGCCCTGTTTTTTGAGAGTGAACTCGATCACGCTCGGTGCCGTGAACTTCACGGTGAGGTCCAGCTGATTGGCTTTCGTCGCCGGCGCTTCCGTGCCGCGACTCTGCTTGACCTGCACTGCGCCGACTTCGATCCAAACGGCGGTCATGAGAAGGAAACAGATGCACATCGACAAAAGATCGATGAACGGCACGAGGTTCAGTTCCGCGTCGAGATTTTTTCTCCGACTGCCTTTGTCGGAGCCACTGCCGATATTCATGGGCTTCTGCTCTCCAGAGAAAAACGACTTAGTTGCTTAAGGCCGACTGGACGCCGTTGCCGGCTGACGAACGGGCATCCGCGCGGCGGGTCGGTGCCGTGGTCGCCGTTTCGTTCGACGTCAAGAACAGCAGATCGTGATAAATCTGGCTCGTGGCTTCGGTGAGAGCAGTCACGAGACGATCCGTGCGGTTTTGCATGACGGCGTAGGCGACCAGGGCGGGAATCGCCACGATCAAGCCGAACGCCGTACAGTTCATGGCTTCGGCGATCCCTTTACTGAGCATCGTCGCGCGATCAGCCGGACTCGCGCTTGCGACGGCCGCGAACGAATGAATCATGCCGGTAATGGTTCCGAGAAGACCGAGGAGGGTCGCGACGTTCCCGAACATGGCGAGGAATCCTGTGCGGCGGTCAACGCTGGAAATCTCGGCGCTGAGCTGCTCGTCCATCCGGGCCTGAAGTTCTTCTTCGCTGCCCGCGTTCGCGCGGATCGTGCAGCCGACATTGGCGATTCGACCGAGGCTTGTGTCGGCGTAGGCCTGGCTCATAGTGGCGGCTCCGGCGAGATCACCCTTGGTGATGGCGACCAGAAGTTGCTGGCGTAGATTTCTCGGAGCTTCCTTGAGCTTGTAATACAAGCTCGAGACGCGCTCGGCGATGACGGCCAGGGTGAAAACCCCGAACGCCAAAATGAAGTACATGAAAATTCCGCCTTCAGTGAACCGTTGAATAATACCCATATCGTTTTCCCTTTAGGTCTCCTTAGTCGTGATCATTTTAGGGCGCGCAAGTGTGGTAGCAGCTTGCATGTGTTCCATTCGTTGCGTCAGCGGGATCCAGGCAATTGTAACTCCCCGGAACCGCTCGGCCAGTACAACAATTGCTCCAAGTCGGAATATCGTCGATTCCCCCAGGCGGGATGCACGGGCTGTCGGTAACCGGACGGGTGCCACAAACCATCTGACAGTTGGTGCCGCCAGGGCAATACGTTACTTTTGGGATCGTGTATCGGCTACAGCAAAGCTTGCGCTCAGAAGTGGACTCGCCCACCGGGATACAAGCGGCGAAAGTGCGGGGAGCATTGGCCGCGACCAGGGCGAGCATGCAAAGAACGCCCAACCCCAGCCGTTTTAAGGTTTGAAGGGGGGGGGTGAACTGGGTGATTTTTAAGAATATCGAACTCATTACCCATGCCTCCGCGGCTGAGTGTTGATAGCCAAGTGGACCATTTGTGTCAATATATATTTTCGCATTGCGTTAGGCATTTTTCTTGTATAAACATGGCCTTCACTGGATCCATCGGGAGGTCGCTCATGCTTAAACGCCGCAATCCGACAAGTCATTCGATAGCGACACTTGGTTTAGTTCTTCTGATTTCGTCCTCCCTGGCTATCATCAGTTGCCGTAAAAACGACTTTCTCTACGTAGGCCGTAATACGGATTTCAAAGTTACACAAACTCACCGGCTCACGCCATGCGACTGCGGCAAGATGGACCTCCTTTGGGTCATCGATAATAGCGGCAGCATGCTGAGTTACATTCCGGATCTGGTCGAAAACTCGACCGACTTCATGAAAAGTTTCGAAGGCCGCACCCGATTCGATTGGAAAATGGGCGTAATCTCGACGGACATCGACAATCCGCCGGCACTCGGCATCGGCGGCGAGTTCTCGGCTCGGACCCCGATGCCCGTACCGAATTTTCAAGCCGCGGTCGAGTCGCTGGGCTTGGGCGGCGTTCATCAAGAAAGAGTCTACGAACCCATCATTAAAACACTCACCGATAATCCCGGATTTTTGCGTCCTGATGCTTCGCTCGCACTCATGATCGTGACCGATGCTCCGGAGCAGAGTTCAGTGTCCACCTCTGATTTTCTCACGGCTCTTCGAAGAATCACGGGCATCACGAAACGAATCGCGGCGTTCGGCGCCTTCGCTCCGACCGACTTCGGTTGTGAATCCACAGATGATTCTTGGACGCTCGCCGGCAGCAAGTACGGGGAACTCATCACTGCGACCAACGGCAGCACCATTTCGCTGTGCGGCGGCGAGTTCGGCAAAGACATGGCCCGCATCGGTCGGATGGTGAGCTCGACCGATGTCACGAAAGTGAAGCTCAAGTCGCGGCCGGCACCGTCCAGCATTCACGTGAGTTACCGCGGCAAGTTAATCCAGGGCGGTTTGACCGACGGATACTGGACCTACGATTACGAAATCAATTCCATCGTCATCCACAACACGAGTTTCGTGCTGGATGCCGATTTGGATATCACCATCCAATATCTCGAAGAGACCGGACGAATCAGCTGATCGCTCGGTCTATTTAGTCGCGGCCATCAAGCTCAAAAATTCGAAAATCATCGCCGCGCCGAATAACGACGTGATGTCCGCGTGATCATACGGCGGTGAAATTTCGACGACCGTCGCGCCCACGAGCCGCAGGCCCTTGAGCCGACGCACGCTTTGAATCGCCTCGAAGCTCGTCATGCCCCCGACCACCGGCGTGCCGGTTCCTGGCGTGAACGCGGGATCGACGCCGTCGACGTCGAAGCTGATATAGATCGGTCCGGTGCCCGCGACCTTGCGAAGTTTCTCAAAAAACACTTCACGTTTTTTGAGATCGTAAAACGCATCGATATCGAGCACGTCGATTTTTTGCTGAACGATGTAGTCGTCCTGTCTTGCGGTGGTGAGCGGGCCGCGAATTCCGATCATGAAAGTTTTTGCGCCATTGACCGCGCCGTCTTCGATCGCGCGACGAATCGGCGTTCCGTGATGGAGCTTCTCGCCCCACGCTTGATCCGCCGTATCCGTGTGTGCATCGAAATGAACGAGCGTGAATTCGCCGAATTTTTTCTTCACCGCGCGCAGATCCGGAAGGATCGTCGAGTGATCGCCGCCGATTGTAAGCGCCCGCGCGCCGGCCGCGTGAATTTCTTCGATGCGTTTTTCGATCGCCGCGTGGGTTGACGCGATATTGAGGGGATTAGCCGAAACATCGCCCGCATCGACCACCTTGAGGTTCTCGTAGACGTCGATTTGTTGAGCCGGATTGTAATTTCGGCAGAGGACCGACGCGTCACGGACCGCGCGCGGTGCGAAGCGTGCCCCCGGTCGGAACGTGGTTCCACCGTCGAACGGGATCCCTAAAATCGCGACATCTATGCCCTTTCCCTGTAAATCCGAGACGTAAGGCAGGCGGCTGAAGGTCGCGATCTCCGCGAAGCGAGGAGATTTGGTGGGATCGAGGGGCTGATATGGATGGCTCATGTGGGCGAGATCATAGTCATAAAGCGCATTGACTTCAACTTAGACCCCCTGTAATCCCAACCGTCTATGTTGACGCGTAAGTCCTATCAGGCCAAGCAATCTGGCCCACACATCCATGAGACCGAAGGCCCCAACGCTCCCAAGTGGTACGTTGTCGATGCGAAAGACCATGTGGTCGGCCGCATCGCCACTGTCATTGCCCGCGTGTTAATGGGTAAACACAAACCTACTTACACCAAGCACGCGGATGCCGGTGATTTCGTCATCGTGATCAACGCCGACAAAATTCAGCTCACGCGTACCAAGTGGGACAAGAAACTTTATCGCCGCCACAGCGATTACGTCGGCGGTCTCAAGACCGATACCGCTCGTCAGCTCCATGACCGGCACCCGACCGAGATTCTTCGTCAGGCCGTCTGGGGCATGACCACGAAGTCGAGTCTCGCGAACCATCAGATGAAGAAGTTGAAGCTTTTCGTCGGTGGCGAGCACACGCACAAAGCCCAAAACCCGCAGCCCCTTCCGGCCGGAACGATCCGCCGTACGGTGCTTGCCGCGAAACCCAAGAAAACCCCGAAGCAGTCCGCTGCTAAGGCTTAAGAGGCTATCTATTAATGGCTACTGAGAAACAAATCCACGAGACCGGCAAACGTAAAAGCGCGATCGCTCGCGTTTATCTTCGTCCACGTGCGGGCGAAGAAGGCAAGATCCGGGTTAACGGACGGTCCTTCGAAGATTACTTCCCGCGCCCGACGGCCCGGATGCTCATTTTGCAACCGCTCGAGCTCACGGCGACGGTCGGTCGCTTCGATATTTACGTGAACTGCAACGGCGGCGGGTCCTCGGGACAAGCCGGCGCGGTGAAACACGGAATTTCAAAAGCTCTCCTGACGGTGGACCCCGCATTTCGCGCGGCCCTCAAGAAGGCCGGCTTCCTCACTCGCGATGCCCGCGAAGTTGAACGTAAGAAATACGGCTTGGCTGGCGCTCGTCGCCGGTATCAGTACTCGAAGCGATAATCGGCGCAACGCGCGAGCCGCTTACGCGGCCCCCGCATTTCACGGGCTCCGGGGGAAACCTCGGGGCCCGTTTTGTTTTAAGCGGTCCGAGTGGGTCGGCAAAAACTTGACGGCGCTCAGGCCCGGCTATTCATGCGAAAATGCGAGTCATGGCCTTGGAAGCTTATAAGGATCAGATTCGGGTGCTTTCCCGCCGCATCGTCGATGCGCAGCGGCCGATTCGGATCTTGGACGCCGTCAAGTGGGATCCCTCCGTAGAACTCGAACTCCATAAGAGCGATTTCAAGTCGTTTCCAAAGCTCGATCGGGAAACCTACGCACGGGTAGATCTGGGATTTGATCCGGCTCGAAAAAAGGAAGAGTTCGCGGCAATCGCGACCGACATCGTCCGGGTCCTCGGGGCAACCGACGACATCGGCCGGCTGCTGAAGGCCATGGCCGACGAGTACGTTGAAGTGGTTGAGATGCTGCTGCATCGGGGGACGAAACGTTTCTGGGAACAGAGCTGCAAACTCTACGGCTCGCCCAAAGACCGGTTCTTCGGTGATAAAAACACGATCTCCGAACTCGGGCAGATGCTTTACTCGATTCTGTCCAAGATCGACGAACAGGTGATCGGGCCCGATTACCCGGAGAACGTCTCGGCCAAAGAGGTCGTCGGTGAACTGAACCGCCGCTTCAAAACCTATTTTAAAGACGACGAAGTGCACGCGAAGCTGTCAGACGGAATCGTTGCGGATGCGGCCGCCGGGAGTGACGTGGTGAAAATCCGCGAATCCTCGATGTTTTCGACGAGAGACATCGATATTCTCGAAGTGCACGAAGGCTGGGTGCACGTCGGTTCCACGCAAAATGGAATTCAGCAGCACTGCGCCCAGTGGCTTTCCAAGGGGCCGCCCCGCGTGGCCGCCACGCAGGAAGGGCTTGCGGTCATCATGGAAATTTTCACGTTTCGTACCTACCCGCGACGCGCGAAGCAAATCAACGATCGCATCCTGGGCATCGACAAGGTTGAGGACGGTGCGAATATTCTGGAACTAATCGAGTTTTATCGGACTGAAGGTTATTCGGAACACGATTGCCTCTCCAATGCGAAGCGGGTTTTTCGAGGGGGACCACTGGAAGGCGGCGCGCCGTTCACGAAGGACATCGTTTACTGCAAGGGCTTCATCGAAAATTACAACTTCATGCGCACCGCGATCCGCGCGGGACAGTCGCATCTACTGCCGTTTTTATTCGTCGGAAAAATTCATTTGGATGATGTCCCGATGCTTTATCAAAAATATCAGGAAGGGATCATCGATCCTCCGAAGTATTTGCCGCCGCAGTTTCAGGATCTGAGCGGAATCGCGGTATGGATGAGCTTCTCCAACTTTTTCAATCAGGTGGACTTGAAAAGAATTCAAGAGCACTATGATAGGCTATTCACACTCTATAAATGAGGGAAGCATGACGCTGACTAAATCGCTCGCGGCTCTGGGAATCGTATTTACGGCGGCTGCCGTGGGGGCCGCCCCGACGGCGGTTGAAATTGCCAAAGTGAACGGGAAATCCATCACCTCGAAGGATCTTCAGGGCGCGGTTCGTCTGAGCGGACTTAACGAAGGTCAGGCCTCGAACATCCTTCGTGATCCAAACTCCCGGCGCGAGATCCTGCAACGCCTGGTCGACACGGAGGTGCTGGTGCAGCAGGCGGAGAAAGAAAAGCTCGATCAGGATCCCGAGTTCAAGGACGCGCAGACTATGTTCCGCCGCCAATACCTTTCGAGCCGCGTGCTCCAGAAGAACCTCTCGGCCAAGCTCAGCGAAGGCGCGCTCAAGAAATACTTCGAGTCCAACAAAAATCGTTTCAGCACGGACCAGGTGTACGTCCAGCACATCCTGACGGCAGACGAGCCGACGGGTCGCGAAATGATTCAAAAGGCGAAGGCTAAGGACGCCGATTTCATGAAGCTCGCCGAGCAGTACTCGCGCGATCCGAGCGCCAAGAACAACCGCGGGGATGTGGGATTCATCGACCGCAAGTCACCATTCGTCGCTGAGTTCAAGGACGCGGCGTTTAACGCCGGCGAGGGTGACATCATCGGCCCGATCAAGACGGCTTACGGCTATCACGTCATTAAAGTCGTGAAGAAGAAGCCCGGCCACGCGTTGGAGTTTGATGAAGTCATGCTCGACGTCCGCGAGGAACTCACGCGCATTCTCGGTCAGAATTACGTCGGCAGCTTGAAGCAGCAGGCGAAGATCCAGATCGACGACAAAGCGCTCGATAAGCTGTAATCAAGCGAATTTCGTTCAGTGAAGAAGTTCTCGCCGGATCGCGGAACCACCCTGAAGGTCCTGACACTTTTTACGATCACGAGTCTGGCCTCGGTGGGTCACTACGTCGACAACATCATGTACTGGAGCAGCTATCCGGAACCACCGTGGCTCTATCCACATCTGGTCGAGATATTCTGGTTCGTCATGACTCCCGTCGGCCTGGTCGGCATGGGGGCTTTCCAAAGTGGGCGGGTCTTGCGCGGTTCACGACTTCTGTTTGCGTATGGAGTGATGAACCTTTTTTCCCTGGGGCATTACAATGTCCGCCCACCATGGGAAATCTCCGCGAAGATCAACGCCCTGATCGGATTCGAAACCATCGCCGCCTTGTGCCTAATGGGCTATATAGCCCATTTGCACAGGACGGGCCGAATTACCGCTTGATGTAAGGGGTCACGCTAAGCACGTTCACGCGCTGCTCGGTAGATTTGCCGCCGCCGCCGAGCTGTCCGCCGCCGCCGAGGTTCGCATCGCCCAAGTACAAGCGATCGCCCATGATGCTGATGACGTTGAACGGAGTCTGCGCGATCCACCAATCATCGGAGCATTCGGTGCGGGAGACATCACGCTTCTTGTTGATCTCCCAGTTCACGATGCTGCACTCGCGGGAGCTGTTCGATGCCGACACCTGCTCGTGCGACTTGCGGGTGACCTGGATCTTTTTGATCGTGAAGTCGATCGTCTGCGCGCCCAAGGATCCCTGGTTGTACAGCGGGTCGGTCACGCCCGCGACCGGAGTCGCTGCCGCGCCGAGTGTGTACTTGGATTCGATAGCGATCTCCGAATTCACCTGGCCGGTGCAATCGTTTGACGAATACGTGTAAAGTTTGCCTTTGACGTCGTCGCTTCCGGAGAACTTCATCGAAGCCTTCATGGAAAGCGTCTGCAACTGCGTGCCGTAATAAGGCTGGGTCGGGCTATAAGTCTGGCCCGGAATGCCCGTGCCGTTCTGATAACTCTGAGGAATGCCGGTCAGGCAATCCGCCAAATATTCTCCAGAAATCGGGCCTTTTCCACAGCCAGAGACCAATGCGGCCGCAGTAATGAATACCGAGCCCGCGATTAGGGTTCTACTTTTCAACATGATTCACCTCCACAAATACCCCTAAGTCCACCCGTCCGCCCATGCGGACGACCATCAACTATGAGCGCGCCTTTAATGGCGCGCGCTCATTAAACGTAATCTCGAGCACTGATCCCGTACTTCTCCAACTTCCGAAGCAGCGTCTTCTTCGGAATGTTCGCGTGCAAGGCCGTCTGGTTGATCCGACCATGAAAAGCTTTGAGCGCGCTGATCAGGAACTGGCGCTCGAACTCCTCTTTGTTGGCTTGGAAATCAAGACGACTGATGTCGAGCTTGAAGCCTTTTCCTCCCGGTACAGACGGAACACCGCCGGTCGTGGTGCCGACCGAAAGCACGGCGCCGCTGTCGACGAGCACGTTCACGCCATCGATGTTCCGGTTCGAGGAAAGCTCGGCTGCGGAAGCCGAAGCGCGGGTGAGTCCCGGCATCGTCGTCACGTATACGCGGACGACTTCCGGCAAGCTGTCCGGCGTGAGCTGGTCCGACGACTCGATCACGAACGCGTGTTCGATCACGTTCTCCAGTTCACGGATGTTGCCCGGCCAATTATGAATCTTGAGCAGCTCCATTGCCGGCCCGGAAAGCGCCGTGATGTTCTTGCGATGCTGCTGGTTGAACTTTTCGATGAAGTACTTCGAAAGATGTTCGATGTCGTTCTTGCGCTCCCGGAGCGGCGGCAACTGAATCGGGAGGACGTTCAAGCGGTAGAAGAGGTCCTCGCGGAACTCGCCCTTCTTGATCATCTCTTCGAGATTGCGGTTGGTTGCGGCGACGATCCGAACGTTCACTTCGACTTCGCGATTGGCACCGACGGGAGTGAATTTCTTTTCTTGCAGCGCACGCAGGAGCTTCACCTGCATGGCCGGCGAGACGTCGCCGATTTCGTCGAGGAACAGCGTTCCGCCTTCGGCATACTGGAACCTCCCGATCTTGCGGCTATCCGCACCCGTGAAGGCGCCTTTTTCGTGACCGAAGAATTCACTCTCGATCAGCGTCTCGGGAATGGCCGAGCAGTTGATCGTGACGAATCGGTTGTCCTTGCGGGGGCTGTTGAAGTGGAGCGCCTGAGCGACCAGCTCCTTGCCGGTTCCGCTTTCACCGCGAATGAGCACGGCCGTATCGACGCGCGAAAGCTTGTCGATGACGCTGAATATTTTCTTCATCTCGTTGCTTTGTCCGATGAAGTCCGTACCGCCCGGTAGCTTGAAGACCGGCGCCGACAGCGTGAGGTTTCGCACCATGCTGTGCGCCTTGAGCGCTTTATCGACGAGGTACACGAGATTCTCAGCTTTGATCGGCTTCTCGAGATAGTTGTAAGCGCCTTGTTTGGTCGCTTCGACGGCATCGCGCACGTTCGAAAACGCGGTGAGCATGATCACGATGATCGAAGGATCGTGAGACTTGATCTCTTTAATCGCTTCCATCCCGCTCATGCGGGGCATGTTGACGTCTAGGAGAACCAGATCGTATTTACCCGCACGGATGCGGTTGACGCCCTCTTCCCCGTCGCGAGCCTGATCGACCGCGTAGTGGCTCTCGGACAAAGCCGAGGAAACGGACAACCGAAGATCGGCGTCATCATCGACTACGAGTACTTTAAACATACTGCTTCTCCTTATTGAAAAACTTCATGAGGCCGCGGCGTAAGCCGGGCTTTTTGGAAGAACCCTCGTGGGCTTCCGGATCCAAAGGCAAGATGATGCGAAAGGTGCTGCCGGCGCCGGGCGCGCTCTCGACGACGACTCGACCCTGATGGGCTTCGATGAAATACTTCGTGAGATACAGGCCGAGTCCGGTGCCCGCGACCGCCGAGGTCGTGGCGTTCTTGGCGCGGTAAAAGCGGGTGAACAGATTCTCAACTTCGTCTTCCGATAACCCGATTCCCTGGTCGCTGACCGAGATCTCGATTTGATTGGCGATTTCACGGGACTCCACGCGAATGGTGGAACCGGCCGGGGAATACTTCAGGGCGTTGTCGATCAGGTTGTTCACGACCTTGCAGATCAACGTCGAATCGAGCTTCACCGGGAACAAGGGCTCGAGATTGGATTCAATGGTGATGCGGCTAGCCCGAGACTGCGCTTTGAAGCCGTCGACTGATTTCTCGATCAGCTGATTCACATCTTTGGACTCGAGATTCAGCGTCAGGCGATTGCTTTCGACTTTGTTGAGTTCCAAAATACTCGTAATGAAGCGATTGAGCTCATCCGTCGCACCGATGATGTGCTCCACGGTCTCCCGATCGCGCTCGATCAGGCGTTCGGACGCTTTACGGAGCAGCACCTCGGCGAGGCCTTGAATGCGCGCCACAGGGGTCTTGAGATCGTGCGTGACCAGTGAAAGAAAATTGGTCTTGAGCTCTTCGACTTGCACGAGCAGCTCGTTCTTGCGCTGATAATCCCAGCGCTTTTTGTACTCGAGGATCAGTCGGAAGGGCACGACCAGATAGTAACCGAGGAAAATCGCGATCATCGGTTGGCTGAGACGGATCCAAAGGCCGTGTGCGGTGAACAGGTACTGAGCGCCTAAAAGGAACGCCAGGCCGATTCCGATGGAGGCGAAGAGACCCTTGAGGGGCGTCGAGTTGAGAACCCACCAAAAGACGAATGCAGTCGCGAAGAAGGTCATGGCCCAGGCGAACCATTGCGGCGCCCGAGTGATGCCGCTTTCATTGATCACGGTATCGAGAATGTTCGCGTGCACGACGAGCTTGGGATTCACGAAAGGGGTGCGCGAGAAAGGCGTGAACGCGAAGTCACTCGAATCTTCGCGAGTCATCGTGCCGATCAGGACGATTTTTCCGTCGAGCTGCTTGGCTGCGGGGGTGCCGCGCAGGACATCGAGGAATGAAACCGTAGGATAGGGAAGGGCCGATCTTTTGCCGCCACCGTGCTCGACGGCGGTGTTCCCGTGATAACGGAAGAACAGATACTGTCCGTCGATCTCCGGGACGTAGAAGCTTCCGCGAGGCATGGCGCCGGTCTTGAGAAGTCCCAAGCGGGAAGCGAGTTCGGTGTGGAACACCGGACGATCATAGAGACTCATGAGCGCGCGACGAGTGACTTTGTCTTCGGCAAAGACGTTACCGTCTTTGTGTATCACCGCGATCGAATGGGGGAGGGCGGAAAGCGGATATGGCGGGACCACTTCACCGGTCACGTCAAACGAAGTCCCGATGAGGACCGGGATCCCGCGGGCTTCGAGATCACCGGCGGCTTTGACGAAGCGATTGCCCCACTCGGACCGGAACAAGTCAGGATTCGCCTGATTGACTCGGTTCATGTCGACCAGGTAACCGACGGCTTTTGGATTGTTCTGCGCGAGGGCTTCCAAAAAGCGCGCGTGAAAGTCCAACGGTAGGGGGGAGAATTCGTCGAGCTCCTTGACCGTCGAATCGTCGAGCGTGATCAAAGCGATCTCGGGATCGGCCTGCGGCTGCGGGCCGTTGGCCATACGATAGTCGTAAAGCGTGGATTCCAGCAGCTTGAACTCGAGGTTCATGAGCACGGCCGTCAGGACGGCGGCGGCTACCAGAATGAGCGCAGTCTTTTGCGCTCGGATTTTATTCTTTTCACTCTTCACAACAACGACTCTTTTCAACTGTATTCAACGCAACTACCACAAGGCCCCGGAGAACGGATCCAGGGTACGCTGTAGAGCATATGAGCAAGCGGCGTACCACGCGGTGCCGTTTTGCGCCTGCGTTTGAAGCGATTTCAGCGGAAATGTTGAAGAGTCATTGTCGAAACTTTTGACAGGCGCAAAGTGCGCGGATGCATCTTGAATGGGAATCGATCCCCTCAGGCCGCTTCGTTGGACTCCGAAAGCTCGTCCTTATACCCGTTGTCTTTCCAGGCTGCGAATCCTCCGTCCATTTCCATCACGGGAAATCCCTGCTCGGCGAAACCGAGCGCCGCCTTCGCGGCGAGATGGCAGACGGCCGAGTAGCAATAGATGACGTTCGTTTTTTCTTTGGTCAAGCCAAGGAGGGTCGGCCATTGATCTTCGGGCAAATTGATCGCGCCCGGAATGTGACCGCGCGCGAAGTCCTCGCTCGCCCGAACGTCGATGAGGGTCGGCCGCGAGTCGGCTTTAGCTTCATCGAGGACATGTTTTACTTCAGCCGGGCCGGTGCTAAACGCCATTTTGTTCTGAAAATAATCCTTGGCCTTGGCTGGGTCGATCGCATTGAAGTCCATGGAGCCGCCTTTCGTGTGAATGAGCCCAGCTCATTTGTCTTCGTTTACACCTGGAGGATTTCGGGCGGTAGGCATGGGGGGTCACCGTTGATGCGCCGCGCTTTGTCGCGACCCGACCGCGCATCAATGTTAACCTGGGACATGTCTTCGGTAACTTGTCTGTTGATCCTTCTCGGCGTGACCGCTTGCAGCTCGGCACCGGCCCGCAAGGAGGAGCGGCTTCTGCCCGGATTGATTCCGACGACGCTCAGGATTCGGGACAAGGACTGTGAATCCATCAGCACGCTATACAAAGGTTTGCCGCTCGTCCGAATCCGCGAGTGCCTGGTCGCTCAATCCGGCGGCTCCGCGACCTACCGCCTTGTGCGAAGTGACCCGCCTTACTGGGAACTCGAGAAGGAAGGGACCGTGACGGAATGCATTCGCATTCGGCTGACGCGCATACCGGTCAGCCGTGAGATCGTTTACCAAAGCAAAGTCGACGGGAAAATCGAATGTTTCAAGTCCCGAGTGGATTTGGAAAACGAACGGATGCTTGGCGTGAAAGTGTCTTTCGCAAGCACGCAGCAAATGACGATCAAGTTTCCGCTTCTCGAACTGATTCAGGCGCAGGGTCAGGCGGAGAACGCGGCCGCGATGCGGATTGCCACGGCGGCATTCCCGACTTCGGTCGAGGATACGGCGGCGCTATTCGAAAAGAGTCAGGAGAGGGAAGTGAATGACGTCAATGCGGCGCTGCTGAAGCTCCTGGCCGCTTGGTCCCTCACGCCGCTCTTTGACGAAGGCGGACGGCTCCTTCGCGCGTTCTCGATCTCCGATTCCGCCTGCCTGCAATGCCTGAGCGATCGAATCATGATCATGTCGGAAGCCGCGTCACAGCAATATTCTCATTGGCCGAAGGCGCCGGACTGAATGGATGGCTGGGTCCTTGAGTAGATACTTATTCGATGGTGGTTTCAGGAGCGGAAGGCGGGTCGAGCGCTTCGCAGCTCGATCCCGACGGTTCGCGACTGGCGAGCGCGCGATCCAGAATCGTCTGCGGGTCGGGACAATCATCCGCCGCCTTAAGGCCGGTGCGCCGGTCGAGCCGCACTTGCACGAGCGAAGGACTGAGCGGAAATGTAGCGGCGGGGTCGCCGGCGAGCGCTTCCTTCATGAAGTCGATCCAGATCGGGAGCGCTGAACCGCCGCCCGTGAGTTTAATTTTTGTCGGGATGTTGTTCTTGGTCTGGTCCATGCCGACCCACACTACGGCGGTGAGTTGCGGAGTGTAGCCGGCAAACCAACTGTCGCGGTACTGACTCGTAGTTCCGGTTTTTCCGGCGGCGGGCCGATCAAAACCGAACTTGATGGCTTCGCGCGCGGTGCCTTCGACGAAGGTGCTCGTCATCGTGTCGGTCAGGAGATCCGCAGCGCCGGCGTCGATGACTTGCCGAGGAGAATAGCTGAAATGAGCGACGAACGTCTGTTTGACCTCGGCGGCACGCGAATCTCCGTTTCTTTGCACTTCGTCGATCATGATGGCGCGGATGACCGTGAGGCTGTCTTGCAAACCGTGGTTCGCCACCGCCGCGTAGGCGCGCAGAAGTTCGACCGGAGATAGCTCGGCGACGCCGAGTGAAAGCGCCGGAACAGCCGGGAGATCGGATTCGATTCCGAGCGCGCGCGCGGTCTCGATGATTTTGGTCACGCCCACTTGAACGCCGAGTTTCGCTGCGACCGTGTTCACGGAATTCGCGAGCGCTGAGCGAAGCGGGATCCATCCTTTGTGGCCCGGGTCGTAATTGCGGGGTGCCCAGGACTGCCGACCCTTGTCAAACTTCAGTTTCCAGGACGCGTCCAGCATCGGATAGCCCGGAGTATAAGGAACTCCGTTCGAATCGCCGGGAGACAAGTAAGCGCTGAGATAAACGAAGGGCTTGAACGTCGATCCCACCTGGCGCTTCATGTTCAGGATTCGGTTGAAGGTCGACTCGCTGTAACTCCGACCGCCGACCAGCGCGCGGATGAATCCGTTGGATTGGTCGACGGCGGCCAAAGCGCCTTCGAGTCGATCCGTTTCAATTTGAACCCCCAAACGCTTTTCCAGCGCCGCGACCCCCTGAGTGACCGCGCGCTGCGCGGCCGCCGCGACGACCGGGTCGAGCGTCGTGTAGACGCGATATCCGGCTGACGCGATTTCGTTTTCCGGCGTCCGGTCTTTGAGTTTCCGAATGAGCTCGGCTTTCACGAAGTCCGTGAAGTACGGCATTTTGTTCATGACGTTCTTGGGCGGTGCGAAGCGGATCGGGAATCGGGCAGCTTCTTCCGCTTCCTCTTGCGCGATGTAACCGGTCTCGACCATTTTTTTGAGTACGAGGCGTTGGCGGTCGATCGCGCGTTCTCTATACCGATAGGGTGAATAGAATCCAGGTCCCCGGATCAGTCCGGCCATGATCGCGACTTCGGCGAGATTCAAACTTCGGATGTCTTTTCCGAAGAAGTGCTCTGCACCCTCGGCGACGCCATGGATCTCGAGGTTACCGACCTGCCCGAGCGGGACTTCGTTGAGGTAACGTTCCAGAATTTCGTCCTTCGAGTAACGGAACTCCAAAAGGACGGAGAGAAAAAGTTCGTTGAATTTGAGAAACGGATTTCGCGTCCGGCGCGCCATCAAGTTTTTCACGAGCTGCATCGTGATGGTGCTGCCGCCCTGGGTAAATGAGAGGGTTTTGAGGTTGACGAAAATCGCGCGCGCAAAGCCGCGCGGGTCGAGACCGGCGTGTTCCCGAAAATGTTGATCCTCCACCGCAAGGATCGCTTTCCAAACGAGATCCGGAACCTCGTCCCACTTGAGGGGCGCACGGATGATTTTTTCGTCGGCGCGCGAAAGGGTCGCGATCAGTTCGGGCTCGAGATAAAGATCGGGGACTTCCTGGGGCCCTTCCGGGCCTTCAATCGTGACGGATTGAAGCACCGCGTCCAAATCCGAGCCGCTGAAATCCAAAAGTACCGTCTTTCCGCCGGCAGTCAGAACGGGGTGGTCGTCGGGAAGCAGGAACTGAGGAAAATCGACAGGGTGCAGCGTAAAGCGGACGCCGTCTCCCGACGCTTCGGTCGCGTAAGCAAGGCTTTTAAGCCGCGCTTCGACCTGGGATCGGGGTTGAGGAGGCGAGATTCGCGTGACGTCCGAGTAAAAGCGGGTCGGAACGAAGTGCGCTTGCTTCGAAAACGCCTCCTCCATCTGCCGATAAAGGAACGAGATGTAGATCGAGAAGAGGAGGACGAACGCAAGACTGCAGGTCGCGATGATTTTCCATTTGCGCATCAGGCCACCTCCTCCTTATACCATCGGGATCATATGAATATTTTCGCCCGCTGGGTAGTGTTGGCTGCCATCTTCTTCGTCTGTTCTCCCGCGCAAGCGCTTGACCTCGACTGGTCAGGTCAGTTCCGATCGGAGCTCCATTGGGTGCGCAAGTATTCGATGGATAGTTCGGAGACCGGCCTGGTCACGGATGTGACGCGAAACGGCGCCGGCGGCTATTATATCCGCGGCGGCGGCGAACGTGACGCGAACTTCGAAACGCTCTTCCTTCGACTCACGCCGAAAGTCGTCGTGAACGACAACGTCTATATCAAAAGTGAGTGGTGGCTGGGAGATCCCGTCTTCGGGCTGTTCGGCAATGCCGCGCCCTATGCGATTGACCAACGCCAATGGTATTCGAATAATTCCCGCGGTTCATCCATCACGGCGCAACGGTTTTGGGGCGAGTTCGTCAGCGACGTCGGTACCGTCCAAGTGGGACGCGCGCCACTGAACTGGGGGGTCGGGATCGTTTGGAACGCAGGTAACGGTCTTTTTGATCGCTACCAATCGACCGGCGATATGATTCGGTTGGTTTCCAAATTTGGATCTTTTTCGTTCATGCCGGCCATTATCAAATATTCTTTGGGCAACTCCATCGGGGGCGCCTGCCAGATCTCGGGAGCTACTTGCAGCACCGTGGTCGGGAGCGGCGGCGTTTCGGATTACTCGCTCGCGCTGAAATTCGAAAACCCGGAAGACGATTTCGAAGGCGGCATCAACCTCATTAAACGCATCGGTGGAGACGCGCAGAACGGGTCTTTTGGATTTCTACGATACGGCCAGGCGAGCGAAACGGGTCAAACCGGCGGCGGCATGGTCTACAACACCTGGGATATTTACGCGCGCAAGTCGTTCGGTAAGTTCACGTTCGCGGGCGAGATCCCGCTCGTCTCCGGCCACTTGGGCAACTCCCAGTATAAAACTTGGGCGGTCGCGACGGAAGCCAAGTGGAAGCCGAACGATACCTGGGAAGTCAGCGGACGTGCCGGCCAGGCACCGGGGCAACCGAGTATCATCGGCGATTATCCGGACAAGTTCCGGGCTTTCTATTTCCACCCGACCTACAAGCTCGGTCTCATCATGTTCAATTATCAACTGGCCAATTTCGCCGGTCCGGTTTCGCTCAATAATCCGACATCCTCGCCGGAGAACTTGCGATCGCCGTTTGATAATCCGGTCGTGAACGCGCGCTATCTTTCAGTTGGCGGCACCTTCAAGGCGGACAAGTGGAACTTTCACTCGACCTTAACCTTCGCCAGCGCCGATCAGGTTGCGAGCGCGGGGACCAATCACTTCAATACTTGGGAACGGCGCTTCCGGGCCAATACCTCGGGCACGAGTCAGAGTAAGGGACTGGGCTGGGAGATGGATTACGGCGTGAAGTTCCAGTGGGACGACAACTTTCAGTTCGGCGTCGACTTCGGCTGGTATTTCCCGGGAGAATTCTATGCATTCTCAAATACGACCACTCCGAACGCCACGTCCACGGTGTTCGCTTCGGTCCTCAGTGCTGGAGTTAACTTTTAGTCCGGAAGGCTGCGTCACCCCTTGAGACTCCTTCGGCTTCGGGACCGTTCGCTTGCGTTCCAATTCGGTTTAATCGTCGCGCTTGATGGCCTGCTGCTCGTCCTGGGCGACGCTTTGGTCGGCGCGTTTCTCCGCTCCGGAGACACCGCTCGCGCCGTCTTGATCGAAGCCGGCCTGAGTTTCATTTTATTCATTCCTCCGGGCTATCTACTTATCCGGCTCTATCGGTCCATCGCTCGCCCGCTCGAGTCGCTGTCAGATTCCATTCGACGATACCAGGATGGTGACCTCAGTGCGCGGGTAACGCCGTCTTCGGCCGCGACAAGTGAAGTTGGATATCTCGAGCGAAGCTTCAACTCCATGGGGGAACGGATCGAACTTATGGTCGGCGGGCTACGAGAGGTGGACCGACTCAAAACGGAATTCGTTTCGACGGTTTCTCATGAACTCAAGACGCCGCTCACGGCGATCAGCGGTTATGTTCGATTGATGCTCGCGGGTGATGCCGGCCCGCTCTCCCTGGAGCAGAAGGAATTTCTCGGTATCGTGGATTCAAACGCCATGCGCCTGACGAGCTTGATCAACGACCTTCTCGACGTTTCACGTATGGAGGGCGCGCGCGTCGTGGTTGAGAAGTCGCCTTTTGACCTCCGGGATGCTCTCGAAGAGTGCGGAAAAACTTTACGCGTTCTGGCGGATTCGAAGAAGCTTGAATTCAGCGTTCGGGTCCCCGAAGCTCCGCTCCGCATCGATGGCGACCGCGACCGCGTGATTCAGGCGATACTGAACATCGGATCCAACGCTGTGAAGTACACCGTCCGTGGCCGCGTGTCGATGGATGCCGAAGTCGCGGGCGAGAGCGTCGTGATCACGATTTCCGACACGGGAATCGGGATGACTCAGGCGGAAATGAGTCGGCTCTTTGAGAAATTTTACCGCGTGCGATCCAAACTTTCCGAGCAGGAGGGGGGTACCGGGCTCGGCCTCGTCATCGCTCGCGGTTGGATCGAGGCGCATGGCGGTGCGATCACGGTCGACAGCACTCTCGGAGAAGGGTCAAAAGTCCGCATTATTCTGCCACTCCTTTCCAAAGTCGAAACCGTGGCGGACACCACAGGACGAATCTTATTGATTCAGAGTGACGCCGATTTGAGGAGTTTACTGGCCCGGGCGCTCGAGCGTCGCGGGTATGTGGTAGACCAGCTGGACCGCGGCGCAACCGCGGTCGAACGAATCCGAACGGGCGGCTACCGCGCGGTCGTCATTGATTCCCGCCTTAAAGATTTATCGGGTGCCGCAGTGCTCGAATTGTGGAAGCGGAGCGGTGCCAAAAACGTCGGGGCGATTCCTGCCCTCTTGATCGGCGAAGGCACGCAGTTCAGAATGGACGCCGGACTGGATCGACTCGTGAGCGCGCTGATCGAGGCCTTTGATTGAAACTCGGGGGAATGATGCCGGCCCGCATTCTGATCGCCGAAGACGAAGAACATATCGCGCGCCTGATCGAATTCAAGCTGCGTAAAGACGGCTGGATCGCGCAAATCGCGCCGGACGGGGGGCAAGCGTCGAGCCTCCTGAAGACCGAAGACTGGGACTTGCTGGTTCTGGACATCATGATGCCGGTCAAGGACGGTTGGCAGGTGCTTCGTGAACTTCGCGCGAGCGCTAAAAACGCGGCGATTCCTGTCTTGATGCTCACGGCGAAAGGTCGCACGGAACGCTTACTCGCCCAGGATCCGGCTTGGGGGCGATTTGAGTTGCTGGCGAAGCCATTTGATCCGGGCACGCTCTCGGCGCATATTCGCGCGCTGCTGGGCGAGGGGGCTTGAGTGGATTTCGAATCCGACGAGGAACTGAAAAAAATCCGTGACGAGTTCATCGCGTCGCTCGCCGGCCGCCGCCGGGCGTTCCAGATCTGTCTGGCTCAGGTCAGCGCCGGATCGGAACCGGCGCAACTTCGAAGCATCCTGCATCGGCTGGCGGGCGCGGCGGATACCTTCGAAGTCAAAGGACTCGGAGCGGTAGCCGGGCAGCTAGAGGATCAATTAGAAAAAGGTGTAGCCGTCGCCAAACTCATGGACGGCATCGCGCTACTCATAGACGCGCTTCAATGGACGACGGAAAATCCGAAAGAGGCTGAAGCTAAAATTCAGTCCGATCCGCGGTGGGTTCGCATCCTGACCGCCTGATCATTTGCGACGCCGAATGGTCTCGCGCTGAACCCAGGCGCGCAGCTTGGTGAGGTCCACGTCGGGAACGCCGACGAAGGAAAGGCGAATTTCGTATTTGCACTCAGGCATGTCCGTCGAGTTCTCGAGTTCCAGGCAGCGCACGAGCTTGAGATGCGGCATCGCGATTCCCATATCTCCGAAGAGCCGACTGGTGGCGATGAAAGCCGTGCCGGGTCCGAGTGGAACCGGCGATCGCAAAACCAATCCGGTTTCACCGACCGAGACCACCACCGCGTCGAGTTGCAGCTTCAGCTGCGCGTTGGGCCCGTTCACGGGCGATTCAACGAGATGCCTCCGTCCCTCGCCTTTTTTGAGGCAAAGTTCGACTTTACCGAGCAGCAGATGTTCGTCGATCGGCTTCAGAATGTAATCGGTGACGCCGACGGAAATCGCCTTTTTGACGTCGTCCGGTTGACGCTTGCGAGTCAGCATCAAAATCGGAAGTTTCTCAAAATCCGGCTGACGACGAAGCGCCCGCACCAAGTCGTACCCTGACATCACGGGCATCAAGGCGTCCGTGATCAGGCAATCGTAGCCATAGGGACTCGCCTGCATTTGGCGAAGCGCGTCCCCGGCGCTCGTGCAGCAGGCGGTCTCGTACCCCGCGCGTTTCAAGAGCGTATCCACGAGGCCCAATACGGAAGCCTCGTCGTCGACAATGAGGATGGAAGAGGTCCGTTCACTCATCGTCGCGCCGTTCATTGCACGATGAATTCGCTGAAGAACACGTTCGTCACCGGGACGTCCTTGGTCTTGAGTTCTTTCAAGCTCACCTCATTCGCCAGATCGAGAATCTGAGTTTTAAGGACGTAGCGTCCTTGGACGGTGGTCAGCTCGGTGTAATTTTTTTTTCCGATGGTCGCGAGAATTCGGTCCGTCAGAATCGGGCGCAAGGGTTCGACTTGGTCGATCCACTTCTGGTCGCGAATCTCGAGCGCGAAGCTCAGCTGGGCGTAATGAAGTTTACCCTGAATCTGGGTGGCCGTTCCGTCCGCCGCCTTGGGCTCGTTGGGATAAGAGGCGATATTCACCGACACGGGCCCGAAGTTCATAATCCCGGGTGTCGGCGCGGTCGAATTGAGGTGCGGTGAGGTCGCGAGGCGCGCTCGTTCACCGCCTTCGGTGATGGGAGGGCGCTGGTAGATCACTTTGGTGTAAAGCAAGACTCCGAGGACAAGCAGAACGGCGATCGTATTGATGAGCGGAATGAGCGTCTTTACTTTTGAAGTGATACCGCCACGTGAACTGGAAGGACCGCCGGCTTCGGCTTCGGCTTTTGCCATCCTTTCCAGTGTAAGGGCATTCTCCGCGAATGAAAACGGTGATTACTGGCCCGCGACCACGTCACGGAGCACGGATATGCGGCATTGATTGAGCCATCTGCGCCGCTTTTCGTCTCGAAGTGTTGAGTTGCGGACGGCTTCGACGATCTCCGGTGAACTTTTGCTGAGGGGATTGCGCCACCCATGGGCGAGCCGTTCTTGATCAATCGTCTCGTTGAGGCGCCGCTGCAGGGGTTCGTATGGAAATGTCGGATCATTCGCGGGTTTTCCAAGCGCGTCGTAAACCTTAAGCTGAAAGGTATGCGGCAACTCGCGGGCTCCGGTGGCCCGGTCCTTGAGGTAGCCGCCGGCATACAGGAAAAAGTCGTCAGTCATGTCGATCACTTTCCAGCCGTCACCCACCCACGCCAGGTTCGCGGGACGCAGGTCGCCGATCTGATCGAACTGCCAAGAATGTTTCGCAACCGCCTCGAGCGGGGCGCCGGTCACGAGACGTCGCTTCTCGGGAGAAATCGTCGAACCCGCCTTCAGCACGTCTTCGAGCGTGAATTCAATTCGGAGGGGTTCGACCAAGAGATACTCCGGCGGATAGCTCATTCCCGGGTACATTTGAACCAGATGCTCGATGAGCGCGCTCTTCGCATAAACTCCATGGCCATTGTGGAATGAGTCGATGTAATCCGCCATCTCACCGATCACGTTCCCCGCTCTGCCGACGGCCAACTTCTGCAGGGGGATTCGCAAGACGTACTCCGAGTCGGTCGCGTCCCGAACTAGAAGGATGTGGGTCGTGCCGCCCGCTCCCAACGAGCCGGTCACCGTGAATTTCGCTTGATTGGAAAATTCGATCACGTCGCCCGGGACAATGCTCCGGACGATCGAATCGTACTCCGCGTGCATCTCGCCGCTCGCGACATAGGGGCGGCGAAGATCCGCGCGCGCGTCGAGCATTGCGCCGTAGAGCAGCGCGAAAACTAGGATTTTCCTGAAATGGGGCTTCACGCCAACGTTTCGGCGATGCAGCGCAAAATAATGAGTTTGTCTCTATCCCCCACGACATATTCGTTCATGGTATCTACCCCTATGAGTTTGGCTTCGGAGTATCGTCGGCAACTGAGTTGGAGGGACTGGGGCACTCCGCTTGCGCTTTGCCCCATCGTACCTGGCCAGGAGGTCCTGGACCTCGGATGCGGCATCGGGGATATCACTCGGGAGCTCGCCAAGCGCGGGGCGTTGGTTACAGGAATCGATTCGAACGCGTCACTTCTCTCGGTCGCTCGCGGGAATCCGAGCGAGTCGCAGGAATGTGAGTTTTTCCAGCAGAACATTGCCGCCCTCGAACTTAAGCGCGACACGTATGACGGCCTCTGGTGCAGTTTCGCCGCCGCATACTTCGTGCCGTTTGAAGAGATTTTCAAAAAATGGCTGCCGTTCCTGACGGACACCGCTTGGGTTTGCCTCATCGAGGTGGATGACCTTCTCGGACACGAGCCGCTCGAGCCGAGCACCCGTCAGACGATCGAGGCCTTTTACAACGACTCGCTCAAAGCCGGGCGCTATGATTTTCGTGCCGGTGGGAAGCTTGAGTCCGTCCTGACCGACAATGGATTCGATGTGGTTACGCGCACGCTTGTCGATAAGGAGCTGTCGTTCGATGGTCCGGCGGATTCACGAGTGGTCGAAGCTTGGTCGTCGCGCCTGGATCGCATGGGTGGGCTAAAGACGTTTTTGGGCCGTGGCTTTCCGGGATTCCGAAGTGAGTTTCTCAATTGCCTCGCGTCACCACGCCACACGTCTCGATGCAAGGTCGTGATGACGATCGGGACCCGCGGCTAAAGGCTCAGACAAAAAAATCCTCCGCCCGGTGCGGGAGACGGCCCCATCTGAAATACCAGCTTTGCATCGACGAGGTCGGCGTGTGAAATCTCCGGCAGGCAGAGCGCTTGGCCATTCAGCGTTACCCTTTGCACATAGACGTTGTGGTCCGCCTGGTTGAGCGCGAGAAGGATCAGGCGATGCCCATCTCCGAGTTCGAGCTCCGCCTCTGAAACGACGGGGGACCCGAGCCAATACCGATCGGTCCCGGCTTGCGGATAAAGTCCGAGTGCGGAAAGAACATACCAGGATGAAAGTGCTCCCGCGTCGTCATTGCCGTCAAGTCCGCCGGCTGAAGTGTTGTACCGGGTCTTCATCGCCCATCTCGCCCACTTCTGCGTGAGATCGGGTCTTCCCGCTTCGTTAAAAAGGTAAATCGAATGAAAATCGTGCTCGTTGCCATGCCAATACTTTCCGCCCGGATAAAGAGCGGCGTGCGTGGGCGTGGCACCTTTCAAAAACTTTTCGAGTTCGCGAACGAAAGCCTGGTCTCCGCCGAATAGCCTGACGAGCTCCGACGCGCGGTGGGGCGCCGTGAAGCGCCATTGGAACGCGCTCCCTTCGGCGTAAGCGTCGGTATGACGTCCGAGAAACCCCAAGTAAGAAGTAACGGTCGGCGAAAAAGAAACAAACCGACCACTCGAATCTTTGGGTCGAAAATAGCGCGTTTCAGGATCCCAGAGCAGCCGAAACGCGAGCGAACGTTTGCGAAATTGCGATTCAAGACTGCTTTGTCCCAGAGCACCGGCCAAGGTTGCGGTCGCGAAATCCGCCCAGGCATACTCAAGCGTCTTGCTGACAGAGGTGTTCGTCTTGTCGGATGGGCAATACCCATAGGTGATGCAAACCGCATCTCGACTAGGGGCGGAGCCGGGCCCCGGCTGTAAAGCCCCGCTCACCATGAGGCTCAGCGCGCGTGCCGTATCGAAACCACGAATCCCTTTCAAATAAGATTCGCTGAAAAGAAAGTTAGCGGGTGAGCCGAACATGCTCCCGGCATCGGCGGTTCCGGACGGCCACCGAGGAAATACCCCGTTTACCCGCCCCATCTCGAGGAGACTTTGGAGCGAATCGCGTTGAACTTCGGGTGCCACTAGAGTGAAGAGAGGATGCGTGGTCCGAAACGTGTCCCAAAGCGAAAGGTCGGTCCGATATGTAAAACCGGAGGCTAGGTGCGTTTTTCCATCGAAGCCGAGATACTCGCCATTGGCATCGGTGAAATGGGTGGGCATCAGAAATGAATGATAGAGGGCGGTGTAAAAAATAGGCTCTTCTCCGTTTCGAGTGGGTAACTTTTCAACATTTGATATAGAGTTTCTGCAATTTTTAGATCTCCGGCAGCATACAGCTAAGAACCTTGAGCCGAAGGTACTCCTCGTCGCGTAGCC
>Ga0163144_10002514_pt1 | contig 42233 bp, 34 predicted proteins | sample OliLak19BULKMAT1_FD_123175 | JGI IMG/M metagenome (GOLD analysis project Ga0163144, IMG submission 123175) | Freshwater microbial mat bacterial communities from Lake Vanda, McMurdo Dry Valleys, Antarctica - Oligotrophic Lake LV.19.BULKMAT1 | ecosystem: Environmental > Aquatic > Freshwater >...
ACAACGCGGCCAACAACGCGGCCAACAACGCGGCCAACAACGCGGCCAACAACGCGGCCAACAACGCGGCCAACAACGCGGCCAACAACGCGGCCAACAACGCCGCGAACGCAAGGACGAAGTGATCTGAAGCCTCCGCTTCGTCAATACCGCCGGCTCATTGCCGGCGGTTCGCGTTTTGCGAGCGCCGGTATCCTGTCGCCAGCCATCCACCGCAAGGGAGCCCGATGAGAGTCCGCCTGGCCTGCCTGTTCCTGGCGCTGGTGACGCTCATGCCGCAGGCATCCGTCGCCGCAACGGGTGACGACGACAGCCCGCTCGGTCTGTCGTATGTGGAGACGAAGGACCTGAAGCTGGTCTATTTCGATTCGCTCGGCCACTTGGTGCCCCACGCCGTGCGCACCTTCAGCAACTCGCATGCATGGCAGCGCCGCACCTTCGGCTGGACCCCTTCCGGGCCGGTAGGCGTGTTACTAAAGGACGCCGCGGACTATGGCGGCGGTTCGGCATGGATCGCGCCGCGCAACACGGTCTTCGTCGACGTCGCGCCGTTGTCATTGGCCTTCGAGACCTATCCCGCTTCCGAACGCATGTACTCGATCATGAACCACGAGCTGGTTCATGTGGCCACCGGCGACGGCGCGTCGTCTCAAGACCGTTTCTGGCGCGGCCTTTTTCTCGGCAAGGTGCCGGCCCAGTCCCAGAACCCGGAGTCCCTGCTCTACAACTACCTCACCGTGCCCCGATTTGCCGTGCCGCGTTGGCACCTCGAGGGCAGCGCCGTCTTCATGGAAACCTGGATGGGCGGCGGCCTCGGCCGCGCCCAGGGCGGCTACGACGAGATGGTGTTCCGCGCCATGGTGCGCGACGGGCTGCCGTTCTACGACCCGCTCGGCCTCGTCTCCAAGGGCGTTCTGGTGGACTTTCAGGTCGGCGCCAACGCCTACCTGTACGGCACGCGCTTCTTCACCTGGCTTGCGTATGCGCACTCGCCCGAGCAGGTGGTGGCCTGGCTGAGTCGTGACGAAGGCAGCCGCCGCCATTACGCCGACCAGTTCGAGCAGGTCTTCGGCCTGCGGCTCGAACGTGCCTGGGACCAGTGGATCGCGTTCGAGCGCGATTTCCAGCAGCGCAATCTCGCCAAGGTGCGCGAAAACCCGGTCACGGCGTACCGGCCGCTCAAAGGTGCGGCTCTCGGCTCGATCTCGCGCACCTTCTACGACGACAAGACCGGCATTCTCTACGGTGCCTTCCGCACGCCCGGCGTGGTCGAGCATGTTGGTGCGCTCGACACCCGCAATGGCAACTACCGGATCCTCACCGACATCAAGCGCGCGATGCTCTTCCGCGTCGCCTCTTTTGCCTTCGATCCGGCCAGCGGCACCGCGTTCTTCACCAACAACAACCTTGCCGAACGTGATTTGATGGCGGTGGACGTGAAGACCGGCGAGCAGCGCCTGATCTTCAAGGGTGCACGCATCGGCGAACTGGCCTTCAATGCGCAGGACCGGTCGCTCTGGGGCGTGCGTCACCATCAGGGCTACGCGAGCATCGTGCGGCTGCTCCCGCCCTACACCGTGTGGACGTCGGTGCGGGATTTCTCGTACGGCGTGATGCCCTCCGATCTGGACATCTCGCCCGACGGCAAGCTGCTCTCGGCCTCGGTGAGTGAAGTCAACGCCGACCAGTTCGTGCGCGTATGGTCGCTCGACAAGCTTCTGGCCGGTGGTGACGCGCGGCCGATCAGCGAGTTCGGCTTCGGCCAGTCGGTGCCCGAGAGTTTCACCTTCTCGCGTGACGGACGCTTCCTGTACGGCAGCAGCTACTACACCGGCGCCTCCAACATCTTTCGCTACGAGGTGGCCAACGGTGCGGTCGAGGCGGTGTCGAACGCCGAGACCGGCTTCTTCCGCCCGCAGGAACTGCCTGACGGTCGGCTGCTGGTGCTGGCCTACACCGGCGCAGGCTTCGAGCCGGCCATCATCGACGCCAAGCCGATCGCCGACATCAGCGCCGTCACCTTCCTCGGTGCCGAAGTCGCGGCTCGGCACAAGGTCGTCACCACCTGGCAGGTGCCGTCGCCAGCCACCGTCGATGATGGGAAACTGGTCACCAAGCGCGGCCCCTACGCGCCACTAAGGCAAATGGGCTTGCAGAACGCCTACCCGGTGCTTCAGGGCTACAAGAACACTACTGGCCTCGGCTACCGCGTCAACTTTGGCGACACGATCCAGTTCGCGCGCCTGTCGGCCACCATCGCGGTGACGCCCAATCCGAACGGCGCCGCCGGCAACGAGCGGCTGCACCTCGATATCAACGGTGATTACCTTGGCTGGCGCGTGGCGCTGGCTTACAACAAGTCCGATTTCTACGACCTCTTCGGCCCCACCAAGCGCAGCCGCAAGGGCAGCGCTCTGCGGCTGGGATACGACCACCTCCTTATCTACGACGAGCCACGCAAGCTCACTTGGTCCAACGACATTTCCTGGCGCAACGGCATCGACACGCTGCCCGAGGCGCAGAACGTCGGCTCGGGCTTCACGCGGCTCGTCAGCGCCGAATCCAAGCTCGCCTACGCCGACCTGCGCCGCTCGCTCGGCGCGGTGGACGACGAGAAGGGCCTGGCGGCAGTCGGGCTCGCCACGCTCAACCGCGCCGGGGACCGCAGCAGTTCGCAGTTGCGCGGAGGGTTTGACTTCGGCCTGGCCCTGCCCTGGGCCCACTCGTCGCTGTGGCTGCGCAGCGCGGCCGGCGTGTCACAGGGCGACGCGAGCGACCCGGTGGCGAGCTACTATTTCGGCGGCTTCGGCAACAACCGTGTCGACAACGGCCCGGTCAAGCGCTACCGCGAAGTCGAATCCATGCCGGGGTTCGAGCTGAATGCGATCCCTGCACGCCGCTTCGCCAAGCAGACCGTGGAGTGGACCCTGCCGCCGCTGATCTACGAGTCGGTGGGCCTGCCGGCCTTCCACCTCACCTGGCTGCGCCCCGCCGTGTTCGCCACCGCTCTCCGCACCAGTGGCGGCACCAGTGGCGACGGCTCCGCCGGCAGCCGCAACTACGTCAGCCTGGGCGGCCAGATCGACCTGCGCTTCTCCGTGCAGCACTGGAACGAGATGTTCCTGTCGATTGGTGCCGCCACTGGCTACCGCGGCTCGCAGCGCGTGGGCAACGAGTGGATGATCTCGCTCAAGATCATGTGAAGCCCGGGCCCCGAGCATGACGGCCGACCAGATCATCCCTGCGCTGGTGGCATTGGCGCCGGTGCTGTGCTTCCTCGGGCTGCTCGTCTACCTCGACAGCTACGCGCTGGTCAAGCCGCGCAGCGTGCTGCTGGTGGTCGCCGCTGGCGCATTGTTGTCGGGGGCCAGCTACTTTGCCAACGGCGCGCTGCTCGATGCCACCGACATGGCGTTTCGCAGCTACTCGCGCTACGTGGCGCCGTTCGTCGAGGAGGCGCTCAAGGCGCTGGTCATCGTGGCGCTGATTCGCATGCGCCGCATCGGCTTTCTGGTCGATGCGGCGATCTTCGGCTTTGCGGTCGGCACCGGCTTTGCGCTGCTGGAGAACCTGGTGTACCTGCAGCGCCTGCCCGAGGCCCATATCGCCGTCTGGATCGTGCGCGGCTTTGGCACCGCCGTGATGCACGGTGGTGCGACGGCGCTCTTTGCCGTCATCTGTGTGGCGCAGCTCGACCGCAGCGGCGGCGCGGTGTGGCGCGCCGGTGCCGCCGGGTTCGGGGCCGCGGTGGCGCTGCACGCGGCCTTCAACCAGGGCTGGCCGAACGCGGTGGTGGCGGCCGTGCTGGTGATGGCGGGTGTGCCTTTCCTGTTGATGCTCGCCTTCGCGCGCAGCGAGAAGGCACTCGGCCAATGGCTCGGCGCCGGCTTCGACGCCGACGCCGAGATGATCGAGCTGATCGATTCCGGTGCCTTCTCCGAGTCCCCGACCGGGCAATACCTGCTCGGCCTGAAGCGCAGCTTCAGCGGCCCGGTGATGGCCGATGCGCTGTGCTACCTGCGGCTCTACACCGAACTCGCGCTGCGCGCGAAGGGCTTGTTGATGATGCGCGAGAACGGCTTTTCGCCGCCGCCGGCCGATGCCGAGACGAAGTCGCGGCTCGAGGAGCTGAAGTATCTGGAAGGCAGCCTCGGTGCCACCGGCCTGCGCGCACTGCAACCGCTCCTGCGCATGGAGCGCAAGGAGCTGTGGCAGATCAACCTGCTGAAGGGCGCATGAGGGATGACCAGGGCCGCCAGGCTGGCCCAAGCATTGCAGAATGCCGGCTGGAGGGAACCGTGGAATGAAGTCAGTTGACCCCGCAGGAGCCGCTGTGCTGCAGGCCATTGCGGATGTGCGTGACCTGGCCTGGGGCGGCCAGCACGAGGCTGCGTTGGTGCGCGCCGCGGCGGCGCTGCCTGCCGCGAGCGCTGCCGCCGAGCGCCTGGCCTTGCACGACCTGCGCGTCGAATCGTTGATCGCGCTCGGCCAGTTTGCCGACGCCGAGGCCGAGGCCGAGGCGATGCAGCCGCTGGCGCGCGGCAAAGGGCCGGCGCTGCAGGCACTGGCCCTGAATGCACGGGCCCTGGTGCAGATGAAGCAGGGTCGCTTTCGGCCGGCGGTGGATGGGGGGCAGCAGGCCGTTGCCGCGGCCCGCAGGGCAGGCGACGTGCGGCTGCTGGCGCGCTGCTTGCGCGGCCTGGGAGAAGCCCAGATGCGCGCCCGCCAGGGTGCGGCCGGCGTCGCCACGGCGCAGGAAGCGTTGGCGCTCGCCGAGCAACTGGGTGACGCCACCGGGCGGGGCCGCGCGCATTGGGTGATCGCGGTGGCGCTGAACACATTGGGTCAGACCGAACTGTCGCGCCCCCATGCGGAGCAAGCAGCCCATTGGGCGCGTCAGGCGGGTGACGACCTGGGCCTGGGCAACGCGCTGAACAGTCTGGGCACCGCAAGCGTAGATCTTGGGGCGAACCTGCGTGGTCTCCAGGAAGCAGAGCAGGCGTTCGAGCGCGCCGGTTACGTGGAGCGCCGCGCCGTGGTGCGTTCCAACCGTGCCGGTCAGTTGTCGTTTCTCGGCCTTGTCCGCCAAGCGGTCCGTGAGTACCGTGATGCCAGCGTGGTTGCACGCCGCATCGGTGCGCAAGCTTTCTTGGGCAACATCCTTTGCAATCTTTCCGGCCTCTTGACTGAGATGCGCCAGTACGCCGCCGCGAGCCAGGCGCTGCAGGAGGCGCGGGATCTGGCCTCCCGCATGGACAACGGCGATGACCTGCGCCTCTCCATCAAGTCCCAGGCCGCAGATCTGGCCTTTTACACGGGCGACGCGGCAGGTTCCGCGCGGCTGCACCGAGCATTCCTTCGGGAGTCCACCGCCGACGGCCAGGCGGAGAGTCGCATGGGTGCGCTCTCTGGTCTGAGCGACGCCTTGTTGGCGCTGGGCGATGCGAAGGCCGCACTGCGCGCCAGCACGCAGTGCACGCGCCTGCACCGTGCCCAGGGTCTGGAGTTCACCGACAGTGTGCCGGCCCACGTCCACTGGTGGTACCACCACCGCGCGCTGGTGGCCAACGGCCGCACGGCCGACGCCTGGGCCGCGCTGCAGCAGGCCCACGCCCTGCTGATGGACGGTGTACGCGGTGTACGCGACGAGGGCCTGCGCCGCTGCTACCTGAACAAGGTGCGCGACAACCGGCCGCTGGTGCTGGCCTGGCTGCGCGAGGCGGCGCGCCACGGCTTGCCGGAGGACGAACGCCTGGCCCATCTGCGGCTGGCAAGCGACGTCGGCGAACCTTTCAAACGCCTGGTCGATACCGGCATGCGCCTGAACGAGCAGCGCAGCGTGGCCGAACTGCAGGGCTTCCTGATCGACGCGGTGACCGAGCTTTCGGGGGCCGATCGCGTGCTGCTGGTGTTCGAGTCCGCGCAGGGCCTGGAGATTGCCGGCTCGCTGCTGCCCGCGGACGAGAACACGCCCGAAGGCGCCGCGGTGCTGCTGCAGGCCGTCACACCCTGGCTGCACGAGGCGCGCCGCACGCGCGCCGTGAGCCTGCGCCATGGCCCCGAGGGTGCCGCGGCGGTGGACCAGCGCAGTTGCCTGATGGCGCCGCTGGTGGCCGGGCGGCAGGTGCTGGGCCACCTGTACGCCGACCTCGACGGCGCCTTCGGCCGCTTCGGCGACGCCGACCGCGACCTCATCGGCATGCTGGCCGCGCAGGCCGCCGTGGCGCTGGCCAATGCGCGCTGGGGCGAAAGCCTCGAAGCCACGGTGGCCGAGCGCACGGCCGAGGCGCGCGCCGCGCAGGCGCAGGCCGAGCAGCGCGCGGCCGAGCTGACGATCATCAACAGCATCCAGCAGGGCATCGCGGGGTCGCTGGACTTCGAGGGCATCGTGGAGGCGGTGGGGCGCCGGCTGCAAACCGTGCTGAAGACCGACGACATCGGCATCACGTGGATCGATCACGCCACGCGAATTGTGCGATCGATTTATTGCATCGAGCACGGGCGCCCGCTTCGGATTGCCGATGGCAGGATCGAATCTGACGACGTGTGGGCACGGATGATGGCTCGGCGTGAGCCTATCGTTCATAGCACCTTGGCGGAAATACGGGCGAACACCCAGGGCGTCGAACCGGGCACCGATGAGGCCCTGTGCATGGTGATGGTCCCCATCGTTGCGGGCGACCTTCGCCTGGGCACGCTCGACATGGAGAACCATGAGCGCGAGCACGCCTTCGGTGAAGACGAAGTGCGCCTGCTGCAGACCATCGCCTCGGCGCTGGGCGTGGCGCTGCAGAGCGCGCAACGCTTTGCCGAGACCCAGCGCCTGCTGAAAGAAACCGACGCCCGTGCCGCCGAGCTCGCCGTGATCAACGGCGTGCAGCAGGGCCTGGCCAACAAGCTCGACGCGATGTCGATCTGCGAACTCGTGGGCGAGAAGCTGCGTGAGTTGTTCGATTCGCAAAGCATCAGCATCGCCACGCTGGATGCCGAGCGCGACCTGCGCCACTACGCCTACTTGCACGAGCGTGGCCAGCGCCTCGAGGCGCCCGACGGGGCGATCGCGACCTTGGGCCGGCATCTGCTGAAGACCGCGCAGCCGCTGCTGATCAACCACGACATCGACGCACAACTTGCAGCGTTGGGCGTGCTGTCGCAAACGCTGCCCGGCACCGAGAAGACGCAAAGCCTGTTGCGCGTGCCGGTACTCGCGGACGGCCGCGTGGTGGCCGTGATCGGCCTGGACAACATGGACCGCGAGCACGCCTTCGACGAGGCCGACATGCGCCTGCTCACCACGCTGGCCGGCAGCATGAGCGTGGCGCTCGAAAACGCCCGCCTGTTCCATGAGACCCAGGCCCTGCTGGCACAGACCGAGCAGCGCGCGGGCGAACTGGCCACCATCAACACGCTGGGCCAGGCGCTGTCGGCCAAGATCGATCTGGCGGACCTGATCCGCACCGTGGGCGACAAGATGCGCGAGACTTTCCGCGCCGACATCGTCTACGTGGCGCTGCTCGACGAGGCCGCAGGCGTGATCCGCTTCCCCTACGCGTACGGTGAAGCGCTGGGCGAGCAGGCGGCGGGCGAGGGCCTGACCGGCAAGATCATCGAGACCGGCCAGGCACTGCTGCTCAACGAGGCGGTGGACCGCAAGGCCGATGAGATCGGCGCCTCGCAATTGGGCATCGCGGCCGCTTCCTACCTCGGCGTGCCGATCATGGTGCGCGGCCGCGCCATCGGCGTGATCAGCGTGCAGAGCACCAAGGAAGAGGGCCGCTTCTCCGCCAGCGACCAGAGCCTGCTGGCGACGATGGCGGCCGGCGTGGGCGTGGCGATCCGCAATGCGCAGTTGTTTGCCGAGGCGCGCGAGGCGCGGGCCGCGGCCGAAGGCGCCAACGAGGCCAAGAGCAACTTCCTGGCGACCATGAGCCACGAGATCCGCACGCCGATGAACGCGGTGATCGGCATGAGCGGACTCTTGCTCGACACGCCGCTGACCGACGAGCAGCGCGACTTCGCGACCACGATTCGCGATTCGGGCGACGCGCTGCTGACAATCATCAACGACATCCTCGATTTCTCGAAGATCGAGGCCGGCAAGATGGATGTCGAGTCGCACCCGTTCGATCTGCGCGAATGCGTCGAATCGGCGCTCGATCTGGTGGCCGCGCGGGTGGCCGAGAGGCCTCTCGATATCGCCTATGTGTTCGACGGCGAGGTGCCCGCGGCCATCCACGGCGACGTGACGCGGCTGCGCCAGATCCTGCTCAACCTGTTGAGCAACGCCGTCAAGTTCACCGACGCCGGCGAAGTGGTGCTGACGGTCCGGGCAGACGGCGAGCAGCTGCGTTTCACCGTGCGCGACACCGGCATCGGCCTGTCCGAGCAAGGCAAGAGCCGCCTGTTCGAGAAGTTCAGCCAGGCCGACAGCAGCACCACGCGCAAGTACGGCGGCACGGGGCTCGGCCTGGCGATCAGCAAGCTGTTGACCGAGTTGATGGGCGGCAGCATGTGGGCCGAGAGCGCAGGCCTGGGGCAGGGCAGCAGCTTTCACTTCACCATCCGGGCCACGCCAGCCGTGCTGCCGCAGGGCAGCAAGCGCGAGTTCATCGGCGAGCAGCCGGCCTTGAAGGGCAAGCGCATCCTGGTGGTCGACGACAACGCCACCAACCGCCGCATCCTGGCCTTGCAGTCGGCCAAGTGGGGCATGGTGGTCGAGGACACAGCGGCGCCCGCGCAGGCGCTGGTCATGCTGCGCGCAAGCGCCTTCGACCTGGCCATCGTCGACATGCATATGCCTGGCATGGACGGCGCCGAACTGGCGCATCGCATCCGCGCGGCCGGCCACGCGCTGCCGTTGGTGCTGTTCAGCTCGCTCGGCCGCAAGGAGGCCGTCGATACGCTCTTCGCCGCCACGCTGGCCAAGCCGCTGCGCCAGAGCCAGTTGTTCGACACGCTGGCGAACCTGCTTGCGCACGACGCAGCACCGCGCGCCGCACAACCCAGCGCCAAGCCGAAGCTGGACGCGCAGATGGCCGCCCGCCACCCGCTGCGCATCCTGCTGGCCGAAGACAACGTGGTGAACCAGAAGCTCGCGCTGCGCCTGCTGCAGCAGATGGGCTACCGCGCCGACGTGGCCGGCAACGGCATCGAAGCTATCGAATGCGTCCAGCGGCAGGCCTACGATCTGGTGCTGATGGATGTGCAGATGCCCGAGATGGACGGCCTGGAAGCGACGCGCCGCATCGTGGCGCGCGGGCCCGAACGCCCCCGCATCGTGGCGATGACCGCCAACGCGATGCAGGGTGACAGGGAGGAGTGCCTCGCCGCCGGGATGGACGATTACGTCACCAAGCCGATCCGCGTCGATGCCCTGGTGGCGGCCTTGCTCGACGCCAAGGCGCGGGTCACGCCGCCTTGAGCCGGTAGCGCCGCCACCGGTCTTTCGGGCTCAGGGGCAAGTACGGGCGCAGCGCGCCGGCGCTTACGGCGCCGGGGCGATATCGAAGATCTGGTCGAAACCGGCGTAGCGGAAGATGTCGTGCACGTGGCGGTTGACGCCCGTCAGCCGCAGCCCACCGGAGGCCACTTTCAGGCGCTTCTGTGTCTTCAGCAGCACCCCCAGGCCGGCGCTGGACAGGTACTCCAGCGCGCTGCAGTCGAGCACCACGCTGCCACTGACGCCATCGAGAAACGCCTGCGCGGTGGCGGCTTGCGCGGCGTCCAGCCGCCCTTCGACGACCACGATCCCTTGCGACCCGAATTCGATCTTCAACATGCGTGCCCCTACCTGGGTCGTGGCGGCGGCAGGCGCCGCGCTCAGACCAAGGTTTTACGGAATGTAACGCGGCTGCGGCGCTGCGTATCCTGGTAGTCGTACTCGATCGAGTCGACCATCTGCCGCGTCAGCTGCAAGCCCAGCCCGCCCGGCTGGCGCTGCTCGAGCGGCAGGTGAGTGTCCAACGCCGGAGCCCGCGTGACGTCGAAGTCAGCCACGCCGTCGGCCGTCAGGCAGGCCTCGAAGCCGCCCGGGATGGCGCGCAGTTCGACGTGCACTGCGGCATCCGTGTGGCCGTACTTGACGACGTTGGTGAACAACTCTTCGAGCGCGAAGTCGGCCACCGTCAGCAGGCTGCGGTCGATGCCTTTCTGCTCGAAGGCTGCCGCGGTGAAGGCCACCAGATCGGCGAGGGCGTCGAAGCGGGGTGGGAAGGCGCGGGTCAGCGTCACGCCAGCGCTCCGCGCCGCAGCAGCACCAGCGTGATGTCGTCTTCCTGCGCGGTGCCGCGCGAGAACGCCGGCAAGGCGGCCAGCAGCCGGGCCGAAAGCGCGGCCATCGAGGCCGGCCCGTGCTCGCGCACGATCTGCTCGACGCGTTCCTCGCCGAACATCTCGCCACTGGCGTCGTGCTGTTCGTAGAGGCCGTCCGACAGCAGCAGCAGCACGTCGCCCGGCAGCAGCTCGAGCGTGGAGGCGGCGCGGCGCGCCGGCAGGTGCATCGCGCCGAGCGGAAAACTCGTCGGCGGGTAGCGCGCGAAGCTGCCGCTCGCCGCCTGGTAATGCAGGATCGGCCCCTGGCCGGCACTGACGAAGCGCATGCGGTGCGTGGCCGGATCGAGCAGGCCGATGAAGGCGGTGATGAAACGGTCGTCCGGCAAGGTGTCGGCGAGCTGGTCGTTGACTTCCGCGAACGCGTCCTCGAGGTCGGCGCCGAGGCGGAACGCCATCCGCAGCATGGCGTGCATCTGCGTCACCGACAGCGCCGGTGCGATGCCGTGGCCGGTGGCGTCGCCGAGCACGACCAGCAACTGGCCGTCGACGAGCGACAGGTCGAAGGTGTCGCCCCCCGTCAGCTCGGCCGGCTGGGAGGTGCCGAAGGCCTCGTAGCCGGCCAGCACGGGCATCGTCGCGGGCAGGGTGCTCATCTGCACCATGCGGGCCATCTCGAGCTCGGCGCGCATCTTCTCGGTCTCGATCAGCGCTTCGGTCATCTGCACCCGCTGCAGCGCCACAGCGCATTGCGCGGCCAGCGCGGCGGCCAGGGCCTCGTCGGCGGCGTTGAACGTGCCACCGGTGCGGTTGAGCACCTGCATCACGCCGACCAGCGCGTCGCGGTGGTCGACCAGCGGCAGCGTCAGCGCGCAGCGGCTGCGAAAGCCCGAACGCTTGTCGACGGCGGGGTCGAAGCGCGGGTCGGCATAGCAGTCGGGCACGTTGATGATCTGGCGGTCGCGGGCGCAGGCGCCGACCATCCCCGCCCCGACCGGGATGCGCACGTCGCTGATGTCGCTGGACACCTTGAGCACCAGTTCGGCCGCGCCGGCGTCGTGCAGCCACACCGAGCTGCGCTCGGCGTTGAGCACCTGCCGCGCCGCGCTGGTCACCGTGGTCAGCATCGTGGTCAGGTCGAAGGGCGCGGCCAGGGCGCGCGTGACCTCCAGGATCACGCCCATGTCGCGCGCCGACAGCCCGTCTTGCCCGTGTTCGCCCATGGCCAGCGAATGTACAGCCAGCCCCTGGCGAAGGGGCGGGTGGCTTGCGGCCAGGGGTGGCCAGGGGTGGGTGTCGCTGGACGGCTGGCGCCGCTAAACTCGACTCCTGCCCGAGATGGACGGCCTGAGAGCCCCGTGCCGCATCGTCGTCAGGAAGGCCGCCGTCGTGCAGGCGGCCGCGAGATGACCACGTCAGCCAGCCCGATCCGCGTCGAACAAGGGGTCGAGGTGCAGAACAGGGCGTGGCAGGAGGAGGAAACTGAAATGAACCACCACGGCGTCATCGACGCCACCACATTCACCGAGCTGCAGGAGGCTGCGGGACCCGAGTTCGTGCGTGAGCTGGTGGGCACGTTTCTGGAAGAAGCACCCGCCATGCTGGCCGACTTGCGCAGCGCGCGGGCCGCAGGCGATGGCGAGCGTTTTCGGCGTGCGGCGCACTCCTTGAAGTCCAACTGCCAGACATTCGGCGCGATGGCTCTCGGTGCGCTGGCGCGCGAGATCGAGTTGCGCGGCCTCGATCCCGACCCGGCGCGCGATGCGGCTGCGCTGGGTGCGCTCGATGCCGCCTACCTGCAGGCTGCGGCGGCCCTGGAGGCACTCAGCCGTGGCTAGCCCGGCGCGCCTGCTCGTCGCCGACGACAACAAGGTCAACCGCCTGCTGCTGCAGCGCAGCCTGCAGTTGCAGGGTCACCATGTGTCGCTGGCCGAGAACGGTCGCGTTGCGCTCGAGATGCTGGTGCGCGAGCCCTTCGACTTGCTGCTGCTCGACATTGCGATGCCCGAGATGGACGGCTTCCAGGTGCTCGAACGGCTGGGCAAGGACCTGCGCCTGCGCGACCTGCCGGTGATCGTGACCTCGGCGGTGGAGGGCATGGACAGCGTGGTGCGCTGCATCGAGTGCGGCGCGGAGGACTACCTGCCCAAGCCGGTGAACCCGGTGCTGCTCAGGGCCCGCATTGGTGCCAGCCTGGAGAAGAAGCGCCTGCGCGACCAGCAGAAGGAGCTGCTGCGGCGCTTCGCCACGCGCGAAGTGGCCGAAGACCTGGATGCCTCGGGTTTCAAGCTCGGCGGCCGACGCCTGGAGGCCACCGTGATGTTCAGCGACATCCGCGGCTTCACCACGATGGCCGAGGCGATGGCGCCTGAGGAAACGATCGAGCTGCTGAACACCTATTACATGCTGATGTTCGACGCCATCAGCGGCCATGGCGGCGTCATCAACCAGATGGTCGGCGACGGCCTGATGGCCATCTTCGGTGCGCCGCTGGCGCTGGCCGACTCCTGCGGCAGCGCGGTGCGCGCGGCCGAGGAGATGCTGGCCATGGTGGCGCTGTTCAACCTCGAGCCTGATCGCAAGGGCAAGACGCCGATCCGGATCGGCGTCGGCATTGCCTCGGGCTCGGTGATCGCCGGCTATACCGGCACCGACCAGCGCGCCACCTACACCTGCGTCGGCGACACCGTGAACCTGGCGGCGCGGCTGGAGGCGCACACCAAGGCGGCCGGGCACGCGATCCTGGTCGACGGCGCGACCCAGGCGGCCCTGGGCGCAGCGGTGATTACCCAGGCGCTCGGGCCGGTAGTGTTCAAGGGCAAGACGTTGGCGGTGGACGTCTTCTCGGTCGGCATCGCCTAGCGCGGCGATGCCGGGCCGCAGCGGTGGCCCTGGGTTCAGGCGCGGTTCAGATCGCGCAATGAACCGTCGTCGATCTGCGCCAACAGTTGTCGCAAGGTGCTTGCGCTGGTGTCGTCGCCCGCCGATTCCAGCGCGTCTTGCAGCACGTCGCGGATCGCGTCAGGGGTCACGAGTTCCATGTCCCACTCGGGGAACAGCCGCTCGCGCAACTCTTCGCTCTCGCTCAGGGTCACGACCTGGTCATGGCGCGGGTCGGCCTTGAGGGCGGCCAGCAGTTCCATCACGTTGTCGCGCGGGCCCTCGAGCCATTGAAAGAACACACCGCTACCGAATACCAGCAGCCCCGTGATGCCCCAGGCTGGATTACGCCGCCGCGCGACGGCGATGATGCGCTCCACCTCGGCCGTGTCGACGCTCGGCGCCGCGCGGCTGCAGTAGACCAGGTTGTAGAGCAGGGGCAGCCTGTGGCCGGAGATCGGCTCGTCGCTTTGCGGGTGGGGCTTGGCGCTCATGGTGCTGCGATGGGTGGAGATTGACGTGTGGGAGTGAGGATAGCTCAGGGGGTTGCAAGGCCTGCAAGGCATTTGGGGTCGCCGACAATCGCGGGCATGATGGCGCCTGAGAGACCGGTGCAGCCCCGTACCGCCAAGCGCGTCGAGCGCAATGTTTGACTTGGCGTAAGGTAGACGTCGCTGCGGTCGCGTCCAATTTCAATCTGTTGCCAGATGGCCAACGTTCAGGAGACTCAACATGAGCAAGCGTGATGTCGTGGTTCTGGGGATCGCCCGTTCGGCGATCGGTACTTTTGCGGGCGCGCTGGCCGATATCGAGCCGGCCGAGCTGGCCGGCACGGTGATGAAGGAGGCCATCAAGCGCTCGGGCGTCGATCCGAAGGCGATCAACTATGTGACGGTGGGCAACACCATCCCGACCGAGGCCCGTTTTGCCTATGTCGCCCGCGTGGCGTCGATCCAGGCCGGGTTGCCGATGGATTCGGTGGCGATGTCGGTCAACCGCCTGTGCTCGTCGGGCCTGCAGGGCATCGTGACCACGGCGCAGAACATCCTGCTCGGCGATTGCGATTACGGCATTGGCGGCGGCGTCGAGGTGATGAGCCGCGGCGGCTACCTGTCGCCGGCAATGCGCAGCGGCGCGCGCATGGGCGACACCAAGCTGATCGACATGATGCTGGCCACCCTGACCGACCCGTTCGGCGTCGGCCACATGGGCATCACGGCCGAGAACCTGTGCACCAAGTGGGGCATCACGCGCGAGCAGCAGGACGCGCTGGCGGTGGAGTCGCACCGGCGCGCCGCGGCAGCGATCGCCGAAGGGCGCTTCAAGTCGCAGATCGTGCCGATCGTCAAGCAGACCCGAAAGGGCGAAGTCACGTTCGACACCGACGAGCACGTGAAGGCCAGCACCACGATGGAAACGCTGGCCAAGATGAAGCCGGCCTTCAAGAAGGACGGCTCGGTGACTGCCGGCAACGCCTCGGGCATCAATGATGGCGCGGCGTTCTTCGTGCTCGCCGACGCCGCCGTGGCTGCTGCCGGCGGCCACAAGGCGATGGCGCGGCTGGTGTCCTATGCGGTGGCCGGCGTGCCCAACGAGATCATGGGCGAGGGCCCGATCCCGGCCTCGAAGCTGGCGCTGAAGAAAGCCGGCTTGACGCTTGACCAGATGGACGTGATCGAGAGCAACGAGGCCTTCGCGGCGCAGGCCATCGCCGTCTCGCGCGGCCTGGAACTCGACATGACCAAGACCAACCCGAACGGCGGCGCGATTGCGCTGGGCCACCCGATCGGCTGCTCGGGTGCCTTCCTGGCCACCAAGGCGGTGTACGAACTGCACCGCAGCGGCGGCCGCTATGCCCTGGTGACGATGTGCATCGGCGGCGGCCAGGGCATCGCCGCGGTGTTCGAGCGGCTGTGACGTTGGGCTGACCCTTCGCCCGAGGGCAGGGGTCAGGCGACGGCGGCTTCGAGCCCGCTGTCGAAGTGCGCGCGCATCAGTTGGGTCGCCTTGGGGGCATCGCGCGCTTCGATCGCTGCCATCAGCGCCCGGTGCTCGGCCAGCGAGTCGGCCAGCCGGCCCTGCTTGAACAGGGAGTGGTGGCGGTTGAGCTTCATCACCTTGCGCAGATCGGCCACGATCTGCTGGCACCAGCGGTTGCCGGCGATGTCAAGCAGGGCCATGTGGAACTGCTCATTCGTCGCGAAGAAGGCGTCGCGCTGGCGCACCTGTTTTTCCAGGCGCTCGTGCAGATGCCGCAAGACCCTCAGCTGAGCGTCGTCGGCGTGGTGCGCGACAAGCCCTGCGGCGTCGGACTCCAACACCGCCAGCAGGCGATAGACCTGGGTCACGTCCTGGCGCGAAACCTCGGTCACGTAGGCTCCACGGCGGGGCTTCATGGTCACCAGGCCCTCCGTGGCCAGCACCTTGAGAGCCTCGCGCAGGGGGGTGCGGCTGATACCGAACTCGCCGGCCAGCTTCTGCTCGTCGATCCAGGTGCCGGGCTCCAAGCTGCGCTCGAAGATCTGCGCACGCAGTCGTTCGGCCACGTCGACATAGAGGGCGCGGTGACCCAGCGGCGGGGCGATGGGGGCGACGGTCGGACTCACGGCCTTGATTTGAATTCATAATTATGGATAATGCAAGCGCGGCCACTGACATCCCTGCCGCGGAGGCTTCCATGAGCGATCCGATCCCGACCTTGAAGGACTGGCAGCGTGCCGCGGCGAAGTCGGCACCTGGCGGCGATGTGGCGGCGCTCAACTGGACCACGCCCGAGGGCCTTGTCGTCAAGCCGCTGTACACCGCGGCGGACCTGATCGGTCTGACGCACGCCGACACGCTGCCCGGTTTTGCGCCCTACTTGCGCGGGCCGCAAGCCACGATGTATGCGGTGCGGCCGTGGACGATCCGCCAGTACGCGGGATTCTCCACCGCCGAGGCCAGCAACGCCTTCTATCGCCAGGCCTTGGCGGCGGGCGGGCAAGGCATCAGCGTGGCATTCGATCTGGCCACGCACCGCGGCTACGACAGCGACCACCCGCGCGTCACCGGCGACGTGGGCAAGGCGGGGGTCGCGATCGACTCGGTCGAGGACATGAAGATCCTGTTTGACGGCATCCCGCTGGACAAGGTCAGCGTCAGCATGACGATGAACGGCGCCGTCCTGCCGGTGCTGGCCGGCTACATCGTCGCCGCCGAGGAGCAGGGCGTGGCGCAGGACCAGTTGTCGGGGACGATCCAGAACGACATCCTCAAGGAGTTCATGGTTCGCAACACCTACATCTACCCGCCGGAGCCGAGCATGCGGGTGGTGGCCGACATCATTGCGTACACGGCCGAGAAGATGCCGAAGTTCAATTCGATCAGCATCTCGGGCTATCACATGCAGGAGGCCGGCGCCAACCAGGCGTTGGAACTGGCCTTCACGCTGGCCGACGGCAAGCAGTATGTGAGGACCGCGATCGACAAGGGCCTGGCGGTCGACGAGTTCGCACCGCGGCTGTCCTTCTTCTGGGCCATCGGGATGAACTTCTATCTCGAGATCGCCAAGATGCGCGCCGCGCGCCTGCTGTGGTGCCGCATCATGCAGGGCTTCGGCGCCCAGAGCCCGAAGAGCCTGATGCTGCGGACCCACTGCCAGACCTCGGGCTGGAGCCTGACCGAGCAGGACCCGTACAACAACATCGTGCGCACCACTGTCGAAGCCATGGCCGCGGTGTTCGGCGGCACGCAGAGCCTGCACACCAACAGCTTCGACGAGGCGATGGCCCTGCCCACGGACTTCAGCGCCCGCATCGCGCGCAACACCCAGCTGATCCTGCAGGAAGAGACCCACATCACCCGCGTGGTCGACCCCTGGGCCGGCAGCTACCTGATGGAGAAGCTGACGCAGGACATGGCCGATGCCGCGTGGGCCATCCTCGAAGAGGTGGACGCGCTGGGCGGCATGACCAAGGCCGTCGACAGCGGCTGGGCCAAGTTGAAGATCGAGGCCAGCGCGGCCGAGAAGCAGGCGCGCATCGACAGCGGGCGCGATGTCATCGTCGGCGTCAACAAGTACCGCCGCGACGAACAGGATGCGGTCGAGGTGCGCGACATCGACAACCACGCCGTGCGCGACGGCCAGATCGTGCGTCTGGCCGCTGTGCGCGCAACGCGCGGCGCGGGCAAGGTGCAGGCCGCTCTCGCTGCGCTGACGCGCTGCGCTGAAACGGGCCAGGGCAACCTGCTCGACCTGAGCATCCAGGCGATACGTCTGCGGGCGACCGTCGGCGAAGTCAGCGATGCCTTGGAAACGGCGTGGGGGCGCCACCGCGCCGATACGCAAAAGGTGACCGGTGTGTACGCCGCCGCCTACGACAGCGCCGAGGGCTGGGACCAACTCAAGGCCGAGATCGCCGCCTTCGCACAGGCCCAAGGGCGCCGGCCGCGCGTAATGGTCGCCAAGCTCGGTCAGGACGGCCACGACCGCGGCGCCAAGGTGGTGGCCACGGCCTTCGCCGACCTCGGCTTCGATGTCGACATCGGCCCGCTGTTTCAGACCGCCGAGGAGTGTGCGCGTCAGGCGATCGAGAACGACGTGCATGCCGTCGGCGTGAGCACCCTGGCCGCCGGGCACAAGACCCTGGTACCGGCGATCATCGAAGCACTCAAGGCCCAGGGCGCCGACGACATCATCGTCTTCGTCGGCGGCGTGATCCCGCGCCAGGACTACGAGTTTCTCTACGAGGCCGGCGTGAAGGGCGTCTACGGCCCCGGCACGCCGATACCGGCCAGCGCCAAGGACGTGCTGGAGCAGATCAGGAAGGCGGTCGGCGCGTGAGCCTGACGTCCAACGCAGCCGCGGTGCAGGGCGGCGACCGCCGCGCACTCGCCAAGGCCATCACCCTGCTCGAGTCGACGCGTGCCGACCACCGGGAGCAAGCCGACGCCCTGCTTGACATGCTGCTGCCGCACAGCGGCCGCTCGCTGCGCCTGGGCATCTCGGGTGTACCAGGCGTCGGCAAGAGCACTTTCATCGAGGCGTTGGGCTTGCGCCTGATTCGCCAGGGCCACAAGGTCGCCGTGCTCGCGGTGGACCCGTCGTCGAGCGTCTCGGGCGGCTCCATCCTGGGCGACAAGACGCGCATGGAGCGGCTGTCGATCAATGCGGCGGCCTTCATCCGCCCCAGCCCGACCTCGGGTGCGCTCGGCGGCGTGGCTGAGCACACTCGCGAAGCCCTGTTGGTGTGCGAGGCGGCGGGTTTCGACGTGGTGATCGTCGAGACGGTCGGCGTCGGTCAGAGCGAGACCGCGGTGGCTGGCATGACGGATCTGTTCGTGCTGCTGCAGTTGCCCAATGCCGGCGACGACTTGCAGGCCATCAAGCGCGGCGTCATGGAACTGGCCGACCTGGTGGTCATCAACAAGGCCGATCTCGATGACGCCGCGGCCACGCGCGCACAGGCCACGATCAGCGGCGCCCTGCGTATCTTCGGCCACCGCGGCGCTGCGGCCCCCGCCGCAGTCTCGCCGGTGCTCAAGCTCAGTGCACTCCAGGGCGCCGGGCTGGACGAGTTTTGGACAGTGGTACAGGCGCTGGCCACGCAGCGCCGGAGCAGTGGCGCCTTCACGGCTCGGCGTCAGGCCCAGCGCCGGTCCTGGCTATGGGACATCGTGCATGCCCGCATGCGCGACGTCTTCGAGCAGCATGCCGGCGTGCGCGCTGCGCTGCCCGCCGTGCTGGCCCAGGTCGATGCGGCGCGCACCTCGCCTACCGTGGCGGCGCGTGCCCTGCTCAACCTGTTCGCGAAGAACTGACTGCCGGGAGACCCAGACCATGCACGACATCATCGACCAGCTCGAACACAAGCGCCGCGCGGCCCGCCAGGGCGGCGGCGAGAAGCGCATCGCGGCCCAGCACAAGAAGGGCAAGCTCGCGGCGCGCGAGCGCCTCGAGATCCTGCTCGACGAAGGCAGCTTCGAGGAGTGGGACATGTTCGTCGAGCACCGCTGCACCGACTTCGGCATGCAGGACAACAAGGTTCCCGGCGATGGCGTGGTCACCGGCTACGGCATGATCAATGGTCGCCTGGTCTTCGTCTACAGCCAGGACTTCACGGTCTTCGGCGGGGCGCTGTCGGAATCCCACGCCGAGAAGATCTGCAAGGTGATGGACCAGGCGATGAAGGTCGGCGCACCCGTCATCGGCCTCAACGACTCGGGCGGCGCTCGCATCCAGGAAGGCGTGGCCTCGCTCGGTGGCTATGCCGAGGTGTTCCAGCGCAACGTGCTGGCCTCGGGCGTGGTGCCGCAACTCAGCCTGATCATGGGTCCGTGCGCCGGCGGAGCCGTCTACTCGCCGGCGATGACCGACTTCATCTTCATGGTGCGTGACAGCGCCTACATGTTCGTCACCGGCCCCGAGGTGGTGAAGACGGTGACGCACGAGGAGGTGACGGCCGAGGAACTCGGCGGCGCCGCGACCCACACGACCCGTAGCGGCGTGGCCGATCGCGCTTTCGACAACGATGTCGAAGCCCTGCTGATGATGCGCCGCTTCTTCAACTACCTGCCCTTGAACAACCGCGACGGTGTGCCGGAGCGGCCCAGCGGCGATCCGCCCGAGCGCCTGGACCGCTCGCTCGACACCTTGGTACCCGACAACCCGAACCAGGCCTACGACATCACGGAGCTGATCCTCAAGGTGGTCGACGACGGTGACTTCTTCGAATTGCAGCCCGACTACGCGCGCAACATCGTGATCGGCATGGCGCGCATGGCCGGACGCACGGTCGGCATCGTGGCCAACAACCCGTTGGTGCTGGCCGGCTGCCTGGACATCAAGAGCAGCATCAAGGCCGCACGCTTCGTGCGCTTCTGCGACGCGTTCAGCATCCCCGTGATCACCTTCGTCGACGTGCCGGGCTTCATGCCGGGCACGGCCCAGGAGTACGCCGGAATCATCAAGCACGGCGCCAAGCTGCTCTACGCCTATGCCGAGTGCACGGTGCCCAAGGTGACCGTGATCACGCGCAAGGCCTACGGCGGGGCCTACGACGTGATGGCCTCCAAGCACCTGCGCGGCGACGTCAACTTCGCCTGGCCCAACGCCGAGATTGCGGTGATGGGCGCCAAGGGTGCGGTGGAAATCATCTTCCGCGAGGACAAGGGCGACCCAGCCAAGCTGGCCGCGAGGGAGGCCGAGTACAAGGCGCGCTTCGCCAATCCCTTCGTCGCCGGCGCGCGCGGCTACATCGACGACGTGATCCAGCCGCACGAGACGAGGAAGCGCATCTGCCGCTCGCTGGCGATGCTGCGCGACAAGAAGCTCGAGAACCCGTGGCGCAAGCACGGGAACATTCCTCTTTGAGGCCGGCCATGTTCACCAAGATCCTGATTGCCAATCGCGGCGAGATCGCCTGCCGCATCATCAAGACGGCGAAGAAGATGGGCATTGCCACGGTGGCGGTGTACTCCGAGGCCGATCGTGACGCGCGACATGTCGATCTGGCCGACGAGGCGGTGCTCATCGGCGCTGCGCCCAGTCGTGAGAGCTATCTGGTGATGGACAAGATCATCGCCGCCTGCAAGAGCACGGGCGCCCAGGCGGTGCATCCGGGTTACGGTTTCCTGTCAGAGAACGAGATCTTCGCGCGTCGGGTCGAGGAGGAAGGCATCGTCTTCATCGGCCCCAAGCATCACAGCATCGCTGCCATGGGTGACAAGATCGCCTCGAAGAAGCTGGCCCAGGCAGCCAGCGTCAGCACCATTCCCGGCTGGAACGAAGCCATCGAGTCGCCCGAACGCGCGGCCGAGATCGCCCGCGACATCGGCTACCCGGTGATGATCAAGGCCAGTGCTGGCGGTGGCGGCAAGGGCCTGCGCGTGGCTTTCAACGACAAGGAAGCTTCCGAGGGCTTTGTGTCCTGCCGCAATGAAGCTAAGGCGAGTTTCGGTGACGACCGCATCTTCATCGAGAAGTTCATCCAGAGCCCGCGCCACATCGAGATTCAGGTGCTCGGTGACGCCCACGGCAACCTCGTCTACCTGCACGAGCGCGAGTGCAGCATCCAGCGCCGGCACCAGAAGGTGATCGAAGAAGCGCCGTCGCCCTTCATCAGCGAGGCCACCCGCGTGGCCATGGGCGCCCAGGCCGTGGCCCTGGCGCGCGCCGTGCAGTACCAGAGTGCGGGCACCGTGGAGTTCGTCGTCGGCGCCGACCAGAGCTTCTACTTTCTCGAGATGAACACGCGGCTGCAGGTCGAGCACCCGGTGACCGAGTGCATCACCGGCCTGGACCTGGTCGAGTGGATGATCCGTGTGGCGGCGGGCCAGGCTCTGGCCTTCAGCCAGGCCGAGATACCGCGCCGCGGCTGGGCCATCGAGTGCCGCATCAATGCCGAGGACCCGTTGCGCAACTTCCTGCCCTCCACCGGCCGGCTGGTGCACTACCAGCCGCCGGAGCAGACCATGGCGGCGGCCGAGCCGGTGCCCGAAGACGGCGGTGTGCGCGTCGACACCGGGGTCTACGAGGGCGGCGAGATTCCGCTGCACTACGACTCGATGATCGCCAAGCTGATCGTGCATGGGCATGACCGCAGCGACGCCATTGCCCGGATGCGGGAGGCCCTGAATGCCTTCGTGATCCGCGGCATCTCGTCCAACATTCCCTTCCACGCGGCGCTGCTGGGCCACCCGCGCTTTGCTGCCGCCGACTTCAACACCGGCTTCATCGCCGAGCACTACGGTCGCGGCTTTGCCAGCGCCGATGTGCCGCACGACGACCCTCTATTCCTGGTTGCCTTGGCCGCCTTCGTGCGGCGCAAGGCGCGCGAGCGCTCCGCGGGCATCACGGGGCAGCTGCCTGGCCACGGCGTCAAGGCCTCGCCGGAACTGGTGGTGGTGGTGCTCGGCGCCGACGGCACACGGGAGCACCACCGGGTTCGCATCGACCAGTTCGAGCAGGTGTCAGGCAAAGCTGATGTGGTCATCGGCGAGCGCCACTTCGCGATTCAGAGCACCACCCGGCTCGGCGCGATCCTCATGACCGGCACCTGCAACGGCCAGCCGTTCACCGCCCAGGTCGAGCGCGGCGGCATGAAGCACCCGCTCGGCATCCGTGTCGGCCACAGCGGGCGCCAGATCGAGGCCATGGTGCTGTTGCCGCGCGCCGCAGAGTTGCTCGCACTGATGCCGCACAAGGCCGCGCCGGATCTGTCGCGCTTCCTGCTCTCGCCCATGCCGGGCCTGCTGGCCAGCATCAGCGTGCAGGTCGGGCAGAAGGTGGTGGCCGGCGAAAAGCTGGCGGTGATCGAAGCCATGAAGATGGAGAACATCCTCACCGCCGCGCAAGACGGCACCGTGGCCGAGGTGCTGGCGAAGCGGGGCGACAGCCTGTCGGTCGACCAGCCGATCCTGAGTTTCGCGCTGTGACGCCCCGCCCGTTCAGGATTCTCGGCTTGCAGCAGATCGCCATTGGCGGCCTGGACAAGCAACGTTTGCGCTCGCTCTGGGTCGACGTGTTCGGGCTGGCGGTCACCGGTAGCTTCGTCAGCGAGCGCGAGAACGTCGACGAAGACATCTGTGTCCTGGGCGCCGGCGTGCACGCCGTCGAGATCGATCTGATGCGGCCGCTCGACCCCGACAAGAAGCCGGCGGTGCACGCGACCCCGTTGAACCATGTCGGACTCTGGGTCGACGATCTGGTGCAGGCGGTGGCCTGGATGACGGCCCATGGCGTGCGTTTTGCCCCGGGCGGCATTCGGCGTGGCGCTGCGGGGCATGACATCTGCTTCATCCACCCCAAGGGCAATCAGGGCTTCCCGATCAGCGGCGAGGGGGTGTTGATCGAGCTGGTGCAGGCGCCGCCCGAGGTGATCGCGGCCCTGGTTTGATCCTTGGGTGAAAATACGCCAATGAGCGGACGCACCCTTTACGACAAGCTGTGGGACGAGCACGCCGTCCACAGCGAAGACGACGGCACGACAGTGCTCTACATCGACCGGCATCTGGTTCATGAAGTGACCAGTCCGCAGGCCTATGAGGGCTTGCGCCTGGCCGGCCGCAGCGTCTGGCGCCAGAGTTCGATCGTTGCCACCGCCGACCACAACACACCGACCCAGCACTGGGAAGACGGCTATGACGGCATCACCGATCCCATCAGCCGGCAGCAAATCGTCACGCTCGACGCCAACATCAAGGCCTTCGGCGCCGCGGCCTATTTCCCCTTTCTCGACAAGCGCCAGGGCATCGTGCACGTGATGGGCCCTGAGCAAGGGGCCACCTTGCCGGGCATGACCGTCGTCTGCGGCGACAGCCACACCAGTACCCATGGAGCCTTCGGCGCTCTGGCCCACGGCATCGGCACCAGCGAGGTCGAACATGTGATGGCGACCCAGACCTTGCTGACCAAGAAGGCAAAGAACCTGTTGGTCAAGGTCGAGGGTGTTCTGCCGCGCGGCTGCACGGCCAAGGACATCGCGCTGGCAGTCATCGGCAAGATCGGGACCGCCGGCGGCAATGGCCACACCATCGAGTTCGGCGGCAGCACCATCCGTGCACTGAGCATGGAAGCGCGCATGACCCTGTGCAACATGTCGATCGAGGCCGGCGCACGGGCCGGCCTGATCGCTGTGGACGAGAAGACCCTCGACTATGTGCAGGGCCGGCCGTTTTCACCCAGCGGTGTCGAGTTGCAGCACGCCATGGCCTCCTGGCGCACGCTGCAGTCGGATGCCGACGCGGCCTGGGACCGCATCGTCGAGCTCGATGCCGCGGCGCTGACACCGCAAGTCACCTGGGGCACCAGCCCCGAGATGGTGGTGGACGTCGATGGGCGTGTGCCCGACCCGGAGCGCGAGAAGGACGCCGGCCGCCGCGAGGGCATCGAACGAGCCCTGGCTTACATGGGATTGGCTCCGAACAAGGCCATTACCGATATCCGCATCGATAAAGTCTTCATCGGCTCTTGCACCAACAGCCGCATCGAAGACTTGCGCGAGGCTGCCGCCGTGGTCAAGCGCCTCGGCCGCCGCGTGGCCGGCAACGTCAAGCTGGCGCTGGTGGTGCCCGGCTCGGGCTTGGTCAAGGCACAGGCTGAGCGCGAAGGTCTGGACGCCGTCTTCAAGGCCGCCGGCTTCGAATGGCGCGAACCGGGCTGCTCGATGTGCCTGGCCATGAACGCCGACCGGCTTGAGCCCGGCGAGCGCTGCGCCTCCACCAGCAACCGCAATTTCGAAGGCCGCCAGGGCGCCGGCGGCCGCACCCACCTGGTCAGCCCGGCGATGGCGGCAGCGGCGGCCATCGAAGGGCACTTCGTCGACGTGCGCCGTATTTCTTGAGTTCAAGAAGGAGACAAGGATGAAAGCACTTTTGAGTCTGGCTGTCGCAGCGCTGCTGCTGGTCGGTTGCAACACCTTCGAGGGCCTCGGCAAAGACATTGGCAAGGCCGGCGACAAGATCGAAGAAGCGGCCAAGAAGAAGTAAGCGAGACCCGCCGTGCAAGCCTTCACCGTCCACCAGGGCCTGGTTGCGCCGATCGACCGCGCCAATGTCGACACCGACGCCATCATCCCCAAGCAGTTCCTGAAGTCGATCAAGCGTTCGGGCTTCGGTCCCAACCTGTTCGACGAATGGCGCTACCTGGACCGCGGCGAGCCCGGCGAGAACCCGGAGCTGCGCAAGCCCAACCCGGATTTCGTGCTCAACCAGCCGCGCTACAAGGGCGCCTCGGTGCTGCTGGCGCGCAAGAACTTCGGCTGTGGCTCGAGCCGCGAGCATGCGCCCTGGGCCATCGACCAATTTGGTTTCCGGGCCCTGATCGCGCCCAGCTATGCCGACATCTTCTTCAACAACTGCTTCAAGAACGGCCTGTTGCCGATCGTGCTGGCTGAGCACGAGGTCGCGCGCCTGTTCGACGAGGTGGCGGCTTTCCCCGGCTATTCGTTGATGATCGACCTGGCGCGCCAGGTGGTCGTCAAGCCCGACGGCAGCGAGTTGCCCTTCGAGGTGGAGGCCTTTCGCAAGCAGTGCCTGCTCAACGGCTGGGACGATATCGGCCTGACCCTGCGCCACGCCGACAAGATCCGCGCCTTCGAGGCCGAGCGCCTGGCGCGCATGCCCTGGCTGGACCACCGGCCGACGGCCTGAGGCGGTGCGCACGGCGTTTCACAGGCTGGTCTTCGGTCGCCGTTGGTTGACCTTCGTCGTCATGGGGCTGGCCTTTCTGGCCTTCGGTGCGGGCACCGTCAACCTGTTCATGCTGCTCAAGGCCAACACCGATCTGGTCTTCGAGCATGGGCTGCAGGCGCTGGGCGACGGCGCGGCGCAGCAACTGGTCGAGTTGCTCGTTACGGCCTACCTGAGCATGGCGGCCTACCTGGTCTTCAAGTCCTGCGAGCAGCGGCTTGTTCATTGGCTGGCTGACGACGAATGAAAGAAGGAATCATGAAGATTGCAGTCCTGCCGGGTGACGGCATCGGTACCGAAATCATTGCCGAGGCGGTCAAAGTCTTGCATGTGCTCGACCTGCCGCTCCAGATGGAAACCGCTTTGGTGGGCGGTGCGGCCTACGAGGCCCAGGGCCACCCCTTGCCCGAGGCCACCCTGGCGCTGGCCAAGGCCGCCGATGCGGTGCTTTTCGGTGCGGTCGGCGACTGGAAGTACGACAAGCTCGAACGGTCGCTGCGCCCGGAGCAGGCGATCCTCGGTCTGCGCAAGCACCTCGGGCTGTTCGCCAACTTCCGCCCCGCCATCTGCTACGAGCAACTGACCCACGCATCGTCGCTCAAGCCGGAGTTGGTGGCCGGACTCGACATCCTCATCATTCGCGAGCTCACGGGTGACATCTACTTTGGCCAGCCCCGCGGCCGAAGGGTGGCCATCGATGGCCACTTCCGTGGCGCAGAGGAAGCCTTCGACACCATGCGCTACAGCAAGCCTGAAATCGAGCGCATTGCCCATGTGGCCTTCCAGGCGGCGCGCAAGCGCAGCAAGAAGCTCACCAGTGTCGACAAGGCCAACGTACTCGAGACATTCCAGTTCTGGAGGGATGTGGTGACCGAGGTTCACGCCCAGTACCCCGACGTCAAGCTCGACCACATGTACGTCGACAACGCCGCGATGCAACTGGTCAAGGCGCCCAAGGCCTTCGACGTGGTGGTCACAGGCAACATGTTCGGCGACATCCTGTCCGACGAGGCGGCGATGTTGACCGGCTCGATCGGCATGCTGCCTTCGGCCTCGCTGGACAAGCACAACAAGGGTCTGTACGAGCCCAGCCATGGCAGCGCGCCCGACATCGCGGGCAAAGGCATTGCCAATCCGCTGGCTACAATCTTGTCTGCTGCCATGATGCTTCGCCACTCCCTGGCCCAACCTGCCAGCGCCGATCGCATCGAGTCGGCGGTGAAGGCCGTGCTGTCCGCAGGATTGCGCACCGCCGACATCTGGAGCGACGGCATGCGCCGCGTCGGCACGCGCGAGATGGGCGATGCGGTCGTGGCCGCTGTCACCGGCAAAACGATCACCACCCAGAGCTGAAGCTCTCGGATCGTCTCGCCCCATCCTGGACCCCGGCGACACGAGCCGGAACCGAGCGGGGTTCGGAGCGACTGGAAAGGCAAGACAAATGGCAATCGTAGGACTGGTCGGCTGGCGTGGCATGGTCGGCTCGGTGTTGATGGACCGCATGCAGGCCGAGGGCGACTTTGCCCTGATCGAGCCGATGTTCTTCTCGACCTCGAGTGCGGGCGCCGCAGCGCCCAGCATGGCCAAGAACGAGACCCGGCTACAGGACGCGTTCGACATCACCGCTCTCAAGCGGTGCGACATCGTCATCACCGCCCAGGGCGCCGACTACACCACCGAAATCTATCCGAGGCTGCGCGCGGCCGGCTGGACCGGGCATTGGATCGACGCGGCTTCGACGCTGCGTATGGCCGACGACGCAGTCATCATCCTCGACCCTGTCAACCTGCCGGTGATCCAGAAGGCCTTGGCCCAGGGCGGGCGCCTGTGGATCGGTGGCAACTGCACGGTGAGCTGCATGCTGATGGGCATCGGCGCGCTCTACAAGGCCGGCCTTGTCGAGTGGATGAGCACCCACACCTACCAGGCCGCATCGGGCGGCGGTGCGCAACACATGCGTGAACTGCTGACGCAATACGGCACGCTGAACGGCGCCGTCAGGCAACTGCTGGATGACCCGCAGAGCGCCATCCTCGAGATCGATCGCCGCGTGATCGCCCAGCAACGCGGCTTGTCGGCAGAAGAGACAGCGCACTTCGGCGTCCCCCTGGGAGGCTCGCTGATTCCGTGGATCGACAAGGACCTGGGCAATGGCACCTCCAAGGAAGAATGGAAGGGCATGGCCGAAGTCAACAAGATCCTCGGCAACGCCGTGCCGATCGCGATCGACTCGACCTGTGTTCGCGTCGGCGCGATGCGCTGCCACAGCCAGTCGATGACCTTCAAGCTCAAGCGCGACGTTCCGCTGGCCGACCTCGAGGCCCTGATCGAAGCCGACAACCCCTGGGTGAAGGTGGTGCCGAACACGCGCGAAGCGACGGTGCGCGAACTCACCCCGGTGGCCGTGACCGGGACGATGACGATTCCGGTGGGTCGACTGCGCAAGCTCGCGATGGGCGCCGACTATCTCGGTGCTTTCACCATCGGTGACCAGTTGCTTTGGGGTGCCGCCGAGCCTTTGCGCCGCATGCTTCGCATCCTGCTCGATCATTGATGCGGATCTTGTTGCGTTGCCGCATGACAACAAGTTCACGACTACACGCGGTCACGCAGCGTTTCAGGCGAGGTCACACTTTGCATGAGCTTGTCACCCTATATGCTTGATGCTATTGTGATTTCAGCTATTTTCTTCCGCTCACGCTTGGTCCGAAAGTCGGTCCGATCCGGCATGTAACGTCAACGCCACGGCGGACAATCCTTGTAGTCCGCCGCCGGTCTTTGGGAGACGCCTTGAATACGAAGCCTTCGACTCACTCTGCGCCCCGTGCAGGTTTTGCCTTGCGCGCTGTCGCCATCGCTGCGCTGACTCTCGCGACCAGCGGCAGTTGGGCGCTGGGCCTGGGCCGCATGGCGGTGCAGTCGGCGCTGGGGGAGAACCTGCGCGCGGAGATCGACGTCACCAGCATCACGCCCGAAGAGGCCTCGTCGCTGCGCGTGCGCATCGCACCGCCAGACGCCTACCGCGCAGCCGGTGTCGAGTACGGTGCGGTGCTGCCGGGCACCCAGGTCACGCTGGCGCGCCGCCCGGACGGCCGGTCCTACCTTCGCGTGGTGAGCGACCGCGTCGTGATGGAGCCCTTCGTCGACGTGATTCTCGAATTGACCTGGGCCAGTGGCCGCCTGGTGCGCGAGTACACGATGCTGCTCGACCCGCCGGCCGTCCGTGCCCCGGCTGCGCAGGCGCCAGCGCCGGTGGCCCCGATGATCTCGGCCGCACCGCCTGCGGCGCCGACACCCGCGCCGCGGGCGGTTGCGCCGGCGCCCGCACCGCGCGTGGCTGCGCCTGCTGCTGCGCCGGCGCCGTCGCCTGCCGTTGCCCCGCGCCCAGCGCCGACGGCCGCTGCGCCAGCGGCGCCCGCTTCCGGCGACGAGTACCGCGTTCGTGCCGGCGACACCCTGACCCGTATCGCGGCGCGGTCGCAACGCGATGGCGCGTCGCTCGAACAGATGTTGGTGGCGCTGTGGCGCAGCAACTCGCAGGCCTTCATTGACAACAACATGAACCGCCTGAAGGCCGGCGTAGTGTTGGCCGTGCCCTCCGCAGCCGCCGCAAAGGAGACCACGCCGGCAGACGCAAAGCAGGTCATCCAGGCACAGAGCGCCGACTTCGGTGCCTACCGCCAGCGCCTGGCCAGCGGCGCGCCTGCCGTGAAGACCAGCGAACCGGCACGTCAAGCGGCGGGCAAGGTCCAGGCCCAGGTCGATGACAGGAAGGCCGCTGCAGCGACCAGCCCGGACCGCCTGACCTTGTCGCAAGGAGGGGTCAAGCCCGGCACCGAAGCCAAGGTCTCGAAGGAGACGGAGAAGAAGGATCAGACTGCGCGGGTCGCCGAGTTGGCGCGCAACGTCGAGGACCTGAAGAAGCTCAAGGACGGTGCCGGCAGCGCCGCGGCGAAGCCGGGACCGGCAGCTGCTGCGTCCGTGGCAGCACCGGTCGCAGCTCCGGTCGTGCCGCCTGCGCCCGTGGTGGTGGCCGCGGCGCCCCCGCCGCCTGCGCCGGCCCCCGCACCAATGCCAGCACCTGTTGTGGCGGCGCCCACGCCCGCTGCGGTGGCCTCGGCGCCTGCGGCCCCGGCGCCCACCGGCTTACCTGCGGCCGCCTCCAAGCCGACATTGGCAGCCAAGCCGCCTGCAATGCCCGTCAAGGAAGAGCCCAGTTTCGTTGCCGGCCTGCTCGACAACCCGTATGTCTTGCCGGGCGCAGGCCTTGTGCTCGCGCTGCTGGCTGGACTGGGCGTGTACCGCTGGCGCAGCCGCGCCCGCACCGAGAGCGGAGAAACGTCCTTCCTCGAAAGCCGTCTGCAGCCGGACTCCTTCTTTGGGGCCAGCGGTGGTCAGCGCATCGATACCCGCGATGCCTCGGGCGCGTCGTCGTCGATGAGCTACTCGTTGAGCCAGCTTGACGCCATCGGGGACGTCGACCCGGTGGCAGAGGCCGACGTCTACCTGGCCTACGGGCGCGACCTGCAGGCCGAGGAGATCCTCAAGGAAGCCATGCGCAGCAGTCCGGACCGCCTGGCGATCCGCACCAAGCTGCTCGAGGTCTATGCCAAGCGCCGTGATACCAAGGGCTATGAACTGCTGGCGACGCAGCTGTACTCGCTGACCAAGGGCGAGGGCGACGAGTGGCACAAGACCCAGGAACTGGGTCAGCAGATCGACCCCGACAACCCGATGTACACACCGGGCGGGCGGCCGAGCGCGGCGCTGGCCGGCGGCGCGGCGGCGGTGGTTGAACCGCTGGGCGCCAGCACGATGCCGCAGTCCGTGCTGCCATCGGCCTCGAACTTTGCCCTGTCAGACGCCGACGAGGCGCGCAGTTCTGCGCCGGCTGACCTCGACCTGGATCTGGACTTGGTGGCCACCTCCGTGCCTGGGGCCAAGCCGCTGGAGATCACCCAACCGATCGAGCCGGCGTCGACGGACTTCAAGGGCGCCGCGCGCCTGCCCAGCCTCGACCTGCCGGCAGGAGATGCGAGCGCGGCCACGGCCACCACGGCCGCAGCATTCGACTTCGAAGCCATCTCACTCGATCTGGGCAACAGCGGCAGGCCGGTGAGCACCGAACCTGCTCTCGATTACTCGTCGATGCCCGGCGCACTGGACGGACCGATCGAGTCGCTCGGCGACCCGGCCGACCCGCTGGTGCGCAAGCTTGAGCTGGCGGAAGAGTTCCGCCAGATCGGCGACAAGGACGGGGCCCGCGACCTGCTCGAAGAGGTCGTGGCCAAGGCCATGGGGCCGCTGAAGGCGCGCGCTCAAAGCCTGCTCGACGCTCTTGCTTGATTCGCCCCTGCGCGATGCACCGGCGACGGGCCGGCGTATCGCGCTCGGGGTGGCCTACCGCGGCGCGGCCTACCACGGCTGGCAGAGTCAAACCGACGGCCAGACCGTCCAGGACCATCTCGAAGCCGCACTGTCACGCTTTGCCGATGCGCCTGTCGCGACGGTCTGCGCCGGCCGCACCGACACGGGCGTGCATGGCCTGAACCAGGTGGTGCATCTCGACGCCCCCGTGGCGCGCGATCCGAGTTCCTGGGTACGCGGGACCAACCGGTATCTGCCCAGCGACATCGCGATTCAGTGGTGCGAGCCGGTCACCGACGCCTTCCATGCGCGCAACAGCGCGCGCGGACGCCGCTACAGCTACCTGTTGCTCGAGTCGGCGGTGCGGCCGGCTGTCGAGAGCGGCATGGCCGGCTGGGTCTTTCGGCCGCTCGACGGGGATGCCATGCGCCATGCGGCTGCGTACCTTGTCGGTGAGCACGACTTCTCGTCCTTCCGCAGTTCGAAGTGCCAGGCCACGACACCGGTCAAGCAGCTGAATTCGATCGCCATCCAGCGCCGTGGCGCCTACTGGCGCCTGGACTTCGACGGCGTGGCCTTCCTGCACCACATGGTGCGCAACGTCATGGGCTGCCTGCTGGCCGTCGGGCAGGGCGCTCGCCCACCGCAGTGGCTGTCCGAGGTGCTCGCGGCGCGCAGCCGTGACGCTGCGGCGCCGACCTTTGCCCCCGATGGCCTGTACTTCGCGGGGCCGTACTACGATGCGGTGCATGGCTTGCCCGAACACACACCAGGCTTCGACTGGCTGCCCTGAATGACGCGTCGCACGCGTATCAAGATCTGCGGCCTGACGCGCGAAGCCGATGTGGCCGCGGCCGCCGTCGCGGGCGCCGATGCGGTTGGGTTTGTGCTCTATGCCAAGAGCCCGCGCTACGTCAGCGCGGCCCGCGCGGCGGCGTTGGCGCGCGAACTACCGCCCTTTGTCACCCCCGTGTGCCTGTTTGTCAATCCGAGCGCAGCCGAGGTGAATGCTGCCTGTGCCGCCTTGCCCAACGCCCTGCTGCAGTTCCACGGCGACGAGACGCCCGCCGAGTGCGATGCCCCGAGTCGACCGTATCTGCGCGCTGTGCGCATGGCGCCCGGGGTCGATTTGCTAGACTGGGCGCTTAACTTTCCCAACGCCCAGGCCCTGTTGGTCGACGCTGCCGTCGACAGCTACGGCGGTGGCGGCAAGGTGTTCGATTGGTCGCTCATACCTGCATCGCTTCGCGTCGACGTTCGCTCTCGCCTCGTTTTGTCTGGTGGGTTGAGTCCTGCAAACGTGATCGATGGAGTGCTCCACACACGGCCCTTTGCCGTTGACGTGAGCTCCGGTGTCGAAAGCGCCAAGGGCATCAAGGATGCCGCGCTGATGCGCCGGTTCTGCGAGGCGGTTCGAGACGCAGATGCGCGTATCGCCGACCTCGCGACATGACCCAGGATTCCAGCATGCTGAACTATCAACAACCCGACGCCCGCGGGCACTTCGGACCCTATGGCGGCACCTTTGTTGCCGAGACACTGATCCACGCGCTCGACGAGTTGAAGGCGGCCTATGAGCACTATCGCCAAGACCCGGCCTTCATGGCCGAGTACCGCAGCGAACTGGCCCACTTCGTCGGCCGTCCGAGCCCCATCTACCATGCAGCGCGACTCAGCCGTGAGCTTGGCGGCGCGCAGATCTACCTCAAGCGCGAAGACCTCAACCACACTGGCGCGCACAAGATCAACAACACGATCGGCCAGGCCTTGTTGGCGCGGCGCATGGGCAAGCCGCGCGTGATCGCCGAGACGGGCGCTGGCCAACATGGCGTGGCCACAGCGACGATCGCTGCGCGTTATGGCATGGAGTGCGTGGTCTACATGGGCAGCGAAGACGTCAAGCGCCAGTCGCCCAATGTCTACCGCATGCACCTCCTCGGCGCCAAGGTGGTACCGGTTGACAGTGGCTCGCGCACGCTCAAGGACGCGCTCAACGAAGCCTTGCGTGATTGGGTCACCAATGTCGAGAACACTTTCTACATCATCGGTACGGTGGCGGGGCCGCATCCCTACCCGATGATGGTGCGGGACTTTCAGCGTGTCATCGGTGACGAGTGCCTGGTCCAGATGCCGCAGATGATCGGCTCCGGCCGGCAGCCCGACGCGGTGATTGCCTGTGTCGGTGGTGGCAGCAATGCCATGGGCATCTTCTACCCCTACATCGAACACGAGGGCGTGCGTCTGATTGGTGTCGAGGCCGCCGGCCTTGGCCTGGACTCCGGCAAGCACTCGGCGTCGCTGATCGCCGGGTCGCCCGGCGTGCTGCATGGCAATCGCACCTACTTGCTGCAGGACGCAAACGGTCAGATTACGGAGACGCATTCGGTCTCGGCCGGTCTTGACTACCCGGGGGTCGGCCCCGAGCACGCCTACCTCAAGGACATCGGCCGTGCCGAGTACGTGGCCATCACGGACGACGAATCGATGGTGGCCTTTCACCGCTTGTGCCGCACTGAAGGCATCATCCCGGCGCTCGAGTCCAGCCACGCAGTGGCGTATGCCATGAAGCTGGCGGCGTCGTTGCGCAGCGACCAGCATTTGTTGGTCAACCTGTCCGGACGTGGCGACAAGGACATCGGCACCGTGGCCGACTTGTCGGGCGCCGAGTTCTTCTGCCGCCCCTCGTGCAAGGGCCAGGCGGTGAAGCGATGAGCCGCATCGCCACCACTTTCGCCGCGCTCGCAGCGCAGCGCCGCGCCGCGCTGATTCCCTACATCTGTGCCGGTGACCCGTTGCCCGAGGCCACGGTCGAGGTGATGCTGGCGCTGGCCACGGCCGGCGCAGACATCATCGAACTCGGTGTGCCCTTCTCCGATCCGATGGCCGACGGCCCGGTGATCCAGAAAGCCTCCGAACGGGCCCTGGCCAAAGGCATCGGCATGGGCCAGGTGCTTGGCTTCGTGCGCGGCTTTCGCGAGCGCAACCAGGCGACGCCGGTCGTGCTCATGGGTTACGCCAACCCGATCGAGCGCTATGGCATTGCGCGCTTCATTGCGGATGCCAAGGCGGCCGGCGTCGACGGCGTGCTCGTGGTGGACTACCCGCCCGAAGAGGCCGAGTCCTTTGCCGCGGCCTTGAAGGCGCACGGGATGGACCCGATCTTCCTGCTGGCACCGACGTCGACCGACCAGCGCATGAAAGATGTCGGTCGCATCGCCAGTGGCTACGTGTACTACGTGTCGCTGAAGGGCGTGACCGGGGCCGGCCATCTCGACACCGATGCTGTCGCCGCAGTGCTGCCGCGCATCCGTGAGCACGTCAAGATCCCGCTCGGCGTCGGCTTCGGCATCCGAGATGCCGCGACCGCCAAGGTGGTGGCGCGCAGCGCCGACGCCGTCGTGATCGGTTCGGCACTGGTGCAATTGCTGCAAGGCCAAACGCGCGATACTCTGGCCCCGGCTGCGGCGGCGTTCATCGCCGAGATCCGCACTGCGCTCGACGAAGGGATTACCCAATGAGCTGGCTCGAAAAACTGCTGCCGCCCAAGATCCAGCCGACCGACCCGAGCGAGCGCCGCACGGTGCCCGAGGGCCTGTGGATCAAGTGCCCGTCCTGCGAAACGGTGCTCTACAAGACCGACCTCGACCAGAACCAGAACGTCTGCCCGAAGTGCGACCAGCACCACCGCATCGGGGCGCGGGCGCGGCTGGATGCGTTTCTGGATCCCGAAGGCCGCTACGAGATCGGCCAGGAAGTCGTGCCCGTCGACGCGCTGAAGTTCAAGGACAGCAAGAAATACCCCGAGCGCCTGCGTGACGCGCTCGAGGCCACCGGCGAGACGGATGCCCTGATCGTCGTCGGCGGTGCAGTGCACACGTTGCCGGTCGTCGCGGCCTGTTTCGAGTTCGATTTCATGGGTGGCTCGATGGGCTCGGTGGTGGGAGAACGCTTCGTGCGCGGCGTGCACACCGCCATCGAGCAGAAGGTGCCCTTCATCTGCTTCACCGCCACCGGCGGCGCGCGCATGCAGGAGGGCCTGCTCAGCCTGATGCAGATGGCCAAGACGAATGCCTCGCTGACGCGGCTGGCGAAGGCCGGCTTGCCCTACATCAGCGTGCTGACGGATCCAACCATGGGCGGCGTGTCGGCCGGCTTCGCCTTCATGGGCGATGTGGTGATCGCCGAGCCCAAGGCGCTGATCGGATTTGCCGGCCCGCGCGTGATCGAGAACACCGTGCGCGAGAAGTTGCCCGCGGGCTTTCAGCGCAGCGAGTTCCTGATTGGCAAGGGTGCGATCGACATGATCGTCGACCGCCGCCAATTGCGCGGCACGATTGCCCGCACGCTGGCGATGCTGCAACGCCAGAGCGCCGACGCGGTGGCGTGACACCCACCACCGTCGCCGACTGGCTCGCACACTGCGAGCGTATGCACCCGGTCTCGATGGATCTGTCGCTGGAGCGCACGGTCCGGGTCAAGCAGCGCCTCGGCCTCGCGTTCAGGGTCCCTGTGATCACGGTGGCTGGCACCAACGGCAAGGGCTCAACCTGCGCCATGTTGGAGTCGATCGCCCTGGCGGCGGGCTGGCGCGTCGGCACCTACCAGAAGCCCGAACTGGTGAATTTCGAGGAACGCTGTCGCGTCGGCGGCCAAGCGGTCACTGGCGACGCCTTGCTGCCGCACTTCGCGGCGGTCGAGGCTGCGCGCGGCGAGATCACCTTGACCAAGTTCGAGTTCACCACGCTGGCGATTGCGCATCTGCTGGCCCACGAGCCGCTGGACCTGGTGATCCTGGAAGTCGGGCTGGGCGGACGCTACGACGCCGTCAACGCCTTCGACACGGATTGCGCCATCATCACCAGCATCGACCTCGATCACATGGAGTACCTCGGACCGGATCGCGAGTCGATCGGCCGGGAGAAGGCGCAGGTCATGCGCGCCGGCAAGCCGGCGATCGTCAGCGATCCGCTGCCGCCACAGTCGGTGGTGGCCCATGCGCAGGCCATCGGAGCCGACCTGTGGCTGGTGGGGCGCGACTTCAACCATTCGGGTGACCGCCAGCAATGGGCCTGGTCGGGCCGTGGGCGGCGTTACAGCGGCATGGCCTACCCGGCGCTGCGAGGGGCGAACCAGCTGCTCAACGCTGCGGGCGCACTGGCTGCTTTCGAAGCTCTGCGCGATCGTTTGCCGGTGCCGGCGCAGGCGGTACGCCAGGGCCTGGCCACAGTCGAGCTGCCGGGGCGCTTCCAGATCGTGCCGGGCCAGCCAACGCTGGTGCTCGACGTGGCGCACAACCCGCACTCGGTGGCAGCCCTGGCCTTGAACCTCGATCAGATGGGCTTCTACCCGCGCACGCATGCGGTCTTTGGTGCGATGGCCGACAAGGATTTGATTGGCCTGATGGGCCGCATCGCTCCCTTGGTCGATGCCTGGTACTGCACTGATCTGCCCGCTGGCCGCGCCGCGCCTGCAGCAAGACTCGCCAGCCTGGCCCGCACGTTGCGGCCGGCAGGCCACGTCAGCGAGCACGTCAGTCCCTCGGCAGCGCTGACGGCGGCTCTGGCCGCAGCAGACCCCGCTGATAGAATTTTGATCTTTGGCTCCTTCCTGACGGTGGGCGGCGTACTGCGACAAGGTCTGCCGCGCTTGGCGGCCAAGCACGCGGTCTGAGCGCTGCCCGGGGCCACCGGCGCCAGGAGGGTTGCTGCCGCCGCCGACGCCTCCACAACGCCACCGCCACCATCCGCATGGGCCTGTTCACCTTCTTCAAGCGCCCGATCCCCGGAGCCACACCGGGTGCCAGCGCAGCGCTGGACGTCGACGCGGCACGCACGCGCGCACGTCGACGCCTGATTGGCGCTGTGCTGTTGCTGGGCATCGGCGTGATTGCGTTCCCGGTGCTGTTCGAGACCCAGCCGCGGCCGATCCCGGTCGACTTGCCGATCGAGATCCCGCGCAAGGAGGGGGCCGCGCCCTTGACGCTGCCGGTAGCGCGGCCCATTGCGCCTGCGCCTGTGCCTGTGCCTGTGGTCATGCAGCCTGCGCCTGCCGCCCCGGTGTTGACGGAGACCAAGGCTGACGCTGGCAAGGAGGTCGTCGCACCGGCAGGCAGGGCTGCCACGCCAGCGGCAAGGCCCGCGTCGGCAGGCAAACCGGCTGCAGCGATTGCGCCGAAGCCGGCGCCGCCGAGCGCCGCGCCCGCGCTGCCAGTCACGCCCACGCCGGTGGCCGTTCCCGCAGCGCAGCCCAAGACCGACGCGCCCCCGAATGCTGAAGCGCCGGGACGCTTCGTGGTGCAGGTCGGCGCCTTTGCCGACACGGCGCTGGCGCGCGAGGCGCGCGCCAAGGTCGACAAGCTGGGCCTTCGCACCTACACGCAGGTGGTCGAAACGGACGCCGGCAAACGTATCCGTGTGCGCGTCGGCCCGTTCGGCTCGCGCGAGGAGGCCGAGCAGTCGGCAGCCAAAGTCAAGGCGGCAGGCCTGCCGGCTGCGGTGTTGACACTATGAGCCTGCCTGCCCTGGGTTGGATCGACTGGACGTTCGCGGGTGTACTGGCGCTGTCCATGGTCATCGGGTTCTGGCGCGGGCTGACTTTCGAGGTGCTGTCTTTGCTCGGCTGGGTGGCTGCCTACATCGCTGCCCAGGCCTTCGCTGCCACCGTCGCTCCGATGCTGCCGGTCGGCAACCCAGGCAGCGCTTTGAATCAAGGCGCTGCTTTTGCGCTGGTGTTCATCCTGGCCTTGGTGGTTTGCGCGCTAGCCTCCCGCCTGCTGCGGCACGTGATCCACGCCACGCCCCTGCAGGCGATCGACCGCGTGCTCGGCGCTGGCTTCGGCCTGCTGCGCGGGCTTGTCTTGCTGCTGGCGGTGGCGACGGTGCTGGCCTTGACGCCCGCGGTGCGTTCGCCGGCCTGGCAGGGTTCGCAGGGCGCGGCCTGGCTCGGCGCCCTGCTGCAGGCACTCAAACCGCTGTTGCCAGATTCCCTGGCACAGCACCTGCCGGCCTGAAAGGAACCCTCACCGTGTGCGGCATCGTCGGCGTGATCTCCAAGGCGCCCGTCAATCAGCTGATCTACGACGCGCTGCTGCTGCTGCAGCACCGCGGCCAGGATGCGGCCGGCATCGTCACCATGCAGGGCACCAAGTGCTTCATGCAGAAGGCGCGGGGCATGGTGCGCGACATCTTTCGCACCCGCAACATGCGTGCGCTGCCAGGCAACGTCGGCCTGGGACAGGTTCGCTATCCGACCGCCGGTAACGCCTACAGCGAAGAAGAGGCACAACCCTTCTATGTCAACGCCCCCTTCGGCATCGTGCTGGTGCACAACGGCAACCTGACCAACGCTCACGCGCTCAAGGCCGAGTTGTTCGAGGTCGATCGACGGCACATCAACACAGAGAGTGACACCGAGGTCCTGATCAACATCCTCGCGCACGAGATTGAGATGGCTGCGCGGGACTTGCCGCTCACGCCCGACACCATCTTCAAGGCGGTCGCGGCCGTGCATCGGCGCGTCAAGGGGTCGTATGCCGTGATCGCGCTGATTGCCGGCCACGGCCTGCTCGCCTTTCGCGATCCCTATGGCATCCGCCCCTTGGTTTTCAGCCGCGACAAGGATGGTGAAGTGATGGTCGCCAGCGAGAGCGTGGCCCTGGACGGCACCGGCCACCGACTGGCGCGCGACGTGGCCCCCGGCGAGGCCATCTTCATCGACATGGCCGGCACGATGCACACGCGCCAGTGCGCATTGCGGCCGAGCCTGAACCCGTGCATGTTCGAGTTCGTCTACCTGGCCCGGCCTGACTCCGTGATGGACGGTGTGTCGGTGTACCAGGCGCGTCTGAACATGGGCGAGACCCTGGCCCAGCGTTTGATCTCGACCATGCCGCCGTCGGAAATCGATGTCGTGATCCCGATCCCCGAATCGAGTCGGCCGAGCGCGATGCAACTGGCACAGAAGATCGGCAAGCCGTACCGCGAAGGCTTCGTCAAGAACCGCTATGTCGGTCGTACCTTCATCATGCCGGGCCAGGAGGTGCGCAAGAAGAGCGTTCGGCAAAAGCTCAATGCCATCGGCGTTGAGTTCAAAGGCCGCAACGTGCTGCTGGTCGATGACTCGATCGTGCGCGGCACGACCAGCAAGGAGATCGTGCAAATGGCGCGCGAAGCGGGCGCGCGCAAGGTCTACATGGCTTCGGCGGCGCCGCCTGTTCGCTTTCCCAACGTCTATGGCATCGACATGCCGACCAAGGACGAGTTGATCGCCCACGGCCGCAGCATCGAGGAGATCCGTCAGTTCATTGGTGCCGATGCGCTCATCTACCAGGACGTCGATGCAATGAAGCGCGTGGTCGCTGCGCTCAATCCGCGCATCGTCAGTTTCGAGGCCAGCTGCTTCGACGGCAGCTACATCACCGGAGACGTCAGCGACGACGACTTTGCCGCGCTTGAGGCCCAGCGACGGCTGCAGTTCGACGAGGAGGAATCCAACGACCGCGGGCGTCTGGCCCTGCGTGGGGAAGCAGAAAAAGCATGAGCAGCGACAGCAAGCGACTGCCCCGCGTCAACCTGCCGTCCGACGTGCGGCGCGACACCCTGGCCGTGCGCGAAGGTCTGCCGCCCTCGCAATGGGGCGAGAACTCGGAGGCGCTGTTCCTGACCAGCTCCTTCGTTCACCCCGATGCCGCAACCGCCGCAGCGCGCTTCGCCAACGAAGAGGAGGCTTTCGTCTACAGCCGCTTTTCGAACCCGACCGTGACCATGATGGAGCGCCGCCTGGCCGCGCTCGAAGGGACCGAGGCCTGCATTGGCACCGCCAGCGGCATGGGCGCGATCCTGTTGCTGGTGCTGGGACTGCTCAAGTCCGGGGACCACGTGATCTGCTCGCGCAGCGTGTTCGGCTCGACCATCAAGCTGTTGCAGGGCGAGTTCGGCAAGTTCGGGGTGCAGACCAGCTTCGTTTCGCAGACGGACGCGAGCGAGTGGCGCGACGCCGTCAAGCCCAATACCAAGTTGCTGTTCGCCGAGACCCCCAGCAATCCGCTGACGGAAGTCTGCGACATCGCTGCGTTGGCGCAGATCGCCCGCGATGCCGGCGCGCTGCTCGTCGTCGACAACTGTTTCTGCTCGCCGGCCCTGCAGCAGCCTGTCGCGTTCGGTGCCGACATCGTCATGCACTCTGGGACCAAGTACCTCGACGGACAGGGCCGGGTGATCGCCGGCGCACTGTGTGCCAGCAACGCCATCGTCAACGACAAGTTGGTACCGGCGATGCGCAGCGCCGGCGTCAGCCTGTCGCCCTTCAACGCCTGGGTGGTGCTCAAGGGCCTGGAGACCTTGTCCATCCGCATGCAGGCGCAAAGTGCGCGCGCTTTGGTGATGGCGCAGTGGCTTGAGGAGCAGCCGATGATCGAGCGCGTCTATCACCCTAGCTTGCGGTCGCACCCCCAGCATGCCCTGGCCATGGCCCAGCAGTCGGGGCAGGGCGGGGCTGTGTGCTCCTTCATCGTCAAGGGCGGCCGTGCCGCGGCGTTCGCTGTGATCGACGCCACGCGCATCTGCTCCATCACCGCCAACCTGGGCGATACGAAGACCACGATCACGCATCCCGCAAGCACCTCGCACGGGCGCCTGACCGAGGAACAACGCCTGGCCGCCGGCATCACGCAAGGCATGGTCCGATTGGCCGTTGGCCTGGATGATGTCGAAGACCTGAAGACTGACATCGCGCGCGGCCTGGCGCAGTTGTCATGACCATTCGCACCCGCATTGCGCCGTCCCCGACGGGCTTCCTGCACCTGGGCACCGCGCGCACCGCGCTCTATTCCTGGGCTTATGCGCGCCATCATGGCGGGCAGTTCGTTCTGCGCATCGAGGACACCGATGTGGTGCGCTCCACGCACGATGCGGTCGAGCAGATCCTGGCCTCGATGCGCTGGCTCGGCCTGGACTACGATGAAGGCCCGGTGTTCCAGATGCAGCGGCTGGAACGCTACCTGGCAGCGTCGGAGCAGTTGATCGCGACCGGCCACGCTTACCGCTGTTATTGCAGTCCGGCTGAACTCGATGTCATGCGCGAAGCCCAGCGGGCGCGCGGCGAAAAGACCCACTATGACGGGCGCTGGCGTCCTGAGCCCGGCAAGGTGTTGCCGACGCCGCCGGCCGGTGTGCTGCCGGTGATCCGACTGAAGAGTCCGACCGATGGACATGTGACCTGGAACGACCTGGTCAAAGGGCCCATCACGATCGGCAACCGGGAGATCGACGACTTGATCCTGGTGCGGCCCGACGGCGTGCCGACCTACAACTTCGCCGTCGTGGTGGACGATTGGGACATGCGCATCACGCATGTATTTCGCGGCGACGAGCATGTCAACAATACGCCCTGGCAGATCAACATCTTTCGCGCCCTGGGCGCCCCACTGCCGCAGTTCGGTCACTGTCCGATCATCCTCGGCGACGACGGCCTGAAGCTGTCCAAGCGCCGTGGAGCGGTCAGCGTGACGGCTTACGAGGACGCGGGCTACCTGCCCGAGGCGATGCTCAACTACCTGGCGCGTCTGGGCTGGAGCCACGGCGACGCGGAACTGTTCTCTCGCGAGCAGATGGTGGCCTGGTTCGACGGCAGCCATTTGGCCAAGAGCCCGGCGCAATGGGACCCCGCCAAGCTGGCTTGGGTGAACGCCCATTGCATCAAGCAGGCGGACGATATGCGATTGGCCCTGCTGGTGCAGGCGCAGCTGGCTTTGCGCGGCGTTCAGGCCACGGATCTCGAACACCTGTCCCGTGCTTGCGCGCTGTTCAAGGACCGTTGCAGCACGACGGTCGAGATTGCCGACTGGCTGCAGATGTACTTTGCTACGGTCACACCGTCGGCCGACGAGCTTGCCGCGCACGTCACGGACGCTTTGCGGCCCGCGCTGGTCAGCCTGCGTGAGCGCTTCGCGTCCGTTGCATGGGACAGGGAGACGATTGCCACTGCGATCAAGGAAACCTTGGCCGCGCACCAGCTGAAGATGCCGCAGATCGCACCGGCCTTGCGGGTGCTGGTTTGCGGTCGCGCGCAAACACCATCGATCGACGCCGTACTGGCCCTCTTCACCCGGGAACGGGTGCTCGCCCGCATGAGCCCGGTCTGAATTTGCTGGCTATAATCGTGGTCTTGCTTGAACGGCGCGGCCGCTCCCGAGATTTAAAAAAAAGGGGGTATAGCTCAGCTGGGAGAGCGCTTGCATGGCATGCAAGAGGTCAGCGGTTCGATCCCGCTTACCTCCACCAAGACCGCAAGGTCGAGGAGCAGGGCGGGCGCGCAGTTCAGGTGGGATGAAGGTTTCAGTCCCCTTCGTCTAGAGGCCTAGGACACGACCCTTTCACGGTTGTAACAGGGGTTCGAATCCCCTAGGGGACGCCAACAATTGTTGAACAAGTTTGGCTGCACTTGCGGAGCAATCCGGCAACGCAGCCACCGCGTGGAGTGGTAGTTCAGTTGGTTAGAATACCGGCCTGTCACGCCGGGGGTCGCGGGTTCGAGTCCCGTCCACTCCGCCA